>WNGJ01014384.1_pt1 | contig 11408 bp, 9 predicted proteins | sample 5400611 | NCBI WGS metagenome assembly WNGJ01 (sample SAMN13153375, study PRJNA577476) | soil metagenome | isolation source: 40 cm soil or saprolite under Garry oak tree replicate 1 | place: USA:California | collected 2016-06-15 | reverse complement strand
CCCAAACGGCGCATCATCACCGACGGTGTTCTGTCTGCAATCGTGCTCCGTCGAGTCGCACCCGCCTCTACTGTGATGGGCGGGCACCGCTGGAGCGACTGGCGAGGCCTCTGCTTTGTTCTCTCCGACAAACTGCTAGGCGTTCGCAACGCGCAGGGAGGGAAAACGTCCGGTGCGCACATACCGCCAACAGACATAGATCAGCAGCACGAGTCCCGTCGCGAATATGAGGAAGAGGAGCGTCAGAGACACTATGGCCACATCAATCAGGAAGAGGATCGTATTGCTGGTCGTCGTAATGCGCGCCAGCGTGCTTCTCACTTGCGCTTGATACTTGTTGACAATCGCTTGAATCCGTGCCAGCGCGGCGTCTATCCTGGCCGTTATATTCGTGACCGCCCCTTCGGCTTTGGTCACCAGGCCCGCTTTCATGTTTGCCAGCGTGACACGCATGTCTTGAACCGCCGCCTGCGCCTCTTGAGCGCGCTGGGACACCACGCCCACTGCATTATTGAGCGCCGGCACCGTGGCGCCCGTGAAGCGGTTGAGCGCCACCAACGCGGTATTCACCGTCACAACGGCGTCGTGAATGCCAGAAGCGGTCGCGCCCGCGTTTTGAATGCGCGGGGCAAGTTGGTTGTCAACCAGTTGGCTGAGCCTGGTGACGACTGGGCTGTTGGCCTGGATGCGGAGGCCCAGTTGAGCGGCCGCATCGTTCACCTCCGCGATGATTTGCCGGGCTTTTTGCACCGGCTCATTCACGCGCGTCAGCCCGTTGTCCACGATCTGGAGGGCGTGCGTCGCCGTCGCGGCGACATCGGTCACGGCGCTGCGTGCCGGTGCGCGAACGTACCACACACCGACCACCCCCGCTATGCTCAAAATGAATCCCACCGCTGCGAGGACCATGAGCACAGCTACCAAAATCCGCGTGGCGATATTAAGCCAGCGCTTGCCTGCTTTGGATGGAGTTGACGAAACAGCTTCACTCATAAAACTAACCTCCGAACCAGGATAACTCCGAAACACAAATTTAACGCAGCCCGATCAGGGCCTGGCTTGCGGCACATAGTCCACCTGAAGCAGATTAAAAACCGTTGTCCTGCTCCAGAAGGCGCAACATCTCACGCTTGCCCCGCTGCACCATACCAACAAACTCTTCATTCATGGGGCCACGCGCCTTCCAGCGTTTCATTACATCGTCCCAGGTGCAAGGGCCATCCTCAAGCAGCCAATGCTTGGCTTTGGCATCAAAATGGGCGGGGAAAGGACAATCGATCACATATTTCTTCTGGGCTTCGTCGTAATGTGCCGGGACGCTGAGATGCAATTCTTCGCACAATGGGACGGCGCTCGACATCCAGATCTGGCGTAATTCGTCGTTGCTATGGCCTTTGAAGCCATATTCAAGCTGTTCACCATGTTGCTTCAGTTCATCGGGCAGGCCACACCACTCGACGCTCAGCAAGAACATCCAGTCAACCGCCTCTTGCAGCGCTTCATGTCCACTAGTATCCTGATTGAGCTTGCGCATACCCTGCTCACCATGGCGCAGGTGAAACGTCTCTTCCTTGTCTACTTTCACAAGGGCACGCCTCCACGGCCCAAAGGTCGTGCTCTGGTAGACATCACTGAGCAGGACATAGCCCATCCGGTCGTAGAATGCGTTGGCAACGATGAGTTCCACCCAGCTGTCCAGGGGGATATCAAAGGCATATGGATACTTAAAATTCCGGGGGTCGCGTTCAAAAATCAGCTCTTCTGTATTGACACCCAGATCACGCAAGAGGCGGTAGGCGATATGCGCGTGTCCCAATTCATCCTGGATAATGGAGATGGCTGAGCCAAAGGCATTCAAGGTAGGAGCATGCACAGCAGCATGATAATAGGCAGGGGAGCTGATCAGTTCGGTGTCAGCCGAGACGGTCAGAATGCGCTTCATTCCTTCCAGATAGATGGGGCTCATGTGGTCGATGGATTCGATAAGTTGCTGCTTGCGGATGCGACCCAGCAGAGCCTCTTCGCTCTGTAAAGCGGTTGTGGTCATTGTTTGATAGTGCTCCTTACTTTGAGGGACCGTGAAATGAGTTGCTGCTATATCTCTCTATGGATATAATAAATTGTATGTTGGAGGGAGAGTGAATGTCAAGTAAAATGAAGAGCTTGCTATATGCCCATAATGATGTAGATATAGTGGCGGGTCTCGCCCGGTAGGCAGTTTAGCCAGTTGGCGCTGCAATTGTTGATGGCATTCTGGACGGTGCCTGTCCCTCCATTATAGGCGGCGAGGGCTTTTGCATAATCGCCACCGAATTGGCGTGCATAGTTTGCCATCAATCGAGCGGCCCCACGCAGCGCCTGTATTGGGTCCCACGGATTGATGCCTAGCCCGGCAGCCGTACCCGGCAGGAACTGCGCAATGCCTACAGCGCCAGCTGGAGAGACGGCATTGGGATTGAAGCCGCTTTCGTCATTGATCTGTCGCACAAAATAGTCGGGTGGAATGCCTGCGGCTACAGCGTCCTGCTGAGCGATAGCAACATATTGGCTTTTCGGCAATGTCATTGGAGGTAGAGAAGGGTTATTCAGCACAGGGCCCTGCTGTGATACAGCAGTCTCATGCGCCTGAATTTGCCAGCCAAGTTGCTGTGCATGTACCCAGTTACCTATAGTCGACAGGACAGGTAACTTAATTTGTCCATTGGCTAAGGGAGACAGAGAGATCAATGTGACGGTTGCTACCAACAAGATAACAGCGATAATTATAGCGTGACGCAGGCGTGGACTCATACGCAGGGTAGAGGTAACCTGATCCCTTTGCGCTTTCTCACGTTTCCTGGAACCAGGGACAACCACTATTCGTCCTGTGGTATGAGGGTTCATCGTTGATTGGGTTGAGGAACAAATACATCATCTACCACTTGTTCTTCTTCTATCATATCAATCTCATCATACTGTTGATATGATGGAAAAGGACTGAACTGCTGCATAGTTTACCTCGTGCTGGGGGTATCCATTGCTTTGCGGATGCCCACCTGATACAGGATACCCACGACAGGGGTCCCTTTAGCTTCATTATCGGTGCTGTTGGTGAGTCTAACTGAATAGACTGAAGCTCGTCAATTTTTTGGGCATAAAGGGTTAAGAATAGGATGAAATTCCCAAAATCTCAACTGTGTTTCTTTACTTGCGCATTTTCGGGGTTACTTCGAATCCTGGCAAAGACCTGTGGCCTCTGCACTGACTATTTGAAGCGTGGGAATAGCGAGAGGGCGCTTTCACGCGCGATCGCCTTGCGCGCTTGCTCGTCAAAGCCATCGTAGTTTTGGATTCCCTGTATGGTAAAGGCGGTAAGGACCTCAGGGGCAAAAGGGTAATCGCTGCCGAAGAGGATATGCGAAGCATCGACCAATTCTTGCAGTGGACGCAGAGCGTAGGGATTGGCAGATAATGCGGTATCGTAATAGAACTGCTTGAGATAGGTCATGACACCCTGGGGAGCACCGGGCAGCATAATCTGTCCCATAGAAATTCTGTATGCCAGGTAGGGAACTGTCCCTCCCGCGTGCGCTACAATAAAGCGTATACCGGGACAGCGTTCAAGTGTGCCACTATAGATAAGATTGGTTACGGCTCGTGTCGTGTCAAAGACAAATTCAATCAGAAATGGGGGCAGATCAAGCTTCAGTTTGCTATTGATTGCCGGGACGGTGGGATGTAAGAAGACGACGGCTTTGCGCCGGTTAAGTTCAGTGAACAACTCATCAAACATGGTATCCCCAGGATATCTGCCATCTACACTTGAGAGCAGAACGGCACCATCTAACTTTAAGGTGTCTAAAGCGAACTCTAGCTCACGCAGTGCCGCATCCACATCAGGAAGAGGCAATATCGCAAAAGCCCCAAATCTCTGAGGATATTCATGTATGAGCTGGGCAGAAAATTCGTTGCAACGACGAGCCAGATCCCGCGTAAACGTCACATCTCCAAAATAGATTCCCGGCTCAGAGATGGAGGTAATCACTGTAGCTATTGCGTGGCGATCCATCAGTTCAAGCGTACTTTGAATATCCCATTCTGGGACTGGCCGCCCTCCACTGCTGGTTATGCCCAGTTTGGCCAGGGCTGAAACGTAGTCAGATGGCAATATGTGCTGATGCACATCTATTCTACTGGTTTCCCCAGCCATTTAATTTCTTTCACCATACTCTTGATAGCAGCTCTGTAGCTGATCATCCACATGTCTCCAGGACAGGAGGGCATCAAGCACCTTTTCGTTTAATTCCTGTCGTCTTTGAAGCGCATCGGATGAATCTGGGCTAAGGCGGAGCAATGCGGTAAAGTAGAAATTTGCCGCTTCACGCCTCTCCTGCCATTGCTGCAATAGCCCGTCACAGGGATGACTCATTCGCTCATCCATGACATTCCCCTTTATTGAAAATGCGGCTAACCTTACCCATGTACGAATATGCTTCATATATGTGGAAAGACGAGACCTCAATCTGTATTATACCAATTCTAAGGACCTTCCCACAAAGTCAATTGGCCACCCTTCCGCCATAGGGCGCGATAAATCTGGCCCCTACGGGAAATATGGTTGTCTTGCCATAAAACTTGATTCTGGAAAGGATGTTTCGCTTTTGCGGCGAGGCGCTTTGTCATTACCCTTGCGCCTGGCCTGGCGTATCAGGCGAGCGGGTAGATATGGCTCCATAGCATGAAGTGCATTGATATAGACTTGCTGCTGTTCATGGATGATGCCATTCGGCCCCAGCGGCCACCACTCGTCAGGTGTAAAATAGGAGGAGACCTCAGCTTCGGGACCGCTACGCCCAAACCATTGTATCAGATGGAGGTTGTCGGACTGCGCTAACCACAAGGCGAGGTCGAGCAGATCAGGATTCTCGGTCAGTTTTGCCATGTCATACACATAACCCATGAGCTGAAAAATAGTTTGCTGTGCGCTATTGCCGAGGAAAAACTCCATATTACCCTCCCCAGCCCAGGTCGTGGGAAAGACTGGCAGTGGGAGATGATACGCACAACCCGTACTACTATAGCGTTCGATCAATGCGCTCGGCATTTGAAAAGCCACACTCCTTTTGGCAAGTTCCGCGGGCAAGGCTCGCATGAACTCAAAGATGCCACTATCTGCACGGTGATGTTCCCCGAAAGTTTCAAAATCCCAGCCAAGAAAGAGGAAATCGCCCCGGGTATTGGCTATCCAGTCGGCATAGGTATCTGCGTAAAGCGGATAAGAGGACCAGCTTCGATTTGAAAAGCGGAACCCCACATCATCGCTCAATTCAAAATGTCGTGTGAGCAGGTAAGGGCCATTTTCCCGTTCGCTCTCAGCCGCCAGGCGCTTTGGGGAACGCCTGCTGCCAGTAAGGGAACGAGGCGTTTGAATGCTAACAGCGTAGGGCCCTTCATCGCTGTACGTATAGAGATGAGTTCGTTCACGCCACTGCATTACCCAGTCGCGACCATCCATGACAGCGCCGCTAAAACCGGCAGTATCAAGGGCATTATAGAGCGTTACGGACATGCACATTTCGGTAGTGTCAGTTACCGTGGGTCTTTTGCCAAAGATACGTTCTATCTCGTCGGCCATCCAGCGCATGCGCATCACGAAAGTTGGGAGATCGAGTAAAAAAAGAAAACTGTGATATGGCTCGAGGCCGATAATCTCCACATTTTCCTCAGCTACCAACTCGCGGAACAGATCGAGCAGAAGAGGGTCCCATTTTTCGGCTTGATGCAGCAAGGAGAGTGAAAAGCCGATTGAAAGTCGCATTCCCTGGCGCACCAGATCGAGAAACATACGCGTGGCAGGATAGTAGCTGTATTGGGCCACTTTTCTAAAGTAACGTTCGTTCATACGCTCATCAAAGAGGCAGTGATAGATTTCGGGTATGGAGGCCCCTCTTGGAATGGGCTGTGCCGGGAGCTTCAAGCGACGCGGCTGATGCACCACAGTATAGATTGCCAGGTCTGCAACCATAGCAGGTTTCCTCTCAAGGTAGAGAGCCAGATTATGGCTTTTAACAAAATAATCAGGATATCCGTAGGGGCCGATTTATCGCGCCCACCGCCGATTTATCGGCCCTGGGTGGATGTTCTGATGTCCGCATTTAATAGTCAATGTGCATAATCTGGCCCTTACGGTAGTAGTATGTCCTGTTTACGCGCCAGAAACTCTAATTTGCTGACAAGGTTTTCGATCACTTGATCCCAGAGGAATTGCTCTGCGGTAGTGCGACCAGCGCAACGTATGCGCTCTTGTTCTTCCGAGTGGCGGCGTAAATGGAGCAAGTAGCCAACAATTTCATCGGGGTCATCGGTTTCGGTCACAATCGCATTCTCGAACGAGATGGCATAATCTTCACCTGTGCTACCTGTGACGGCGATTCCTTGGGCGGCCATTACTTCCAGGGCGACCAGACCGAACGGCTCATGACCGCTATTGGCTAACGTTGCATCAGCGGCGTTATACGTAGTGCGCACAAATTCTTCGGGCAGGAAGAAGCGCAGGTTATAAATATCAATATTAGGGGAACCCGTATGTGCCATAACCTCCAGGCACTGCTCCAGGTTCGGCTTTTGGGCGACTACATCCTGTATTTTCAGCCCCAGGTTATAGGCGTGGCGCAGCACATCGGCTCCGTGTGGCTCGATACCACCACGCACAAAGAGCGTGACCGGATAGCCACTATACTTCAGCCGCGCAACGGCCTCGATAGCCATCATCCAGCGTTTATCGGGGTCAAAGCGACCAATCTTAAAAAGGAAGAGGCGGCGTGGATCGCCCTGCCGCGCCATCTCTCGCAGCCGTGTCACGGCTGCGGAATCTACGGGTGTGAGGTGGCGTGTGGGAATCCCATTTGGAATCACCAGGGGATTCACACCATAACTCCACATTCTGTGCTTCATGTACTTGCTTACCGTGCAAATTGTCGTGACATAATTGAGGCGGCCCCAATTGATACGGTGCAACGACATCAAGCTATTGAGATTCCAGAGCATTAAGGCCTTATGGCGAACACCGAACCAGTTCAACATGTCTGATGTACGGCACATCACGTCGGCTGTGTGCCAGTCTTCGCCCATAATGACGACCGCTTTGCCTTCGGCCACTGCCGAGCGCACAATTTCGTTGTAAACATGGTAAGGGACACTTTCATTGTAGTCATAAAGTTTTTGCTCTTCGCCGTCATACACGCCGTTGAGATAATATTTGCTGACCCACTGCGACCAGCGTTTGAGGATGAGACGCCCATCGACACGCTCTTCTGTCGATGGCTTATAGGGGTCTCCGATAAAAATCAGGTGTGTGGTATAGCCCTGCATTGCTAACGCCTCGCTGAGTTCGCTGACGCGAGTGCCCAGACCTCCGGCGGTAGAGTAAACATCGGGTCCCTCGAAAGAGAGCATAACAAACAGTGTATTATCGGGCGAAATGGCTCCATCGTGTTCAATCATGAGCGATGATCCTTGTGGTATTTAATGGGGAGGGTATGCAGCGTTGATTCCCCGTCCCTGGCGTGACAAAATATAAGCTTTAAAAGTATACCACATCACGCGAGGACGAGGATTGAAAGGCTACTGTACAGTCACCACAACGTCGTCTACAAAGAAGTCCGTAGGTTGGTATTGATTGTCGTTGGTGCCCTGGAAGAAGAGCGTTACCTGCTGACCTTTATACTTCAATAAGTCACCTGTAACATCATAGCTCTTCTTTATCCAGGCATTGGTGTTCTTAGACACCAGGTTACAATCATTCTGCAAGATTCTAATGTAGTTGTTGGCATTGGCAGAAGTTTTAAAACTACTAGTGAAGTAATCATAGCATTTGTTCGTGTTCTTATTGGTATCGGAATACCACCAGTAGGTAATGGTAATTGTGGTGAAACTCGTTGGGACGGTAAAGGTCTGCCAGATGCGATCGTCGCAACCTGAATAACCACACAGGTAGGCGCTATATTGCCCGCTATGTACGTTTGAGTTATCGACCATTTGATAGCCGCCCGAAGATGATTCCTGCCAGGGCGACTGTCCTTTCTCAAATCCGCCATTCTGTAGAAGCGCCGGAGGGGGAGTTGGGGTTGGGGTTGGCGACGGCGGGCTTGTGGGTGTCGGTGTTGGAGTATTTGTCGGAGTCGGCGTTGGGGTACCTCCACCGCCAGAAATCAAGGCAAGATCGTGAGCAATGTTATTGACATCTGGTGTACCAATACCGCTTCCCATATCGTAGCCGGTCGCGGCGGGATAATGAAGATTATTACCATTGGTAACATCGTGGAATGCGGGCGCCTGTTGTTGCGCGTTAAAAAGGCCGTACAGCGCGGGATTTGCAGACCCAACAACCGATTTAGCCTTCGATTGCAAGTATTGATTGATCAATGCCATGCTACCTGCCCAGAGCGGCGCAGACGCGCTCGTTCCACCAACAGTAATCCAGCCGGTTGAAGGACAACCAGCATTAGTGACGGTGCAATAGGTTGCATATCCCGTCGCTGGATCGGCATCCGCAGACACATCGGGTACCTCGCGGTTACCATTACTGTACTGGTTTTTCACACCAGGGCCATTTTGCCACGAGGGTTGAGTGAATGTATTGCTGATACCACCGCCGCCACCTGCACCATTGGGGCTGCGTTGGGTATCATTGGGATTCGACCACACAGACTCGCTGCTATAGGCGCCAGAGGTCAGTTGTAGATTGGTGCCGCCAACACCGGTAATGTAGGGATCACTGGCAGGAGAATCGACTCCAAGGGTGCCATCACCACAGTCATACGCACCAGAATCGCCTGAGGCCGCGAAGAACGAGATACCCTGGGAAGCTCCTTGCTTGAAAATATGGTCGAGCGTTTGTAGTTCTGCGGCGCCAGAATAAGCTTCGCAAAGTCCCCAGCTAATACTGGCGATGTGCGCCTTATTATCATGCACGATCTGGTTATAGGTGTCGTTCAAACCCTGAATTGTATTTGGACCTTCGTATACAATCTGATTGGCATGCGGAGCAATGGCACCCACTACTTCTATATCCAACTCAACCTCGATTGCCCCCTGCCCTGGTGAGCCATTAACGTTGTCCACCAACTTGTTAGAAATAGTTGGCGTTGCCAGTCCGTACGTCTGAAAATATTGCGAAACATCTGATAGTTGATACCCATCCAGTTCGAAGAGAGCAACGGTTTGATTATCACCCAGTGTTCCAGCGCTTTGTAGAGGTGTTGCATCATAGGCTGCCGACAGATCTTTCGGGCCGAATCCGCTCGGTCCAGCCAAAGTAACACTATGATTATGATTGTGCCTTAGCAGTTTCGTATAGAGTGGGTGATATTGTACGCTATTATCTAGCCCGCCAATAGAGGTAATCAACTGGCTGATCGATGTCGGGACGCTTGGAGAGGAGGTATTGGCATAGAACGTATGGTTCCCTAACTTATAATTGTTGATCTGTACATTAAAGGCCTGCTGTACCTGTGCAACGGAACCGGTGGCATCGATAAGCAGGTTGTTGGGAGCGACACTGGTTACCGTCAACCCCCGGCCCTGCAAGAATGAGACGACCTGCTGAACCTGGTCAGATGTGGGCGCAAATAACTGGTTGAACTGATCGGGTGTGAGGTACTGCTGGTACTGCGGAGATTGTGGATTGTAGATAGCGCTCAACAAGCTATCCAGGTTAGACGAGTTACGCAACTGCAGGCCAATAGAGAGGTTCAACTGCTGGTTAGGGTCCGTGGCCTGTATAAGTTGGGCCTGTTGAATAAGAGGAACCGTGTGCCCACTTAAGAGAGTGCGCTGATTCTGGTCTGCGCGAACCACTAAATGCATAGCTAGAAGGCTAGCTGCAATCAGCAGCAGGGAGGCAACTACAAAAAAGACATTCCTTACAAAATTACGTTGCATACTACTACACTCCGTTAGGGTGACTTTTGGGTCACCCTACGACCCCCAGGATCGTACATACAACAACTCTATCCAACAAAAATACATTCAGATGCCTGAATTCGCTCACGAAATCGTCGTTAGAGCTTCTTTTGCCTGTTAAGCATCTGTAAATAAAAGGGAACAACAAGCTTGTAGAAATAAACGTAAAATTTAGGTGAGTTCGGAGAGGGTGTGATGCTGATTTTACATTGTCAGGGAAAGTTTGCTTCTCCCAGACACTACAATTTAAATCCACCAATCCAAAGACCTGAATGCCGTTGGAGTTGGCGAAGGGCCGGGTGTCGGGCTTGGCGTTGGAGTTGGCGTCGGGCTTGGTGTGGGACTGGGCTTTGGTGTAGGCGATGGGGTCGGTGTCGGGCTTGGCGTTGGACTCGGCTTTGCTGTAGGCGATGGGGTCGGCGTTACAGCAGGCGAGCCATTCGTGTAATTTATCACGTAAATAGTGACCGACGATCCTACATTAACAAGTGTACCAGAGAGGGGATCTATTCTCGACACCGTATTTGGTGGCAGCTTTGTGTCCATTCCATCAGGCTGTGGTTTATTATATGTAAGGTGGGCAGCTAGAATTTTTTGCTCTACTGCATCGAGAGAGTCATGTAAGGGTATTGGCGGCACCTTTACCTGCTTTGGTCCCATCGTTACTTCGATAGGATCCCCGATAGGTAAGGGATTGCCCGCTAGTGGAGCCTGACTTACAACAACATCCGTTATAGACGGTGGAGTATCACCAGACAACTGCAATTTGAAACCAAAGTTTTTCACCACCGATTCTGCGGTCGAATAATCGTCACCAATCAGATTAGGCACTTTAACCAGTTTAGGAACTGTCGTCGGAGTGCTCCCACCATTGATAAATGGGATAGTAAATAAGTGCAACTGAGCGGTCGCAAGGTAGATGCTAAAGCCTAGCAATGACAAGGTTGCCAGGAGGATAAGTACCGTAATAATAGTAGCGAAGCGGGAGTTCGGTTGATTCTGGCGCACAACGCTGGATTTGGGTACCGTCCCACGCTGAACAGGACGGGGTACACCGGACTCAGGCGCATACGTGGAAGGGCTATAGCTCTGTTGACCCAGGGGCCTCGTTCTGTCATCTTCTGAAGCGGGAACTCCACCTGCGCCGTTACTGCCAGGTGAGCCACTCCCATTTAACATAGTCTCAGGAGATGAAGCAGAAGCACGCTGCTGGTGGTCACGCGCCGAAACTCGCCCACTATTGCTGGGACGTGGGGGAATCTGATTGTAGGTGATCGGGACCGGCGTATGACCAGGGGTCAGAGGACCAGGCACCGTTTCAGCCAGCTCACTATCACCCAGCGACTCTAAGGCTCGCGCCAGTTGTGAACCGTCCCGGAAACGCATCTCCGGCACTTTCTCCAGACAGCGCAGGATAATCTCTTCCAGTGCCGGGGGGATATCTGGATTGAGTTGGCTGGGTGGCG
>WNGJ01007792.1_pt1 | contig 11408 bp, 9 predicted proteins | sample 5400611 | NCBI WGS metagenome assembly WNGJ01 (sample SAMN13153375, study PRJNA577476) | soil metagenome | isolation source: 40 cm soil or saprolite under Garry oak tree replicate 1 | place: USA:California | collected 2016-06-15 | reverse complement strand
CTAATCTAAACGCGACACACTACGAGGCAAACACAAATAGAACCGTGAGATCCGTTACCGCCCAGGCGGCCAGCGCTCGATACATGCCACGTTGGTGCTGCGCGGGAGTCCACGACACATAGCCGACCAGCCACGGCACCAGCACAGCCAACCACAAGACCAATGGGAGGGCGAGTGCTAAGGCCTTACTCCCTACCCCGAGTATCACCGTCGCCCCAGTGAACAGGGCAAACGCGAGCAGGGTGGACACTGCCGCGACCGTGAGACTCCTCTGCATACCAAGGATTAACGCGAGCGTGCGATCGCCCCGACGCCGGTCCTCATCGAATTGATACAACTGGGTGAGCGGATAGAGCCCGGCAAAGAGGGGGCAGAACGCGAGCAACACGATCCCATGCCCGGCGTCGAGCGGCCGGCCGGTGGCAGCCCACGCCGCGTAGGGCGTCAGTGTACCGAAGCCCCACATGTTGATCACCCAATCGACGCCGGCCACCGCCTTGAAGCGAAACGGCGGCACCGAATAGAGGATCGAAAGAACGAAGCAGACGGCGTAGGCAATCTGAAAACCGGCGGGAAGCGTGAACGCCAGCAGCTGACCGGCGATCAGCAGCCCCAGACTGAAATGCAGCAAGTATCTCGGCAGCGGTGGAGGCGCATTCAGGTATCCGATGTCGCCCTCGTCGCGATCGAACACGCTGTTGATCGCAAGGGTGCCGCCATTAAGGAAGAGCACCCAGATCACCAGAGCGCGGAGTGCGGCGGCCCAACGCTCCCCGCGCACCGCTCCCTGCACTCCCACCGCCAACACATATCCCAACAGCGTGTGTCCCGCCATGATCGGCCACTCGGCGGGGCGAAGGTGGAGGACATAGGAGTAGAGGTCGCCCGGCAGCAGACGATATCCCCATCGCCGCCACGCATTGAGCCTGCGTGCGGCGGTCACCACTTCAGGCCGAGGGCGCTCGCCGCGATACGTAAGCCAACCAGGGTCAGGTCGGGGTGAACGGATTCAATCTCCTTACAGAGCGGCGCCACGAGACTCGCGAGGCCACCGGTCGCCACAGTCAGCGGCCGAGTCTTTGACGGCCACTCCGCTTTGATGCGACGCACGAGACCATCGACAGCGTCCGCGGTGCCCCACATTACGCCCGCACGGATGCAATCCTCCGTGCGGCGTCCGATCGCGCGCGCCGGCGGGAGCAGCTCCGTCGCCGGCAGCTTCGCCGTCCTGCGAACGAGCTCGTCGGACGCTGTGCGCAGCCCCGGCATGATCACGCCGCCAATGAAACGCCCTTTGGCGCCTCCCCCGCCGGCGGTGATGCAATCGAAGGTGGTCGCCGTCCCGAAGTCGACGACGATCGTGTCCTGCTTGAAGAGCTCCAGCGCTGCCAGCGTGTTGACGATACGGTCGGCGCCGACGGTCAACGGCTCATCGACGTCCAGCACGATGGGAAGCTTCGATCGCGCGTCGACCAGCACCGGCTGGCGGGTCGTGGCCGCGGTGATGCCGTCGCAGAGGCTCTGGGTGATCGGCGGAGCAACCGAGGCGACGATCGCCGCGCGAATCTCCTGCGTCGAATGTCCCGCCTGGGTCAGCTGTGACGTGAGCGCCGCCGCCCACTCGTCGGGCGTGCGATACGGAGTCGAATGCAGGCGCCAATGCCCTTCGAGGCGGTCGCCCGCAAACAGTCCGACGGTGGTCTCGGTGTTGCCGATGTCGAAGGCGAGGAGCATGGGGCGGCTAAGATAGCTCGACGTGCCCGTCGCGCACCACGCCCGAGCCCGCGTCGGTCTCGACAAGCAATGCGCCGTCGGCCCGAATCCCCGCAGCACGCCCGGACAGCGGTGTTCGGATCTGGCGGCCGCGCAGCCAGTCGCGGCGCGCGAAGGCCGCGCATTCCGAATCGGTAAGAGGTGAGAGGTGAGAGGTGAGGGGGCGCAAGGCCGGGATCAGACGATCGAGCACGTCGAGGCGACGCACGCTCGGAAGCAGCTCGTGGAGCGCAATCGCCCGATCCGCAAGCTCCGCCGGAGTCTCGTTTGCAACATTGATCCCGATGCCTAGGGCAAGCCACTGCGGCGCCTCGCCCTGCCAACGCGCTTCACAGAGGATTCCCGCGAGCTTGCGTCCGTCGAGGAGTACGTCGTTCGGCCACTTCAGCGCCGCTCGCTCGCGGCCGAGTAATTCATCGACGACATCGGCGACCACCAAGCCCGCGCGCAGCGAAAGAACGCCGGCATCCGGAAAGGGGGGCAGTACCAGCATCCCGAGCCACACGCCGCCGACCGGTGAGTGCCACGTTCGCCCGTCGCGCCCCCGTCCCGCCGTCTGTGCTTCCGCGATTACAACGCTGCCGGCAGGCGCGCCTTGCGCGCCGAGGTCATGAATTGCGTCGAGGCTCGACGCGAGCGAGCGGAAGACGGCGCATTGTTGCACGCCCCAACGACGGGCGAGCACGGCGGCGGGAATGCCGTCGATTCCTACCCGTGCCACAGCGCGTAGACGATGGTGAGGACGCCGATCGCCCAGTTGTACGGCGCGAATTCATAGAATCGGCCGCGTTTGAGCAGCGCGACGAGGAAGCGGATGCTCCACAACCCGGCCACGAACGCGAGCGCAAAGCTGACCGCGAGCGGCACGGCGCCTACCGCTGCGATGTTCACCGCCGCGTGCCGTCCCTCGACCAATGCGGCGCCGCCGATCACGGGAATGGACAGCAGAAAGCTGAACTCTGCGGCAGCCGTCGGATCGAGTCCGCCCCACAGCGCCGCGCACACTGTGGAGCCGGAGCGAGAAATCCCGCGGACGACGGCGGCAACCGCCTGCGCGCCGCCAATGCCTGCCGCGATCGGCACGGTGGGCTCGCGTCTGATTCCCGAGAGCCCACGCGTGGACCAGTTCATGAAACCGGTGACGATGAACGCGAGGCCGATGAACACGAGCGACGTCGCCGCGTGCTCGACCTGTCGATGAAAGAGCACGCCGATGATCCCCGCGGGTGCCGTGGCGATCGCGAGCAAACCCAACAGCCGTAGCTCCGCCGGACGCCCGCGGATCGCGCCGACGAGCAGCTGCACGAGACGTCGCCCGTAGACCACGAGCACGGCCGCGAGCGTCGCGACGTGGAGCGCCACCTCGACGAACACCCCCGGCGCCCGCACGCCGGTCACCACCTCAAGGACGCGCAGGTGGCCGGAGCTCGACACCGGCAGAAACTCTGCAAGCCCCTGTACGAGACCGAGGAGGATTCCTTGCCAAAGAGTCATGCGACCTTTCCCGCAACGAGTGCGATCAGCCCGACTACCATGGCGATCTTGAGGAGTGCGCTCACTCGGTCCACCCTGCCGAGCAGCATCCACGTCGCGACTACCAGCACGGCCATCTGCGCGAGCAGCGCGATCAGAAAGTAGGCGCCGCCGTAACCCGCGCTGCGTGGGAGCACGAGACTCGCGGGCACGAAAAAGAGTCCAGCCGCGGCCGCGACGAGAAGCGCCGGCCGGCGGCCGACGGCAATCGGCAGTGTGCGCCGGCCAATCGTGCGGTCGCCGGCTTCGTCCTCCACGTCCTTCACGATTTCGCGGACGAAGTGCAGCCACGCCGCCAGCAGCCACGGTACGACACCCGCCGCGGGCAGACCGACGGCGAGCGCGCCGTAAAAAGGCGGCGAGCCTGCCACGACCGCCACGGCAACGTTGCCGACCACGGGATACGGTTTGAGCAGCGGTGAGTAGGTCAGCATGACGGCCAGGGCGGCAAGGGCGGCAAGGACCTGGCTCCCACTAACCAATCCCGCGCAAGTCAGGCCAAGCAACGTACCCGCAAACACCAGGAAATCCGCCATGCCGCGCGAGACCTGGCCGGCGGCCAGCGGCCGTGTGGTGGGACGATTGATCCGATCCGCGGCGACATCGCGGATATCGTTCCACGTGTTGCCCACCGCGCCCAGCGCCATTCCCGAAAGCGCAGCGAACATCAGCTCTTTCGGGACGGCGATCTTGCCGAGCGCGATCCAGCCGCCGGCGAGCACACCCGCGGCGGCGATGAGCAGGTTGGGCCCACGCATGAGCCGCAGCACCGCCATCACTGGCCTAGAACTTCCTCGTACAGGTGCTCGTACCGCGGAACGACGCGATCGGCCGAGAATTCGAGCGCGCGCTGGACCGCCGAGCGCTTCATCCGTTCTTGCAGGGCGGAATCTTTGAGGATGCGCAACGCGCGCTCGGACATGCCGGGGACATCGCCCGGCGGCGCCAGAAAACCGCTCTCACCGTCCTTCACAACTTCAGGAATCCCGCCGGCGGCGCTGGCGACGACCGGTACCGCGCAAGCCATCGCTTCGAGCGCGGCCAGGCCGAACGACTCGGTCGCGGACGGTAGCAAGAAAAGATCGCCGCCGCGCAGCACGTCGCCGACGTCCTCGACTTTGCCGAGGAAGCGCACGTCCTTGCGCAGGCCGTTGCTGTCCACTTCCTGCTCGGCGACATCGCGATCCGGGCCGTCGCCCACGAGGACGAGAGTCGCGGGCAGCGTTTTCCGCACCGTGGCGAAGATCTTCACGACGTCGGTGACTCGCTTGACCGGACGAAAGTTCGACACATGGACCAGAACCCGATGGTCCTTGGGTGCGAGTCGCTTGCGGTAGGAGTCGTCTGTCGCTGGGTGATAGTCGGACGTCGAGACGAAATTCGGAATCACGCGCACGTCGCAGTTGCCGCAGCCGAAGGCGCGATACGTCTCCTCCCGAAGGTAGGTAGAGACCGCGGTGACGGCATCGGACTGCTCGATCGAGAACTTTGTGAGTGTGAAGTACGACGGATCCTGCCCCACGAGCGTGATGTCGGTCCCGTGCAGCGTCGTGACGATCTTGAGATCGAGTCCTTCGTTGCGGAGCATCTGTTTCGCCAGCCACGCGGTCGCGGCGTGCGGGATCGCGTAGTGCACGTGCATCAAGTCGAGCTGCTCGCGTTTGGCGACTTCGTGTTGTTTGACCGCGAGGGCCAGCGCGTACGGCGACGACTGCTCGAACAGCGGATATTCGAGCTGCGTCACCTCATGGAACGTGACCCGCTCGGCAAAGCCGCGCAGCCGGAAGGGGCTCGCATACGAAATGAAGTGCACGTCGTGGCCGCGCCGGGCAAGCTCGAGCCCGAGCTCGGTGGCGACCGCGCCAGAGCCGCCGTAGGTCGGGTAGCAGGTGATGCCGATCCGCATTATGGAGCAGGGAGCACGGAGCAGGGAGCAGTCATGGCTCTCCACCGCTCGTGAATGCGCCTTGCTAATACATCAACCGTCTCGGTTGCGTCCAACATCCACACCTCCGGCTCTTTGCTCCGTGCTCCCTGCTCTCTGCGCAGTTGGTTTCTAAACCACGTCTCCTGCCGTTTCGCATAGCGTCGCGTCGAGACGAGAATGGCGTCGCGCAGCGCAGTCTCCGGCAGCCGGCCTTGCAACATGCTCACGACCTCCCGGTACCCCACCCCGTCCAGTCCCGCGGCATCCGGCCGCACGCTGGCGGCGAGTAAGCCGCGCACTTCCTGGACGAACCCAGCCGCCAGCATGGAGTCCACCCGCGCGGCCAGTCGTCGGTGCAACGCTTCGCGCGGCAACGTCAGGTGAATGTACCAGGGCCGCAACGCACCCGATTCACGCGCCACCTGCTGCCACCAGGAGAGCGCGTGTCCCGTCAACAATGCGACTTCGACGGCGCGAGCGGCGCGCTGACGGCCACCCCCGGGGAAACGCGGATCGAGTCGGCCCGCCCAGCGGGCGAGCTCACCACCTTCGAGGGCCTCCGACCACGTACGCAATTGCGCGCGCCGGTCTGCATCGAATGGCGGTTCGCGAAACAGCCCTTCCGCCAACGCGCGGATATAGAGCCCCGTTCCACCGACAACCATCGGACGTCGACCGCTGGGAACGGCTTCTGCGATCCATCCGGCAGCATCGCGCGCGAACCGTCCGGCGCTGTAACGCTCCCCGGCGTCGATGAGATCCAGGCCGCGGTGCGGGACGCGCGCGCGCGTCGCGCGATCGGGCTTCGCGGTGCCGATGTCGAGTCCTCGATATATCTGCCGGGCATCCGCCGAGATGACGGTAATCGGCACGAGAGCGCCGATCGCCACGGCGACCGCCGTTTTGCCGACGCCCGTAGGGCCGACAATGACTGGTGTGAGAGGCTGGGAATCAGGCGCGGCCGAAGCGGCGTTCAAGCTCTTCCTTCGGGAGTTGAACGAGGCTCGGACGGCCATGTACGTCGTGCGCCGGCAGCGTTGCGGTGAGGAGCCGCAGGACCAGCTCCCGCATTTCTCCGGCGTCGAGCGCCTGCCCGGCCTTGATCGCTGCCCGGCACGCGTAGGTTGCGGCGAACCGCTCGAGACGATTCTGCCAACCACCAAACCGTCCGCCAGCGAGATCGGCGACGAGCTCCTGAAGGCAGCGACCGGCCTCGAAGCGTGGATGCGGATTCGGAGCCGTATGTACCACGATGCTGCGGCCGGAGAATGGCTCGATCTCAAAGCCGACGCGCTCGAGCAGCTCGCGGTGCGCATCGATCGCATCGAGCTCCGCGGGCCCGAAGTCGAGGGTCAGGGGCAGCAGTAGCCGCTGCGCCGGCGCGCCGTCGCCGGAGAGCTGACGCATGACGTCTTCGTACAGGACCCGCTCATGCGCCGAGTGCTGGTCCACGATCGCGACGCCGCCGTCGGTTTGAAAAAGGATGTAGGTGTCGAATACTTGAAGCAGAGGCTGGGCTGGGGCCTGCGGGCTGGGGCCTAGGGCGCGGGCCGAGAAGAGCTCGAGCGGCACACCGATCCCGCCGCCGGTCGCCCCAGGCCCTAGGCCCCAGGCCCCAGCCCCTCCCAAGGGCGCCGCTGCATCAAGCGGTGCAAGCGCGTCTCTCACCGCCTCCTCAACCACCTTCTCCACGAAAAACTTGTCGCGGAAGCGTGCCTCCAGTTTTGCGGGATGCACATTCACGTCGACCGCGTCGCCGGGCAGATCGAGGAACAACAAGAGTGAGGGCCGATCGCCGGGAGCGATCGTCGAGCGATAGCCGGCCTCGCCGGCGCGCAGGATGAACGGGTCCCGAATCGGCCGGCCGCGCACGAAGACGTAGCCCTTGCGCCCGGCGGGCCGCGCCTGCGCCGGTCGCTGCACCAAGCCGCTCACCTCGAGCGGGCCCGCCCGATGTGAGACGGCGAGCAGCGTATCGGCCAACTCGGCGCCCCATAGCGCGCGCACGCGATCGATGAGACGCGACGCGGGCGGGCAGTCGAGCAATTCCCGCCCGTCGTTGGTCAGCGAGAACGCGACATCCGGACGCGAGAGCGCGAGCACTGTGACCGCCTCGATCGCCGCTCGTGTCTCGGTAGCGGTGGCGCGCAGGAATTTCCGGCGGGCGGGCGTATTGTAGAAGAGCCCGCGCACGGTGACGGTAGTGCCGCGCTGGCGGGCGATGTCTTCTGGAGGATCGATCTTCCCGCCGGTGACGCGCAGCCGCGTGGCGTCGCCGTCATCCACCGACGTCTCGATCTCGAAGCGAGAAACCGAAGCGATTGCGGGCAGCGCTTCACCCCGGAACCCGAAAGTCGCGACGCCGATCAGATCGGCGGCCGCGCGGATCTTGCTCGTCGCGTGCCGCTGTAAGGCCAACGCCGCGTCTTCGCGATCCATCCCGACGCCGTCGTCGCTGACACGGATCAGCGTCTTGCCGCCGTCCTCGAGCTCCACGCGAACGGTCTGCGCCCCCGCATCGAGCGCGTTTTCCCCCAGCTCTTTCACGACGGACGCCGGACGCTCGACGACTTCACCGGCCGCGATCTGATCGGCCACCTGACTGGCGAGGACCTGCACGCGCTCCCTGGCGACGAGACTCACAGTCCGGAGATCTCCGATTCGAGCACCCAGCCGTGAATGCCGTCGCCGCGGCGCACCTCACGCCACGGACCGTAACTGCGACCAACGAGCAGGGCGCCACCGGCTGGAATCGTCGCCGCGGCGCTCGCCCCGCCGTACGGCGCATTGCGCACGGGCGCGGCATCCACGACGACGACCGCAACCGGCTGATCGCGGCGCAGCATCTCGGTGACGCCGAGACCAGCGGCGCCAGCAGCGAGCGCACCGAATGCCAGCAACAGCACGCGCCGCCGATGCGCACCTACGGCTACCGTGAGCCACAGCGCCAGCCAGCCCACCGCGGCGGCCATTCCCCACTCCGTCGGCGTACCCCAACCCACACGCAGCAACCGTTCGGTCATCGGATCCGGAGCGGGCAGAAGATTGCGCGCGCGCACGATCGTCGGATCACGTGGCGCGAGACGCGCAGCGCGCGCCCATGCGGCCGTCGCTTTGCCGTCGGCACCCGCCCGATACAGCGTGGCGCCCAGGTTGTACCAATGCGCGGCGTCGCGCGGATCGGCGGCGGCACGGGCGGCAAAGGAATCGGCGGCGGCGCGCAGGGCGCCCGCCTCGTAGAGGGCCTCGGGGCTGGGGGCTTGGGCGCTCATTCGTACGGCTACGAGAATGGTCAAGAAAGAGGAGGCAACGATTGCTCGGGGACGCCGTATACCCGAACCCCCAGCCCCTTCCCCCCCGCCCCCAAGCACGCGCAAGACCTGCTCGATCTCCGCGGCCAGCTCGGCGGCATCACCGAGTCCTCGCGGCCCGTACCGCGCCGCGCGCAACCGGTCGCGCAATCGCTTCACGTGATCCGCGACAGCACTGTCCACGCCCGCGGCCCGCAGCGCTTGCGCTAGTCCGTCACCGTCGCGCGCGAATGCGTCCGGCACGTGGCTCGTGAGCATGGCCAGGAACTCCTGTTCCAAGCGACCCAACCGCGTCAGCTGCGGGCCATCTCTCCGTGCTGGTTCGGCCATCGCGGTCCGCCGCCACCGCCGGCGCGCCAACCAGGCAACCAACGGCGGCATAAGCACCACGGCGAGCCAGCCTTGCCAACCTGCCTGGCGGCTGAAGCGGTCGATCTCACGCTCACCGCGACGCGACAAGAGCGGCGGCAGGGCCCGGGCCGCGCGTGGCTCGGCACCGGCCGCGACGGCGAGCCCCCGCGGGAGCGTGGTCGCCGTTTCGTACTTACCGCTGCTCGCGTCGAAGTAGGGATAGCGGACCTCCGGCAGCACGAAATTTCCGGACGAATCGGGCACCGCGAGAAACCGGAACGTCTTGCTGCCGGCGACTCTGCCGCCTTGCGCAGCGATCCGGACCTCAGTTTGCGCCGGATAGACGCGGAAACCCGCCGGCCATTTCAGCGCCGGCTCCGGCCACAGGGCGACATTCCCAACCCCATTGATCGTCACCGCCGCCTCGACCGGCTCGCCGACACGCGTCGTCGCGGGATCGACATGCAGATCGAGCGTGAGCGCCTGCCCTACGACATCCGTACCTCGTGGAGCGGGTGCGGGCGGCAGCGGCAACACGGTGATTGCAATGGAATCGCTGCGCAGCGTGTAGCTCTCTTCGCGGCTGAAGAACGAGAACGTGACCGGTAGCGCGTATTCGACCGAGGCCGGCGGCACGATCAACCGGCCGGACGCGAGTGGGAACACGACCTGATGCGTGATGAACAGATCCAACCAGTGACCGGAGACCTGCCGCGACAGCGCAACGCCGGACGACGCCGCCGCGGGGTACGCCCAAACACCTTCCGGTGCGTTGAGCGTGAGCAGTGGGGCACGACGCATGCGCTGCCGCAACTCGCGCGGGATCCATGCCGCCGCGATCAGGTCCACCTGCTGGCCCGCGTACACCGTGTCACTCGGCACCAGCACCGTGAGCGCCACGCGATCGACGCGGTGCGAGACGGGAGCGGGCGCGCTCTCCAGCAAGGACCGAGCAAGTGGACTGAGGGAAACGGTAAACCGGTCGGCGGCGCTGTCGACGGTCACGAGAATCGGATCGGTGGACTCAACGCTCCGTCCTTGACGCGCGCGCACGGGACCGATCAGCAATGCCCCCGGCTGCTCGGCTCGGAGCTGGAGCTCGCGGACGGTCGTGCGGACCGACGCATTGGTTCCGGTGATGGTGACTTCCGTCATGTCGCGCGAGCCCACGATCGCGAAGCCGGTGAGCGGCGGCAACATGATCTCGACCGGTTCGGCAGTGCGCGTGCGGGCGCGCACGGTGAGCGTGACCTCTTCACCCACCGTGAGATGCGTGCGGTCGACGCTCGCGGTGACCTCGGCACCCTGCATCAACGCCATCACAGTTACCACGGAAAGCAGTGGAGTCACCAGTCCTTAATCCCCGCAGGCGTGGCGCGTCGCGAGCGCCCAGTCTGGTCGCGACGGGTGCGCAGCTCTTCTTGCCCGATCGATCGCAACACCTGATCGGCCTGATCTTCGCTCAAACCGCCTGACGCATTGTTGTTCGCCCTCGCCGGCTGCTGTTGCTGTCCGGCTCCTCCGCCGCCGCCCTTGCCAGGCGAAGGGGGGGGCGGAGGATTGGGTTTGTTCGCTTGACCACCTGCGCCGCGCAACCGATTCACCAGCTCCAGATTCCACTTCGCGCGGCTGTGATGCGGCTGGAGCAGCAGCGCCTCGCGATATGCCCGCTCGGCATCGGCGAGGTGTGCGTCGCGGCTGGCGCTGTCGGATCGCGCCTGGAGCAACGCCAACAGGCCGAGATTGTAGAGCGCACGGAAGCGCAGCTCGGGATCGAGCGAGGCAGCCGCCCGCGCGAGGCTCGAGCGCGCGAGCGCGGGATCGCCGGCGGCCAAAGCGGCGGTCCCGGCGTTGTACCAAGCGGTGTCATCGTCCTGATGCGCCTTCAGCTCCGCCAGGTAGGCGGCAGCCGCGCTCCGTGGATCGCCTCGGTCCCAGGCCTTCTCCGCTTCCGTGCGCGGGCGCTGTGCCTGCGCTACCGACGTCGTCACGACGAGCAGCGCGATCAACGCCGCGGTGCGGCGACTCAGTGTCTGCATGATCAACACCGTCGCGGCGAGCAGCAACGGGATCCAGGCGCGAGGCCGCCCGCGCTGGGTGCGACTCTCCGTTGCGGTGGCGCGCTTGTACGAAGCCACGAGGTCGCGCACGGCGCCGGCCTGATCGGGAAGCTCGGCCGCCACAATCGTTCCTTGCGCCGCATCGGCCACGGCGCCCAGCACGTCGTCGTGCCGGCTGGTTCCGACGGGATTGCCGGTTCCATCCTGTTGCCAGCCGAGGAGCGTGCCGCGGTCATCGCGCATCGGAATCTTCGTGGGTTGGCGACCGCCTTCCGCGACGAGAATCAAGTGGATGCCGAGGCCGGCGAGTCGATGCGCTTCCTGCAACGACCGTTCGAGCGAATCGTGCGCCTCGCCATCCGTGAACACGACCAGCACGCGATCGGCGATCTCAGGACTGGAATGCAGCAGGTCGATGCCCTGGGCCAGCGCCGGCGCCAATGAGGTCCCGCC
>WNGJ01007791.1_pt1 | contig 11408 bp, 7 predicted proteins | sample 5400611 | NCBI WGS metagenome assembly WNGJ01 (sample SAMN13153375, study PRJNA577476) | soil metagenome | isolation source: 40 cm soil or saprolite under Garry oak tree replicate 1 | place: USA:California | collected 2016-06-15 | reverse complement strand
TTGACAGCCTGATAATCCGAATCTGGATTGTACGTTGATTTAATTCCTAGTATATTCAGCCCCGTCCCGGTAAACTCTGGATAGAGATCAATAGCGCCGCTCTTGAGTGCGCTAAACACGACAGGGGTCTGTCCAAGAGCTAATTTTGAGTTAACTGTGTAGCCAGCCTTCTGAAGCAGCAAGACATACATCTCACCAAGTAGCTGAGCTTCGGGATCGAGTTTGCTCCCAACTGTTATCGCCACTTTTGTCGGCGTAGTTGTACCACTGCTACTAGAAGAACTTCCAGTCGAACCACCACATGCTGATAAGATGAGCATGGGGATGAGAGCGAACAGTAATAAGAACTTTGCTCCCAATGAATGCTTGTGAAAAGTCATGTTAACCTCCTAAAACTTTTGACGTACTAATGAAATATGTGCAGACACGATACTGCACGAAATTGTATACTGCCTTGCATCCTGCCTGACGCGAAGCGTAGCCGCGACAAAGCGGCGTTGGCCGGATGAATATCAAGGCTATGCACTGGCTATTGCTGCTTGCTCCTGCACTCTAAGGCCTTCAGGAGTCAGGACACGCTGTAGCCAACTCATAAACACTTCTACGAACATTGCGAGAAGAGCAACGGAGACAGCTCCAACGATGAGTTCTGTATAATTGAAGGTATTGAAACCATCTACAATGTAGTCTCCGTAGCCCCCTGCACCGATGAACGCGGCCAGAGTTGAGGTCGCGATAATCTGCACCGCCGAGGTGCGAATGCCTGCCGCAACAAGCGGTGTGACGAGTGGAGCTTGTATGCGGGTGGCGATCTGCAAGGTCGTCATCCCCATTCCCTTTGCCGACTCAATCATAGCCGGGTCGATTCCACGAATTCCCGTATAGGTATTGAGCAAGATAGGCGGGATGCCTATCACTATCAAAGCGATTATAGCCGGTAGTAAGCCGATACCAAAAAAAGGGACAAACAATATGAGAACTGCGATGATAGGAATGGCACGCAACAGACCGCTCGCGTTTAGCGCAAGAAAAGCCAGGAATGGATTGCGTGAGACTAATGCGCCCAGTGTAACTCCGATAACTATCGCAACAAGAATAGAAAAGCCACAGACCTTAAGATAATCGATGGTATGGCCCAGGTAGTCATTAGCTGGGTCCAGGATAAAATTGAGATATTGCATCTAATCCAGAATCTCCCTTCTATGCAAGTGACAGTCTTCCACGACCCCGATTAAGTGCTGTTTGTAAAGCCAACAGCAAAAGATCGGCCGCAATAGCGAAGAAAGCTATTAATATAGCTCCTGCTATGACAGCGTTGTAATCACCACTCACGATATTCTGAAAAATCAGTTCTCCTAATCCCCCCTGTCCTACCAGTGCAGCTAAAGACGATATACCGATCGTTGTCACCGTTGCAATACGGATACCTGCGACAATCACAGGTAGCGCTAGAGGCAGAGTGACGCGAAACAATACCTGACGACGTTGCATTCCCATTGCCCGGCCCACTTCAATGAGCAAGGGATCAATACCAGTTACGGCTGCTGCGGTGTTACGGATCAATACAAGCATGTTATAAAGAACGAGCGGAATAATAGCTGTTGCAGGAGAAAATCCAGTAAAAGGGATGAGCAAAACAAATGCCGCAATGCTAGGTATGGTATATAGCAAAGCAGAAGTCGTGATGATCGGAAGGTAGAGTCGTTTATAGCGAGCTACGAGCAGCCCTATTGGAATGGCTATGATGATTGAAATTAGCATGACAGTACCAACTAACTCCAGGGTCTGTAAGAACAGGTTAGGGATACTGCCTGGATCGCTCAGATCATAATTGTAGGGTTGTAGTATATATTGCATGAAATTCCCCATCGTATGAATTCAACACACAGTAACTTATATTCTTGTCTCTTCAGGCTTTGAGATGTTACTTCGCGTCTTTGTTATTTCGTGATTGATGCTTGAGAGGGTAATATATCCGAGAGATTCTTGTGTATCTTTGTCTTGTATAGTGAGGGCGGGGGCATTGGTTTCGAGGAGTTTCAACATGGCTTCGAGCAAGGTCGCATCAGAAGAACTGGTTGGAATATCTCTCCAATGTGCCGAAGACACCGCCTCTGGTTTTCCATCTAAAGCATCAATAACAGGTAAATACTGAAGCTGGCGCAGGATACTATCTGCACCTACCAGCTTTCGCACAAATTCGTTGGCCGGGTTCGCGAGTAGTTCTACTGGAGTGCCGAGCTGCATCAGATGGCCATCATGCAGTACAGCAATCATATCACCCAGCTTGAACGCCTCTTCGATGTCATGTGAGACAAAGAGAATGGTTTTGTGTACGTCGCGCTGGACGCGTATCAATTCATCCTGCATGCGGGCGCGGGTGATGGCATCGAGTGCGCCAAAGGGTTCATCCATCAACAAAATTGCGGGATCTGTGGCAAGCGCACGTGCCAATCCTACACGCTGCTGTTGACCACCAGAAAGTTGTCGTGGAAAGCGCTTGCAATATTCTGCTGGTGGCAGACCAACCAGTTCAAGTAGTTCATCAACACGCTTAGCAAGTCGCTCTTTCGACCAGCCACCTGCAATCTCGGCTGTCACACGAATATTTTCGGCGATGTTCAAATGCGGGAAAAGGCCAACTTGTTGAATGACATAGCCGATGCGACGACGCAGCAAAATGGGATTTTCCTCGAGTATGTTTTTGCCATCGATGATTATTTGGCCAGAGGTAGGTTCAATGAGGCGATTAACCATGCGTAATAGAGTTGTTTTACCAGAGCCGGAAGTACCAACCAGCATACAGGTTGTACCTTCTGTCACTTCGAAGGTGACGGCATCGACTGCAAGTTTTTGAGAGCCGGGAAACTGCTTGGTTATGGCCTGGAAAGCAATTTTTGCCATACCGCTAGTACTCCTTGTGCTTGACTAAAATCTTCATATTGCCGTATTGATTATATGCAGTGATCATTGTAATTACAAATTTCCCCATCACAATTTGTTCTTAATCATTTGCTAATTGAAAAGCTTTGTTTACTTTTCTCTACACGTTACTACGTTATTATATGGTTCAACTTCGCAAAAGATTATAATAGAACTTCTTGGTTAGAAACAATGATCTTTCTCATAAAATTCCTCATTGGTAATATTCGGAACAGGAAAGGTTAACCTGTTCAAGTATCCCCCAACCTTGATCATTTCAGCGTTTATCAATGTATGTCAAGCTATCGTTTTGTATATTGTTAGAAGTGGAGAGCTCTATGAAGCGCACTATTGTACGCAAGCTCGGAATCACTTATGTAGCATTTATCATTGTTAGCATTAGTGTTCTCAGTATCGCGTTCACTGCCGAAGCCAGGCAAAATTCCCCTCATGTTCTCACGAATCAGACAGTTCCCCTTGTCAGTCATGCCCATTTAGTGGGTGAAGCGAGTGCACAGCAGCAACTCAATCTCTCAATTGGACTGCAACTGCGGAACCGGCAAGAGCTACAAATACTGCTCAGAGAAATGTATAATCCTCATTCTCCAAGCTATCATCATTTTCTCTCTCCGCAGCAGTTTGTCGACGAATTTGGCCCGACGGCTGAGGAGCAACAGCAGGTCATCGATTATTTACAGCAACAAGGATTGAAGATCACCAATATTTCAAGCAATCACTTGTTGATTGATGCCAGTTCTACTGTTGCCCAGGCTGAGGCTACCTTCCAGGTGTCGATCAATACCTACAAATTGGGGGCGAACCTGTTCTATGCAAACGCCAATCCTCCAACGATACCAGGTCAACTTGCCTCGATTATTACCTCTGTTGGTGGCTTTGATAACAGCGTGTATATGCATCCACTCTCCCATTTGGTTAGTCCAATGAACAGTAATGAGCCGCGTGTAGGACAGGGTGGAGGATTTGCTCCGGCAGACCTGAATGGGGCGTATGATGCTAATCCGTTATTGCAATCGGGTGTACAGGGCACCAATCAGACCGTCGCTGTCTTCGAGTTGGATGGCTACCAGAATAGCGATGTTACCCAGTATTTCCAGACCTACAATCTTGGAAACCCAAGTATCAGCAATGTCCTGGTTGACGGTTTTAATGGCTCAGCCGGTGCGGGAGCAATTGAAGTCGAGCTTGATATTGAGGTTGTAGCAGCTATGGCGCCCAAGGCAGCTCAGATTGTCTATATGGGTCCTAACACGACACAAGGCGTCAATGACACATACAATCAAATTGTCACCGATAAGAGGGCCCAGATTGCCACGATCAGTTGGGGTGAATGCGAGTCGCAGAGTGGGAATGCAGAACTGCAAACACTCGATAACATCCTCAGCCAGGGTTCTGCCGAGGGTATCGCTATGTATGCAGCATCCGGTGATTCTGGAGCTTACGACTGCAATGATATTAATCTCGCTGTGGATTCACCAGCGGGTGATCCTAATATCACGGGTGTAGGTGGCACCAATTTGCAGTTGAAGAATGGGACCTATGGCAGCGAATCTGTGTGGAGTAATCCCAGTGACACACAACGCAGTCCCCAGGGTGCTGGCGGAGGTGGTGGTATCAGCAGCTACTTTAAGGAACCAAGCTGGCAAGTCGGACCAGGTGTACAAAACCAGTATAGTAATGGAAATCGTGAGGTGCCAGATGTCTCAGCAGATGCTGATCCCGCAAGCGGATATTCTGTTTACTGTACTGTTGCAGCATCAGGATGCTCTTCAAGCGGCTGGATAACCGTCGGTGGTACGAGCGCGGCAGCACCTCTCTGGGCAGGAAGTACAGCACTGATTAATGAGTACCTACAAAACCAGCAGAAATCTCGCATAGGATTTGCCAATCCGGTGTTCTATAGCCTGGAGAATGCTACACAGCAATTCCCGCCATTCCATGATGTAAGCAGCGGAACCAATCTCTTCTATTCTGCTACTTCTGGTTATGATGAGGCGAGTGGCTGGGGATCTCCAGATATTTATAATATCGCGCGAGATGTTGCAGGAGGCAGCTCAAATCCGCCTCCTCCAACGCCAACGCCCAGTCCAAGTCCAACGGCTACGATTGTGCCCAATCCAAGCCCGACGAGTACTCCGACGGCAGTGCCAACGCAGCCCGGTCCAACGGGCACGTTAGTACAGAACGGCGGGTTCGAGCAAGGAAGTACTCGCTGGCAGGAAAGCTCTACTGGAGGCTATGAGATTGTTGATACGACCAATCCTCATTCGGGAACCTACAGCGCTTACCTCTGTGGCTATAGCTATTGTAACGATAGCATCAGTCAAGATTTAGCTATTCCGGCGACAGCATCCAGTGTTAGCGTGAGTTACTGGTGGTTTGGTGAAACCGACCATATAACCTATAGCTGTAAGGATAAGTTTACCGCCCAACTGTTGGATAGCAGTGGTAGGGCTATAGGCAAGGTACAGAGTGCCTGTAACACCAATGCTGACAGAAGATGGCATCACGTGACCTTCAATGCCACCAGCTTATTGTCAAAATATGCCGGTCAGACTGTGACGCTTGTCTTCAGTGTTACTACGTCATCCAGTTTTTTCACATCTTCTTTCTTCGTAGATGATGTAAGTGTGTCGTAAAGTGATCGAGGACTTGTGGCCTGAAAGCCGCTAACCAGCATAAAAGTTGAACTGGCACGGTGTAGCGACGCTACACCGTGCCAGTTCAACTTTGGTATTTAACAACCTCTATCTCTCTCTATTCTTGCGAGAAAAACACGCTCTTCACCTCAGTATAGAGTTGAGCCGCGTGCATGCCCATCTCGCGGCCAATACCGCTCTTTTTGTATCCTCCGAAAGGTGCCTCGGTATGCACGCTATGGCTGGAGTTGACAGAGATCACGCCTGCGCGCATGCTTTTCGCTACGCGAATAGCGCGACCAAGATCACGTGTCCATAGCGAGCCAGCAAGTCCGTAAGGTATATCGTTAGCTTGTCGGACTGCTTCCACCTCGCTTTCGAATGGAATGATACATACAACAGGTCCGAAAATCTCCTCCTGGGCAACTCGCATGTTGTTGTTAACATTCTTGAGTATTGCGGGCTGCATGAAATAGCCCTCCCCTGCGTTGCCTGAACCTGTAACTGGGTTTCCACTAACCACTTCCGCTCCTTCTTGTCTTCCGATGGCGACATAGTCAAGCGACCGTTGGCGCTGACCTGCGGAAATGAGTGGACCAACCTCTGTCTTTTCGTCCAGAGGCTGACCAATTTCCAGCGAAGCGGTGCGCGTGGCAAACCGCTCAACAAAATCATCGTAGATTGAGCGTTGCACGAGAACGCGAGATCTCGCACAGCAGTCCTGCCCGCAATTGCCAAAAACTGAAAATACCGAGGATTCGATGCAGCGATCCAAATCCGCATCTGCGAACACAACATTCGCAGCTTTACCACCAAGTTCAAGGGATACACGTGTAATATTATCGGCACACAGGCGCATGATCTGAGAACCAACCTCGGTCGAACCAGTAAACGATACTTTTGACACCAGGGGGTGTGTGACCAATGCATTGCCAACGGCAGAACCAGGTCCGGGAAGCACAGAAATCACACCTGGAGGAAGTCCTGCCTCCATCAAAATATCGGCTAGTATGAGCACTGAGAGAGGTGTAAGCTGAGCAGGTTTTACCACAACAGTATTACCACATGCCAATGCTGGCGCAATTTTCCAGGATGCAATTACGAGAGGGAAGTTCCAAGGGATAATTAAGGCGCAAACACCAACAGGTTCGCGAAGTGTGACTTCCATGCCAGCATCTTGTACCGGGATGGTCTCGCCGAAAATCTTGTTCGCTGCTCCGCCCCAGTACTCGAGCACTGCGGCAACGAGTCCGATTTCGCCTCGAGCGTCTCGGATAGGCTTGCCTGCATTGCGTGCTTCGACAACTGCAAGATGCTCTAACCTCTCCCTCACCAAAGTAGAGGCTCGTAGCAATATTCGTCCGCGTTCTGTCGCGCTAAGCCGGGGCCACCTGCCTTCCTCAAATACCCGGTTGGCGCCCTGCACTGCTCGCTCAACGTCTTGAATCCCCGCCTCAGCTACCTCGGCGAATGGTTTCCCTGTTCCCGGTTCAATTACGGAAAATGTCTTACCTTCTGCGGAGAGAGCACGCTCTCCACCAAGCACTAAGTGCTCACTAGTCATAATACCTCCTTCTATTTATTGAAGAACTTGCAAAGTATCTTGGAGAAGTAGTCATTATACATTACATCTTTGTCCAGCCGGCAATCTCAAGTACAGTCCCGCTGATGTCAGCAAATGTAGTTGGCTTGCCACCGTTCAAAGAGCCAAACATCAACGTATACCTGCCGGTAGAGACATTGGACATCTCTAATGCATACAATTTGCCGTCACGGGACACATTTGACCAGAAGTATTGTGAAAAGGAGTTCAAGTTACTTGTCTCTCCTGAATTGTTCGAGGTCAGACGAAATGGGGCGGAACCACCAGTTTTGAGTCTATACAATCCATCATTGCTCGTATTACCATTTACTCCTTGCCCTATGTTGTTGGCTGTTGCGAGTAACGTATTGTTAGGATCGATCACACGCACACTGTTGATTGCAAGAGTCGAACTTGTAAAGATTGTATTCAGAGTGCCTCCTGTTGCTGGCTGAACACCAACGGAGCTAGAACCCTCGGGCTGGCCAGGTGTACACTGGCTGACAAACAACTTTGTGCTATCAAAGCTGCTATCAAAATCCCAACATGGTTGACCCAGTGTAACAACTTGCTGGAGATCTGTAGTCTGCTGGTTCGCTCCTTTTGTGGTATCGAGTAGATACACATTTTGTTGAGGGGCATCAGCATTTTGAGCAAAACCAACCAACAAGACCCGCTTATTATCAAGCCAGGTACGTGGAAGATAAGCAAGACCTGGAGCGGCTGACACCAATTCTGTTTGTAGCGAGCCATTTGTCATATTCAGCAGGTAAACAGTTGTTCCACCCGTATCTTGCCCAACATCAAACACCACTAACTTCTGATTAATGGACCATTGCGCGCCAAAGATATGAGCGCCTGACGGTGTACAAAACAATGTTTGTAATCCCTGTCCATCCATGCGTACCACACGTAGTTCTGATTGACCAGCTACGTGTGCGGTAAACAAAGTCCATTGACCGTCGGCTGAAACCTGCGCATCGTCGATGCGTGTATTGGCTGTTTTGTTAATTTCAACTTTATTGCCTGTTATAGTATCGAAGCTTTTCACAGTGCCAAATGTGGGAGCATTAGACGTACCTTCATTGACAATGTAGACAATGGTTGGATCCTGACCTAAAACGAGTGGAGCAGAAACAAATGCTCGCGCTGACCCGGTTGTTGGGCAAGAGGATAAGGTAGCAGGCATCCCTTGCGTACTGGTACCAGGAGTGACGTTGCCTCCCTTTGTGCCAGTCGTAACGCCAGGTGTTATGCCGCTGTTTGTCGTTGGTCCTTGTTGGTTATTGCCAGAGCTAGTTGTTTGACCTCCAAATAGGGTATGTCCGAGAGGGGTAACTACCAGGGCCAATACCAGGCTAGTAAGGACCACCAACAGTATCGCGAGAATCACGACAGGTAGGCGTGAACGCCTGGCAGGAGGTGGTAAAGATGCTCCTTGAAGCAGCCCTGGATGGGAAATCGGCTGAAATGTCCCTTGGGGATATTTGCCTAGCGGTGTAATGGACGCCGGTGTGCTCATATTTCCTGCCTGGTATGGCACAGCAGGTTCTGAAATCGGTTGGCCAGTTCTTTGTGAGTAAGGTAGAGGATCGCTGACTGCGGTCTCCATATTTGCTTCGTCAATGTCGCTATACATTGCAGGTTTTAAAGGTGATGGACCTTGCATATCTTTTACCATTGGAGTTGGCCAGATTGCCGGAGTAGTAGGCATAGATGTTACCAGTCCTGCTGCTCCTCCGGCAATTTCAGTCTGCCTCAACGCTTGTAAAAAGTCGATTGGACGTTGATAACGCTTGACGGAATCTTTCTCGATCGCTCGCAAGACGACCATCTGTAGTTGAGGTGAAATATTCGGGTTGATCTCACGCGGTGGACGTGGCTGCTCACCGAGTTGCTTCATCAGCACGCTCATAACACTATTGGAGGTGAAAGGTCTTACTCCAGTCAACATCTCATAAAGCACAATGCCGATCGAGTAAATGTCACTGGCAAAGGTAGGCTGTCCATTTATCTGTTCGGGTGGCATATATTCGGGAGTGCCTGAAATTACTGGTCCTGTCTCGCTGGCCGTTTCAAAAGGAGATTTACCCTCTGTTTCAGAAGAAATAACCTTCACAAGACCGAAATCACACAACATTAGCTTGCCATCAGTCTTGAACAGCATATTGCCCGGCTTGATATCCCGGTGAATCAGTCCGCGCTCATGAGCATATTGCAGCGCGTTGAGTGCTTCTGTAGTCAGGCGTATCGCTTCGGCAGGAGGTAGTACCTGGTGTACTTTTAACATATCTTTAAGCGAACCGCCTGCCATGTATGGCATAACCAGGTAAGCCTGGCCATTCTGCTCGCCATAATCGTAAACAGGTAGAATATTTGGATGGTCGAGTTGTGCCAGGACTCGTGCCTCGCGTGAAAAGCGACGTAAAAAATCTTTTGTCTCACCAGGTCTTGGCCAGAACACCTTCACCGCTACATCACGCCCTAAATGGATGTCTTCTGCCATGAACACAGTAGACATGCCACCATAGCCTACTTGTTTAACAATGCGGTAATGGCCTAATATTGTTCCCACCATGTCTTCGGGCCGCATACATTGACCTCTCTATTTTAACGGTCTTCCTCTCTGGAGTTTAGAATTTAGACAAGTACCAGAGAGCTTTACAGGTGTAAACGTTCATGCTTCGGCTTTTTACAGAATAGCATGCTAGCGGCAAAGTGGCAAAGTCCTGATTGTTACATCGTTGTCCAACCCACGATCGATAGCTGTGTTCCATCGGAGATGGAAGCAAAGGTGCTTGATGACTCACCGTTGAGAGAGCCGAAGAGTAGTGATTGGGTTTGGCCGTTGGCACTATTGTGTTGCAAGGCAAACATACTCCCATTTCGAGAAACATTTGACCAGGGATATTGGGTGTATGGGCATAGGAGACCTGGCCCACCTGAAACACCCGCTCCATCAGTCGTGAGTCTTGTCAAGCTGCTTCCATCTGCATTGAACTTCCACAATCCGTTCTGGCTGGTATCGACGTTTATTCCTGTAGCATTGTTGTTGATAAGCAGCAGCAGGGTTGTTTTGCTGATAGAGCGAACAGCAGTTATTGCCATGTTTTGGCTAGTAAAGATTTTTTGTTGTGCACCACCGGTAGCAGATTGCACATTTATAGTACTGGGGCCGTTTTGTGAATCAATACCAGGACCAGTGGAATTGGGCGTGGTAGTACACTGGCTAGTAAACAATTTTGTGCCATCGAAGTTGCTGTCGGCATTCCAGCAGAAGTTGGTTGCCCCAGTTACGCTGGAAGCGTCGAAGACCTCTTGGAGGTTGTTTGGGTTCTGATTCGCGCCTCGACTGGTATCGAGGAGGTATAGCGCCTGGGAAGGAGCGTCTACCTCTGGTCCGTTCAAGTAGAGCCGTGTATTATCGAGCCATGTAAGTGGAGTATCGATGACTCCAGAGATTATAGTAAGTTCTGTTTGTAGAGTACCGCTCTGCATGTTCAACAGATAAAGGTAGCTTGCGGCACCTGTATAGCTATTGAAAGCAACCAACTGTTGATTAGTAGACCATTCAATATTGCTCAGAGCTGAGGCTGGATTGGCCCCATTGGAAGCGGGAGTACCACAATAGAGCGTCTGCAAAGCCTGCCCATCCATACGAACCAATTGCAACTTTACCTGCATTGTCGTTTCTGTCACGAAGAGTATCCACTGGCCATCAGTAGAAACCTGCGCATCAGAGATTGAGACACCTGCTATTTTCTCAATCTCGGTTTTTAAGCCTGTCGTGATATCGTATAGTTTCAACGTGCCAAAAGTAGGCATGTTTCCCTGATACTCATTGACACTATAGACAATGTTCTGATGGTTACCAAGAGCCAATGTGGGCAAGATAGCGGCTCTGGCAGTCCCTGTTGAGGGACAATTGGTCTGGGTTGGTGGCACTGGAGCTGTGGTAACTCCATTACCGGGTTGTGTAGTCTCCCGCGTTGCAGTAGCATTATTGGTGGAAGCGCTTCCTATAGTGGTTGGTGTTGTGTTGGCATTACTTCCTCCAGAGCCACAAGCGGCGAGTAGGAAGACGAGGTAACAGCCCAGGATAGTAGATAAGGAAGAACGAGAGCGAACGAGATACATGCATTACCTCCCGGGATAAGTGATTTTTATTGTAGAGAATCAAGCCTTTAGAATAGAGAACAGAAGGCATAGTCATCCGAGCTAAGTATAGCAAGGTGTTAGCGTTATTG
>WNGJ01013118.1_pt1 | contig 11409 bp, 12 predicted proteins | sample 5400611 | NCBI WGS metagenome assembly WNGJ01 (sample SAMN13153375, study PRJNA577476) | soil metagenome | isolation source: 40 cm soil or saprolite under Garry oak tree replicate 1 | place: USA:California | collected 2016-06-15 | reverse complement strand
GTCGACCCCTGCTGATATCGTTGGTTCCATTCCCCCGGGCGATTAATGGTACCGAGTATCTGGAGAAAGCGTTCACGAGAAATCAGCCTGGCAAAAAAGAGTTTTGCCTGGTACCAGATGTTCTCCTTATAGCCGGCGAAGACCTCGTCGGGGGATTGCTCCTGCGGATCAGGCTTGGTGAAAAAGTAATAGGGCGCCTCGAGCAAACCGATATGGGTGAAGTCCTGTTCTGGCCCACCTTCCTCGTTCGCGTACTGCAGATTGACCCCGTTGCCGGCGGAGAGGTACTGCGTGACTACTACCACCGGGTCGGATGTCCAGAAAAGCCTGGCAAACGCGTGTTCGGCCTCTTTGCTCTGCCGCACCTGTGTCGCGAGCTCGGCATTAAAGAAGACGACCGTCGCCTTGCGAGCAGCTATGGTGAGAGTGAAAGCAGAAAACCAGGGGGTATTGGGTAGCTGCTCGACTGCATAGATGCCTGCCTCCTCGGCGTGGGAAGCAAAGGTGGTAAAGAGCAGTTTTACCTGGCGAAAGGTGTTTAAAAAGAGCAATTGCCGGGGACGATCCCCTCCGTGTTCAAGCAGCCAGAGCAGGGATGCAAAGAACCGGTGCATGCGTTGGCTGCGATGGCCGCCGACCGTATCTTCCCCAAAATCGTCGTTGTGCACAACAGCTGCCAGGAACTGGTTTAAACGCCCCTGGAAGGCATCAGTAGTACTTAAACTATCGATCAGCGCGACGCTCATGCCGTTGCTGCCCCGCTTTTTCGCCTTCTCTGCGCTCATCTGCTGGATATCTGCGCGGTCCTCATCTGTGATGGGGAGAAGGAGTCCTTGTTTCTCGATCCAGTCGAGGTCGAAATGGTGGAGGCAGCGTGGGAGATCGGCTGTTGCCGAGAGCCCGAAGACGAGGAATTTCTGCGCCAGCGCACGTAAGAGATTTTCGGGGGTCTGCAGCATCTGGTAAAAGCGCACCTCGACCTCCTCATTGTCCGTGCGCTGCTGAAGATCGCTGATGTCAAACAGGTTGTATCCCCCGCTCAGCAGGCTGCCGCGCGGCGAAGTCTGGGGCTGTTGCTGGCCGGGGAGCCGTGGAATGGTGGCCACCTGGTCAAAAAAGTCCGTGTTGCGGAAACACTGGCGCATCATTTCCCAGTAGCGTACCTCGTCCTCGCGCTCCAGTTCTTTGAAAAGCCCAATGATGCGCGTGGTGGCCGACCCGATGGCGTTAAAGAACCAGAGTGCGGGGACCCACCGCGGGTCGGTGCGCCGCGTCTCTAGCTGGAAAGCCCGCGAGGTCTGGTTGACGTAAAGCGGATCTGTACTGATGACGTGCTGGGTGCGAAACACGGCGGGGGTAGTATTGCTCTGGCTTCCTTGGGCGCGTGTTTTTTGCAGGGTGAACTGGTTGATGTCTGGATAATCCAGGCCCTTTTGCTGTATGCCATCGATGATCTCGACGATCTTTTCGATGCGTTTGCGGATGCTGGGATGGAGGGGGAAATCTGCCTTTGGCAGCTTGTGGCGAGCCATCGCGCGGTAGAAGTTTGCTGAAAAATCGAATGGATCGCTGATCTGGGGCGCGCGACAAATTAATCCGACGAGGTCATGCTCGAGGAAGTCAAACTCATCGAGGAAAACGACCGGGCGCTCATCATCGGAGAGGTCGGTGAGGCTGCGCATCTGGGAGCCATCGAAAAAGCCATAGTAGGCTTTATGAAGCGTGGTCAGCATAATGCGGACTTTGGGGCGGAGGCGAAACGGGATGGCAGGGAAAAAGGCCTCAACCACTGGATGGCTCACCAACCAGTTATAGATCTTCCCCAGCTCTTTTGCGTCGCGTGTCACCTGGAGAACCCATCGGACCGCCTGTAGTACGATCCGGGCCTGAGCATCAGCCCGCTCGGCCACCCAGGCCGGTAAAATTCGCCCCTCTGCCGTCATTTCCCTCACCAGCTGGCAGGCGCGACGAATAGTCGCCGCATCCAGACTTTTTAGATGGCTGATCTGCTGGGCGCGTTTGAGGGACGAGGCGAAACGATGGTCTGAAAGCAGGGCTTCGAATTCCGCGCTCTGCGTCAGCAGCACCTGCCGCACGACTTCGAGATCGCGCCGTAAGATGACGTATTCTCCTGAGTTAAAGCGTTCTGCCATTTCTTCAAGCAGTTCTTTGCGGTTCGCCATATAGATGAACTTACGATCAGGATTGTTGCGGACGACCTCTGGGATGCTACTGCTTTTGCCAAGCCCAGTTGGTCCTAGTACGAGTTTGACGCCGTGAGCGTGCGCATCAATCGTGCGCTGATAGTAATCAGGATATCCTGCCATGATGGTCCTTTCTCACTTGAGGCAAAGCCTCAAGTGGACTGATGAGAGGTGGAGCTATTGAGCTCCTGATACCGTTCTGCTAGCTGACGAGCATCAGCGACGATAGCTTCCCGCAGTTTGGAAGGGGAAATGACTTCTACATCTGCTCCCCACTGACGGATCCAGGCAACCATTTCGTTAGGTTCTGATTAGGGTTGTAAGCGGACGGGATGTCGAACCGGTCATTTGTCAGTTCGGCGGCAACAACGCGATCGAGCTTGAAGGTGCGGATGGCCCTGCGTAATTCATCGAAGCCAATGGTATAGCAACTGTTGGTGGCACCATAGGGTTCGATGCAGTAGGGGTGAAAGCGGCGTTCCGTGATGGAACCGGCTTGATCACAGTAACGCAGATGGACGACACGCCCCTCGGACCAGGCCTGTGTCATCGTTTCCAACACAGCAAGATATTCTTGGCGCAAAGGCAGGGACCGTTGCAGTAAAGCTGCATCCTCAATATAGTTCGAAAATCGAGGCGCGTCATCTCGCACTGCCTCAGCCAACTTTTGCATGACTTTCTCTGCATGAGGATTGCGCTCGCTCTGTTGGCGCGAGAGTAAACGGCACGCTAGATATAACGCCAGCACTTCATCCGGCGTCAATCGCAGCGAGCGCATTGCCTGATGGAAGCTTAATTGGTAACGCCGACCGCGTTTGCGCAGCTCTACCCCTGCTGACGATAGCCGGGCTAAGTCACGCCGGATCGTACTGGCATCGACTTCTAAAGACTCTGCAAGTTCACTAGACGTGAGGCCGGCAGGATGATGGCGTAATAATGCCTCAATCTCCATAAGGCGTGAATCGAGTGCTTGCTCCATGTAATCCTCCTCTGTTTGATCATTGACATAGTTTTATTATATCAGAAGCGTGCAAAAAGTGCAACTTTTGCACGATTTTTAAGAACAAAGTAGACCGATACCCTGGCGCAACCCATTAGCCTCACTGTCAACTTCACCCGAAGTGAGACTAGAATACCCGCAAAAAGTAATCACAGCCAAATAGGTCTCCTGACTATGCTTAAGTTTCACCTTAGAAGGAGGAGGTAACGAGCGGAGCGCACGGGGAACAGAGAGAAGACAACAGGATGCCCGCACAGGTGGGCGATTCATTGCCGTTTTTCTCGAGGCGTAGGAGAAGGGAGGACGTTAGCTGTCCCCTGTCCGTCGCGTTAGGCCATCAGTGGTGAACAAGACGATCGGACCATGCACCACGCGGATCGTCAGTAGAGCATCACGGTCGATCACTAATCGTGTGCTGCGACCCGGGCATTTTTTTGATCGATTTTTGTCCGGAATGGCCAGTATTGACAGCTAACTAGATGCCACTAATAGGTCAGCGTGTTGAAAAATGATAGGCTCAACATTACAGAAAGAGAAAAACCTTTCCTCCTTTCACATCACGAGGCCACAAGCTCTTCATCAAGAGTTGGAAGCTTTGGGGCCATAATCTTGTTACCCGTCCCTTCAGATCCAGGTCGATATCTCCTCCTTCGGTGGTTGAGGAAGCGTCTGAAATTCTGTCCAGTAGCGGTGAGGAGAGCTTCGATATTGACCTTCTGAAGTCTGCACAGACGAAACCCTCGCAGGTAGTGCCAGTGTTTGGCCGAGGCCTCCAAGGGTCCAACCCAGACCTGTCGTTTGCGCATGGCCTTGGTATGGGCAGGTGTCTGCCAATAGGCCTTCACGCGGTCGATTTCCTCCTGAAACCACGAGCGAAGAATGGCCTTGCCGCTGATGCTATCCGTGCATTGAGCCTTGACCGGACAAGCATTACACACCTTCGCCTCTGCACGGTAGGGGACGGCTTGCGCTTCCGTTTTGTTGGTCCAACGCGTTAACTGCTGTCCCTGGGGACAGAGATAGAGATCCCGCTTCTCATCGTAGGAAAACTGCTCTGCGGCGTAAAACGGTGTATCATTGGTGTAATCGCCCGTGGGCAAAGAGGCCTGAATGCCCTCTTGTTCGAGCCCGGCAATATGTAGGAATCGTTCCATACTTGGTATCACCAATGCGTGGACGCAGTTTCCAGCGAAAACGAACCCAACGTTGCAAATCAAGCATCGGCATATTGTCAGTGATCGTCGCAGGGTCACCAATGCTGCTAGGATGATCCGTGATTTTCCTCCTCCCATCAAAGTATGGCTCCTCACCCTAGACCAATCCTGCCTCACAACACCGTTGGACGATGTGTTCAAAGAAGCGCTGAAAAATCAGTAAGCCATACCGTGTTATGTGCCATTTGACCAATTGAAGACGGCTGTGCTTGCCGACAAGAAGTATCTTACAGCTAACTGTGGCGCAGGCTGAGCAGGCCGTTGTACAGGTTGAGCGGCCCGCTGTGGTGGTGCAGGTTGTCAATCAAATGCTGAAAATCCACCTCGAGTTGAGCGATAGAGCAGCGTGTGCCTAATGTAAAGCGGTCGGCAGGAATTGAATCATCATTTTGTACGCGCATCAGTTTTATCTGCACCTGGCCGCGGTACTCTTCAACAACCCCTTCCAACAGAACGATCCTGCCTTCTTGCGGCAGATGCGATTCCAGTCGAGGTGGGTTGAAGTAGCGAGCAATGATCTCACTGCCGCGCTGGTCACGTAACCTGAGATCAAGAAACAATTTGCCGCTATTTGTTTTACGGCTGGTTACTTCTACTGCAAATAACCAGCCAAAGACGGCACTATTGACATTCAGTTCGCCGATGACCAGTATCACAGGAGTCATTTCCTGATTTTGGGGCAGCGTTTGGTTTAGCATGAGTAAGTATTCTCCTTTATAATCGGGCTATTTACTATTCAGATACAGCGCTTGATGAAAAAAGCGGAAATGGACGGATTATTTCCGCTTTTTCATTGCTGGCCGGTATGTATGAATCAGAAGACGAAGCAGCGATACTTGTGGATTGACGTTTGTTCAGCCGATGCTATACTAGTACAGGATTGAGAGAATGTTGTGTCTTAATAAGGTACCGGTTCATGTGAAGCAGGAGCCTATTTATACTGAAGGGGACCATGGCCGAGACGAACAGGACGGAGAGCTGGTCAAACGACGCATGGTTTTATCGGCTATGTATGATGTCCTACCCGTTTATGGTTCCGTCGCATTCTGGAGAGCTATTGAAGCGCCGGGGGAAGATGTTTTACCACTCGAAGTCCTGGTGCGTTGTGTGAGAACCGCTGTCAGCCGAGGAGATGATAGCGGGCGAAAGCGCATTTTTGAAGTAATCTTTCGTCGTCTCCACGTCACTAATGAGTGCTGGGCTAACACTGTACTCAAAACAATGAACTTGCAGGGCGTGGAGCAAAGTGCCCTTGTCTGTGACCTTTATGCTGATTTATGTGAGTGTATTATGCGCGCGCTCACGGATGCTGGCAGATTGTTCTGGGAAGAACATTTTCAGCACTGCTTGAGTTTTGAACGCAGGCATGTGTTTCGCGCCTTTATGACTCGTGAAGGTCACTGGAACAGTCAGACAGCGACAAAGACTTCGCGTGTGCCTCGCATGTTGGTAAGCAGCCTGGATCAAGCTCTACAGCAGCGAGATAGTGACCTGTGTGAGCTTGTTATTGAAGATGAAGATGCTCAGAAAGCACTGCTCGCTGTTGAGCAGAGTGATCTACCGCTCCTCATTTTGAGTCTCCCAGACAAGCTTAAATCTGTCGTCTTATTGGTCTTCTGGGAAGGAAAGACGGAGAAGGATACTGCCAGGATACTGGGTATCAGTGATCGAACTGTACGTAACAGGCTGCGAGACGCTTTCGAGGTATTGCGGAATGCGCTTGAGCCGGAAAGAGCATAGCTTCATGGATAGAAAACAAGAAGAGATCGTGCAGCGCATTACTGCCCGTTATGTTGAGGAGGTGCGTTCTGGCCATCAACCAGCCATGAGTGATTACCTGGCACGTTATCCACAGTTCGCCGATGAGATCGCTGATTTTATTGCATATTATCATGCCGTCGAAGTGAGTCTACCGCATGAGACAGTTCAGATGCCCATTCTCACCGAGCAATTTCATGCAGCCATAGATACGGCGTGGGAGCGTGTAGCGCAATCTCAGGGTCAAGTCACCGGCAAGGTTACCTCGTTGCTGGCAAGGGCAAGAGAATTACATCTCAGCCTGTCCCAGCTGGCTGACAAACTTGGTGTAAGCGCAGACGTGGTGTTGAAACTTGAACGCCATACTATTGAGGCTTCCTCAATACCAGGTGAGCTAATCACGTTACTGGCGAAGGTACTACAACAGCCCTCGCAGGTGGTTCAGGCATTCTTTGGTATCGCTGTTCAGCAGCGCGTTACCGAGGCGCGAGCTTACTACCGGGTAGACGGACAGGTGCAAAGCTTCCGAGAAGCCATAGAGGAAAGTGCTCAGCTTTCCGAAGACCAGAGACGCAGGTGGTGTGAATTACTAGATCAGGAAGAATTGTAGTTGTGGTTGAAAGAACGCGTGGGGAGGGCACTGTCGGGGGACAGCCCCAAATTTGGGGAGAAGGGCTGTTTCCGACAGTGCCCACGAATGGGGATGCCAGAGAATTCTTTCTCATGCCAGAAAAAACGGAAAGAAGTGGAACGATTCGTATATGCCACAGAAAATAGCGTATCTCGATTGCCATTCTGGAATAAGTGGAGATATGTTTCTCGGCGCGATGCTTGACGCTGGCCTCTCGCTGGACACACTCAAAACATCGCTGGCTTCACTGCCTGTCGTGGGCTATGATCTGGTCGTTGAAAATATTCACGATAAAGGTATCCGCGGTTCACGTTTAACTGTAGTGACGTCTGAACAGGAGCAACCGGCACGTCACCTTTCGGATATATCATCAATTTTGTACGCATCAACCCTGCCTGCCCCTGTGCGCGATACCTCCCTTGCCATCTTCCAGCGCCTGGCGGACGCGGAAGCGAGTGTTCATGGTACATCCATTGAAGAGGTCCACTTTCATGAAGTTGGAGCTATTGATGCTCTGGTAGATATTACCGGCGCGGCAATCGCTGTCGAGTCGCTCGGTATCGTCCAGTTCTATGCTTCTCCGTTACCGCTTACCAGCGGTCACGTCAATACTGCTCATGGATCGCTGCCAGTTCCCGCGCCGGCTACCTTAGAGATTCTGCGGCGTGTGGCCGCGCCATGGAGACCATGCCCTATCGAAGGAGAGCTAGTGACACCAACAGGGGCAGCGATACTGGCAACACTGGCGCGCTTTGAAACGCCAGCGATCGCCATTGATAGGGTAGGCTACGGTTTTGGTCGGAAAAACCTCCCCTGGCCTAACTGCCTGCGCCTTTGCCTTGGACAGGGTCAGAGTTTGCTTGATGCAGGCGAGGATGGACAGGCCGATACGGACTGGGTCACGGTAATAGAGAGCAATATCGATAACATGAGCGGGGAACTGCTGGGTGGCTTGATGGAAACGCTACTTGCCGCCGGTGCATTGGATGTCAGCTATACACCTATACAAATGAAAAAAAATCGGCCTGCCGTTATGATCACCCTGATTTGCCCGGTAGAAGCTGGAGAGAGGCTGGCTCTGATGCTGCTGCGTGAGACCAGCACGCTGGGAGTACGAATACAGCAAATCCAGCGGCGGAAAGCTCAGCGCACACAGGAGCGTATCGAAACACTCATTGGCCCGGTAGTTGTGAAGGTCAAGCGCCTTGGAAATCGTATTATCAGCGCTTTGCCAGAGTATGAGGAATGCATACGTATCTCCAGGGAGCGTAACATGCCCCTGGAGGAGGTGTATGCAGTTGCTCAGCAGGCTATTGCAACGATATTGTAGGATTTGCTTCTCTTACTTTCATTGAAGTTCTAACGCAGCTCGTGAGCGCTTCGTGAAGAAACGCAGGCGAAAAGAAGGAAGGAAGCGTTGATGAGCAAAAAACATCTTCGTTTTCGCGATCTGTGGGTCAATCAAACAGAATTGGGGCGACATTTTGGCATGAGTGCGGTTGCCATTGGGAAAAAGCTGCAAGAAGTGGGACTGCGCACAGAGCAAAAAGAGCCGAGTGAACGAGCGAAAACCAAAGGCTACTGTCGCTTTACCCCAATGAAAGACGGCACTCCGTTCTATCTTTGGAATAAAGAGAAAGTAGCTGGTCTCTTGCGTGAGAGTGGTATGAGTCAACTCAGCGAAAGCGAAGTCGAAGCACGCAATACGGCCACCATGCTCATTGAGCTGGGCCGACAAGCTGAGGAAATCGGTACAGACAAGCTCTTCTATTTTGCCATGGATGAGATCAAGCAGCAGGATTATCCCCTGATCAATCGCTATCTTCGTGAATTGGGATCCTCGTTACGGCTGGGGGAGGAAGAAACCATTGCCGAAAGCGGCACGCAGGAATAGGCGATGGGAATGTATGGTGTTGAAGAGGAATTCTGGGTCAGTGAGTATCACTTTGAGGTGAACTTTAGCAACGATTACGCTGTTGGCCACGGTCCTCGGGATATCTGGGTGGCTCGTCGGAAGATGCTCGAAGATCTGGCGCTTACCGACTTTACAGGACCTCAATGTGGTTAGCAGTTCCTGGAAGGCGAGCCAGCGGAATCATCACGTATGCAGGGAAAACGCTGTTGGTGCCCCCTGCTCACGACGAATGTGCACCCATCGTTATCGTGTTAGAGGACGAGGCGCTCGGCTCGATGATTGAGGATTGCTTGTCGACTTTTCCCCTGATCTGCCTGATGCAGTTTTCTCGACCCGGCGTATCTTCCCGCGAACCATTCCGTCAGCATTGTCAGATGCGAAGCTACAACGTCACATCCAATGCACAGGTTCGACAAGACGAGGCTCGCGCGTTTCGGGAAAGGTGAGAGCACAGTGGCTTCGATGAAGGTGTCGATTAAGGCGGCTGCACAGGAATCGGGAAATACTGATTCGGTTGTTGTTTGTTATAATAATATAGATTGAGAGAAAAAACGATATGAAGTAGATTCAGTACCTTGCTGGAAACCGAGCACATCATGGACTTTAAAGATTGGCGTAAATCGCCCGATAAAACAACGACAGACGCGGAAACTGCCCCTAAAAGAAAGTATTATGGCAAAAAATTCGAGGACTATGTTAGTGAGCAGATTCGCGAGGCCCAGGAACGAGGAGCATTTGACAACCTGCAGGGCATGGGTAAACCATTGAACCTCGATGACAATCACTATGCTGGCGATAAAGCTATGGGCTATAACCTGCTCAAAAGTAATGGCTTTGCGCCAAAAGAGATTGAACTGGCCAAAGAGATACGCACTGAGTTTGAGCGCGTTGAAGCGAAAGTCGCAAAATTGCGTCACCAGGGACGAGCGTTGCGGTCACGCCGCGTTCCACCTTTTGCTAGCGAGAAACGTGCTTTCAACACTATGGTAGAGAAAACAGCGGTTGAATATGAGAAGGTCCTGCAAGAGTTAAATCGCAAAATCCTGACGCTCAATTTGATGGTCCCAAGTGTGATGCATCAACCCATGTTTGATGTTGCGAAACTCCTGCAGGATTTTCGGGACGCGTGTCCCCGCTTCGAGTAAGTGCTTTGAAAGCTGAAATGTAATGAGAGCATGAGGATTGTTGATCTCCGCTCAGATGATGAACCTGTTATTGAGCAAGCGGCAACCTGGTTGCTAGAAGGCTTTGCGGAGCATCATGCGGGGACCTCGTCTGGACTGGGTTTAATGCCTTCTCGCCGCTCATCACCACATCACAATCGATATGGCGTCCTAAAATTAGCCACCATTTGCTTCGGTTGTTTTATTTAGCTCAAAAACGACTTCAACGGGAACATGATCGCTCAATTGAAGTCTGCGAATATCTTGTAGGTAGCAGATACTCTGTGGATACAATGTCTGAGATGCAAAGATATGATCATAACGATACTTTCTCCAACTGCATGCTTCTTCAGATCCACAATTCTCATACCCATGAAAACGGCGATAGACATCGTAGAGTTCATAAACTGCAAGACCCTGAAGGATACGACGTTCGATAGTATCTTTATCTGGCTTGGCAAGCCGATAGATACCGCCTCTCTTCTTATACCCCCACGTAATTATTTCTCCTGTTCTTTTTTCTTCCTGTGGAGTATTGAAGTCACCACAGAGAACACGAGGTCTCACAGAAGGAAAGGAAAGCGCATGATAGATACCTGACAGCAAATCCAGTTTTATTGAAGGGTAGTCAATAACCCCGTCCGACGTTTTCTCCTTATGGTTCGTCGGAGTAATGTAAGCATTGTGAAGGTTTATCTTCCCCCAGGAGCACTGCAAGGCCACAAATAGTGTTCGTCTAGTCCAATGTCTGATAACTTTCTCACGATCCGGCGAGTGTAGCCCTTCCGGCCAGAGGACCTCAGATGGGAGAGTAGGAAGTCGGTCAAGTTCAAACCTACTTGCGATGAGAACACCTGTTGGTGTCGTTTCAAGGCTATCTTGAAACGTATGGGCAATGTGGAGAAGGCCAATTTGAGTAAATGCCATTTCATATCGCGATACAGCCGCGGCCCTCACGTCCTGGAGGGCAACGATGTGGGGATCTCGATGACTCAACGCCTTCACTTGCTCAGGCACATCTTTTACGCGCCCATTCACATTCCAAGAAATAAGTTTGATTATAGTATCACCCTCTTTTCACTTCTCTATAAACCTATTGCGTCTACACATACAATTGCTACCTAGTCCACCAAACGATTGACCGCTGTCAATGATAAAGCACCTGTTGATATTGTTGGATCGACTGGGGGAAAACTGCGACTTGTCGAGACGAAAAATAAACAGTCGAAGAACGTGCATTGGGTTAAGGATTATGAGATATGAAATGTGGAGCCGATGAAGGGACTCGAACCCTTGACCGCTCATTTACGAAACGAGTGCTCTACCAACTGAGCTACATCGGCTAATGGCTTGTCTTTACAATGTGTCAATACACATCTCTGACGTAAGGGATTATAAACCCAAATTATCGCTCATGTCAAGCATTTTTAAGCGCGTCCCCTTGCTCTCCTGTCCTGGTTTGTGGAGTACGAGCCAGATGGTCATGTTACTGTTCCATCCAGCATCAGCTAACAAGCTAACAGG
>WNGJ01009322.1_pt1 | contig 11409 bp, 9 predicted proteins | sample 5400611 | NCBI WGS metagenome assembly WNGJ01 (sample SAMN13153375, study PRJNA577476) | soil metagenome | isolation source: 40 cm soil or saprolite under Garry oak tree replicate 1 | place: USA:California | collected 2016-06-15 | reverse complement strand
CGCCAAGGAACAGCACCCGGGCCGCATCCTTCTCTCGTCGGCTGGCATCCTCATGGCCCTGGGGGCCGGCGCGCTGCTGGTCTTTGCGGTCGTGCCGGGACTGGTGGTGGGCATCCTGTTCGGGCCGAGCTTCCGCGACGCGATCCCGTTGGTGTTTCCGGTTGGGCTCATCGGCCTGGCCCTGGCCCTCGACAACCTTCTGGTCCAGTTCTTCATGGCCGTGCACGACCGGGTCTTTGTGCCGATCCTCGCCTTGGCGGTGCTGTCCGAGGGCGTCCTGATCTTCTTGTTCCACGCCCGCGTGGGACAGGTGGTCATGGACGTGCTCGTCGCACTGCTAGGCCTGCTTGTCCTCCTCGGCATCCGCTGCTACGTGCTGCTGCCCACATTGAGGGCGGAAAGCGTGGCCGAGCCGGAACCCGCGCTCCCCTAGAACATTTAAGTCCCGCCAACCCCGAAGGGCCGCGGGACTTAAAAGGTGCTCGGCAACGACCTACTCTCCCGCCGGGTTACCCCGGCAGTACCATCGGCGCTGGAGGGCTTAACTTCCGTGTTCGGAAAGGGAACGGGTGTCTCCCCTCCGCCATTGTCACCGAACGACGGAGATTATACCGAGCCCCTCGGGAAGGAGTCTTCGGCTTACCGGGTGCGACGCCGCCGGGCGCGAAGGCTCTTGATCTTCCTCGCCTCGGCCGGCGGAACGTAGTGCGAACGCCGTCTCATCTCGCGCACGAGCCCCTGCTCCTGCACCTTGCGCCGGAACTCGCGCAGCGCCTGCTCGAACTCCTCGGGATCCTTGACGACTATCCGCACAACCCGACAAGGATACAGGCCGAGCCGCAAGGCACGCTTGTTAAGACCGGCGCGGCGCTTACTCTCACGCAAGCACCGCGCACGCCCGGTCTTGGGCAGCGTTGCGCTCTACGGGTTCACTCCAGCGAGCGTCACGGTTGCGGTGTTCGCCGGCCTTGTGCGACCTGATTGCATTGCCGAGCGTGTCGGAAGACGTCACCGCCGACCCGCCGATCTTGGTGATCACCGAGCTGCGCGTGATTCCCGCGTTGTCGGCCGGCGAGCCTGACGAGACGCTCGTGACCAGCGCACCGGACGTCACGCTCAAGCCCAGCGCCTGCGCGTTCAACGCGTCCAGGGTCTGGACCGACACTCCGAGGAAGCCAACCTGCCCGTAGGTGAGGTCAGCCGCCTGCTCGTGCGCGCGAATCCGGTTGACCACGCTGACCGCCGTGTTGGATGCGATCGCGAAACCAACGTTGGAGGACGAGGATCGAAACCCCTGCGCCTGGCCGGCGGTGATCATGCCGATCACCTGGCCTGACGTGTTCACGAGCGCGCCACCCGAGTCTCCCTCGTAGATGAGCGCGTCGCTTTCGATCATCCCATTCAGCGTCTCAGAGCTTCCTCCGCCCTGGCTCGCGGTGATTGTCTGGTCGAGCCCGGTGATCTGTCCCGATGTCACCTGTGGCGCGCCCCCGCGGCCCAGCGCGTTGCCGAGAGTCACGATCGCGTCGCCGACCTTCAGGGACGACGAGTCAGCGAACTTCACGCTGGGCAGCCCCGAAACGCTGCCGTCGATCTGAATGACCGCGACGTCCTGGGATGGGTCGACGCCGACCACGTGTGCCGCGTATTTCTGCGAGCGTCCCTGCACTGTCACGGTGATGCTCGTCGAGCCCTTGACCACGTGATCGTTCGTCAGGATCTCTCCTGTCGAGCTGATGAGCATGCCGGTTCCGGCGGCCGAGCCATTGCCGAGCGCGGTGTTGATGTCGACGATTGACGGGCTCACCTTGGCCGCGATCGCCGCCACGCTGCTGCTCGAGGAGCTGCCCGTCCCCGGCGTGACCTGCTGAATCGGAGCTTCAGGCTGGGCGGTGGACTGCGCGACCGGAAGGTTGTTGACGGCGCGGGCCAGGCTCCATCCGATTCCGGCTCCGGCTGCCGCGGCGACGACCGCGATCAGGACGATGTAGGCGGCAATCCTGTTCCAGATCGAATGCGGAGCAGGAGGCGCGGGCGGCATCCACGCCGGCTGAGGACCCATGCCCTCGGGTGGGGACGGTGGAAGCAACGTCTGGTCGGGCGGGTTCAGCGAAGGCTGTCCCCACTCTTGCGGTCTCTGGTCTGACATCGAGCTCTACCTCCGGTACCTGAAACGGTGTTTTGACTTCAAGATTGGGCCGGAAGCCTGTGAGTCGGCTCGACTGTTCTTTAGCGTTTCCTGAGAATACGAGCAGATTTGAGCGTCACGGACTCGGGGTCCCGGAGGGGGACGGTGACGGGGGCGGCGAGGAGGATGGGCTCGAGGACGGCGACGGCGATGCCGAAGGCGAGGGCGATGCGCTTGGGGACGTCGATGGCGACGGATGGGACACAGGAGCGGGCTGCTCGGCCGGGGCGGGCGTGACCGGTTCCGGCGGAGGCGGCGGGGTCGCCAGCGAGATCAACAGCATCACGACCAGCACGGCAAGGCCGGCCGCAACGGGGACGGCGAGTGTCTCAGCGCCGATTCCCGGCCGAGCCCCCGTGCTCTGTGCCGAGTTTCTATAGGCGCGGCGCAGAGGTGTCAGGTGTATGCCCTCGGCCGAAGCGCCAGCCCAAGGTGCGTTGGCGTAGATGGCCGCCTGAAAGAGCAGCAGCACGGCCAGGGCGATCGTGGGTATGGAGGGCGCCCTGACCAGCATCACGCCCGCGGCCGCAACGCCGGTTGCCGCGAGGAGCGTCTCCATCTGCGCCGCACGGAAAGCCTTGAGCACCGACGCCTCACCCTCTTTGAACTTCGGCGTGCGCAGGAACGCAGTGTGGAACCGGAGCAGCCCGCGCAGGCATGCGACCGTAACAACCCAGCTCAACGCGAACCACACCTGGAGGCCTGCGATCGCGTCACGCCAGGTGCAGCGCGTCTTGAGCTTCATTGCCCATACAGCGCGCAGGAGCCCGGTGGCGAGGAAGGCAATCGGAAGCCCGAGGGCGACGCCCGTCAACCGGCGGATGGGCAGCTGATGATGCATCGCGGTGGACAGCGCCGTCGCGAGCAGGAGCAGGGTGAAGCAAAACATCAGAACGTCGCCAAACCACTGCACGTTGCCGAGCAAGTAGTGGATTCGCTGCGGGACGGTCAGGCGCTCGCCACGGCCAGGCTGCAGAAGACGTCGCCAGTGCAGCCGCAGTATCTGCACACCGCCCAATGCCCAACGAAAGCGTTGTTTCTTGAGGCCGTCGAAGCTCAGGGGCATCAGCCCTTGCCCGTACGGGCGCGACACGTAGATGCCCGTATGACCACGCGCCAGCATGCGCAGGCTGGCCTCGGCGTCCTCAGTCACGATATCCGGATTCCAGCCGCCGATATCTTCCAGCGCGCTGCGCCGTATGAGGCCCATCGTGCCCGCGAAAATGATGGCGTTGCGGTGCGCGCGGCAGGGCATCGTGATCTCGAAGAAGTACTGGTAGCTGTAATAGAGGCCGCGCAGGTACTGGTCGTCCGTCCAGTCGCGATAGTTCTGAGGGGTCTGGACGAAGGCGACTTTGGAATCCGCAAAGTGTCCGACCACCGAGCGAAGCCAGTCCGGCTTGACTATGTAGTCGGAGTCGACGACGCCGATGATCTCGATGTCTTTGGGCAGCCGGCGCGTAGCTTCATTGAGCGCGCCGGCCTTGAACCCCGGCCAGTTCTCGAGATGCATGAACGTGAATCGCGCGCCCAGCTGCTCGCACTGCGCTTGGAGCGCACCCCAGATTTGGCGATCCGGCGTGTTGTTGTCGACGACCTGGACGATGAGGTCCGGATAGTCGAGCTCCGCGAGCGCCTTGAGTGTTTCGCTCACGACCTCCAGGGGCTCGTTGTACGCAGGGACCTGGATCGCAACCTTGGGGAGGTAGCTGGAGTCGACCGGGTGTGCCGGTTCCGAAGTGCGGCTCAGCGTGTCCACGATCTCGAACAGGTAGGAAAGCGAAAGCGCGAGGGCCGCAATCTCCAGCACGAGCAGCAGCGATGACGCGACCAGGTAAACAGGGTCGCTCCCGATGGCATACGTGATGGATCCGGCGTAGAGGAGGTAGGCGATTGAGGCCAGGGTTGCGGCAGCAAACATTTGCGCGCCCAGCCAGCTCCAGCGGCGTTCAACCACTCGCAGGAGGGCGGTCGCGATCAACGCGCAGGCAGCCAGCGCTATCTCGAAATCGCGCTGCTGGCTGATGATGGTGGCGTTCCAGGCCACGAGCGCCATCAGGCCAAGACCAAGCGGCAGGCCGGCCCAGATTCGGGCGCGGATGATTCCCGGCACGAAGGCCGCGATCGTGACGACGGCGCTCAGGGCACCAAAGAACAACGCGGCGTGCAGGAGCACGAAGAGAAAACGCCCCTTAACAGTTTTTGACCCGGTGGGGGCCCTTGTACGGGCACCTTGCGCCGGGCTATGCGGGAGTAACGTTTAGCCGCCGCGCAGCCAGATAGTTCAACGGAGGATGGCACATGGCCTTTCGAGAAGCCTCGCTGGAGACCACGGCACCGCCCGCCACGGTCTGGCGTGTCTGGTCAGACGTCAACCGCTGGCCGGAATGGAACCCGGACATGAAGGAATCACGCCTCGACGGACCGCTGAAGCTCGGCGCCACGGGAATGATCAACACAAAGTCGGGCGGCAAGCACGATGTCGTCGTCACCCACTTCCAGGATGGACGGTCGTTCGAACTCGAGAGCACGGCCTTGCCCGGCACGAAGATGGCGATCCGGGCCACGGTTGCTCCAAGCGGCGCTGGAACCCGCATCAGCCAGGGCTTCGAGCCGCGTGGGCTGCTCGCTCCGCTGGTCGGACCGATGATGAGCGGCCAGATCCTCAAGACGTTCAACGCGGTTCTGGACGGCCTGAAGCGGAAGGTCGAAACGGCGGCCTAGTACCGCCGCGGCGCTACCAGAGGTCGCGGTTCACCGTCCGAAGCTTGCCCCGCCTGGGTGGTGCTTGAGACGTCAGAACCACGACCGGGATGTGCCGGCAGACGTCGTCGGCGCGAAGGGCCTCGATGAATGGAAGACTGCCCACGCCTTCAGACACGAGGTGGATGAATATCACGTTTGGCGCTGATTGCTTCGCGCGGTCCAGGCCTTCTGCCTGGTCTCGAGCCACGACAACGGTGTAGCCGTCGTCTTCAAGGCGCTCCTGGTTCGCCTGGCGCGACGAGACGTCGTCATCGACCAACAGCGCCGTGGCTACACGGACAGCGGTCAAACGCGCACCTCCCGTTTGTCCTCAGCCGCGATGGGGCAGGTTCGCGGAGGAAACGCCAGCCTGTGGGCTCAGTCTAGATGAACCCTTCGCCGGCCCAACGGCCTTGACGATCTTCGCCTTCGGGACGCCGACTGGGCCCTGGCCGGCCTGGACTGGTGGGCAGGTTCGTCCACGTATAACCAGTGTCCGTCCTTCACCAGGAGCGAGGCGTCGACCGTACGCAGCATCGGCGCGCCCTGGCGGCGAAGCTTTGCCCAGTTTTCGTGATCCTCAGCTGTGATGAACGTAAGGGCTCGACCGGTGTTTCCATTCCGGGCGGTGCGTCCGATGCGGTGCGTCAGAGCCTCGGCGGTGTCCGGCAGGTCGTAGTTGATGACCAGGCCGACGTGACTCACGTCGAGGCCCCGCGCCGCCACGTTGGTCGCCACAAGCACGTCCGCGCGCTCCCTCCTGAAGGATTCCATCACGTGGTCGCGCGCGCTCTGGGCCATGTTGCCCTGCAGCTCGACCGAACGGTGGCCCAGCCGCTGCAGCTCCCGGTTCAGCTTGCGCACGCCGTGCTTGGTGCGGCCGAACACGATCGTCCCGCGATGCCGGCGGAGGATATCGCTGAGCACGCCCAGCTTCATGCCGCGGTCGGTGCGGACCAACCCGTGCTCCAGGAGCGAGGGTCCTTCGGCGACGACCTTCACGATGAGCGGATCGCGCAGATGCTTGTCGATCATCCTCGATACCCAATCCGGCATGGTCGCGGACGCGAGGACCGTTTGCGGGTTGTAGGTGAGTCCCATGATTTTTTCCACGTCTCGCGAGAAGCCGGCGTCAAACATCTGGTCGGCCTCGTCCAGGACGAGATACTCAACCCGGCTCAGAGAAACCTGCCTTTTCTCGATCATGTCGAGGATCCGGCCCGGGGTGCCGATGACCAGGTCGACGCCGCGCTTCAGCGCCAGCGTCTGCGTGTGATAGCCAACTCCGCCATACAGAAGCGCGCTCCGCCGCCCGGAATCGAGTGACTTGAAGACGGCCTCCACCTGGATCGCGAGCTCGCGTGTCGGCGTAACGATCAGGCCACGCGGGCCCGCCGCCGGCGCCGCCAGACGGTCCAAAAGTGGGAGCAGGAACGCCAGCGTTTTGCCGCTTCCAGTCGGCGACTGAATCACGACGTCGCGTCCGACGAGCAGCGCGGGTATCGACTCCGATTGAACTTGATTAAGGTTTGTGATTTTCTGCCGGGTCAGAGCGGCCTCGATAGGCATGCTCACGCCGGCTTCGGCGAATGTTTGCAACGAAGCTCCAGGGTGCCTCTCTCTTTCTTCTTATTTGCCGCGATCTACAGGGCTCTGATGCGTTCAGGAAGAGAGGACCCGAGCGGGCGACGCAGCGTTGCGTCCCGGTCAGTGTACCGGATGGCGCTGAAGAGTCGTCGAATTGTGGTCCAGGCGGCGGTATCATCCCGCTGCGCCCTTCCCTCGGGCGTCACGGCGGAAGGTGCCCTCGAACGCGCCTCTCGCGCGAAACGCAATGGTTCGAGCAAGGAGCGCCGATGTCCTCGATCGCTATCGCCAAGCCCGCATCGCCGAACCCTGCCGCATCGCCTTACGCCGAGCTGAAGCGGCGCGTCGAAGCGGCCGGTCTGATGAGAAAGCGGCCTGGTTACTACTCCCTCATGCTCGTCACCAACACGCTTCTGTTCGCCACCTGCTTCGCGGTCCTGGCCCTGACCAAGAACGTGTGGTGGACGATCCTGGCCGCGGCCGTCCTCGGCTTCGTGTCAGGGCAGCTGGGTTTTCAACTTCATGATTCGGGTCACCGCCAGATGTTCTCCAGCCGGCGCCTCAACACGATCGTCGGCATCGTGACGGGAGACGGCCTGCTCGGCATGAGCCACGGGTGGTGGGTCGACAAGCACAACAAGCACCACGGGAACCCAAATCACCAGGACCTCGACCCCGATATCGGCGTGGGCGTCATCGCCTACTCGCGAGAGCAAGCGCTGGCCAAGAGCGGGATGAGCCGCTGGGTCGTCCGCCATCAGGCGCAGCTGTTCTTTCCGCTGCTTTTCGGGCTCGGCTGGGCAATGCACAAGTCGAGCGTCGCGTTCCTGGTCAAAGCACGGGGAGGCCAGCGCTGGGTCGAGATTGGCACTCTGTGTCTCCATCTCGTCGCATACGTAGCTCTTCTGGTCGCCCTGGTCGGCCCGTGGCGGGCGGCGCTGGTCATCGTCGTCCAGAAGTGCGTGGGCGGCTTCTACATGGCTTCGGTGTTCGCGCCCAACCACAAGGGAATGCCGCAGATCGAGCCTGGCGAAGAGATGGACTTCCTGCGCTCGCAGGTCCTCACCGCACGCAACGTGCGCTCCCACCCCATGACCGACTTCCTCTACGGATGCCTGAACTACCAGATCGAGCATCACCTCTTCCCGACCATGCCTCGCTGCAACATCCGCGAGGCGCACAAAATCGTGCGCGCGTACTGCGCCGATCTGGGTGTTCCGTACCACGAAACGTCGATCTACCGGTCCTACCGCGAGATCCTCGAGTTCCTGCATGAGGTGGGCGCGCCGCTCCGAAAGGCCGCAGTCCCGGTATAGTCGGGGTGCCGGCACATCGCCGGCGCTCATCCGCAGGCTCCGATTTCTCGAACAGGCCCGCTAGTTGAGTTGGCCTTTAGTTCGAGAGATAAGGAGATGGAAATGCCTTCAGGCACCATCAAAAAGCTGGTTTCGGAGCGCGGTTTTGGATTCATCGCGGCCGATGACGGAAAGGAATTCTTCTTCCACAGGAGCGGAACCGAAGGCGACTTCGACAACCTCCAGGGTGGCGAGAAGGTGACCTTCGAGATCGAAGCGAGCCCGAAGGGCCCGCGCGCCAGAGCCGTCCGCATCCAGTAGGTTCGGCAACCAGAATTGAGCCCCGAGCTTGCTCGGGGCTCTTTTTTTGTTCGGCGCGATTCCCTACCAGGCTAGGTGCGAGGCGCGGCCGCCGGCGCATCCTCCAGCAGGGCTTCCGGCAGATCAACGATTCGTGAGCGGAGGTACTCGCCAAGGCCTTTGGCCTGAGGATCGATGCGAGTTGACGACGCGACCCCTTCGCCGAGGAGTCCGATCACGACGAAGTTCAGAGACCGGATTTCAGGCAGCGCGTAGCGATTTATCTTCAGCTCCGCAGCGTCCGGCAGAAGCTCCCTCAGCCGGTCGACGGTCAGGAACGCCCCCAACCAGCGGTACCCATCGTCGCTGCGGGCCCACACGCCGATGTTTGCGTTTCCGCCCTTGTCGCCCGACCTCGCCCCGAACACCGCCCCCAGCGGCAGCCGCCGCGTCGGCCCCAGATCGGGTATCGACGCGTGGCTGTCGTCCACCCCTTCTTCCACCATCGGTCGACGGGGGGGTTCGCCGACGTCGAGGCGGCGGCCGTCCTCCAGCACTACGGTCTGGGTCACAAGCCCTGCGGGCACGAGTGCGGGCCAGTAAACCCCGTACGTGGTCTCGGCCTCCGGCGGGGTGGTCGTGAAGAAACCCGGATAGCTGCTGAGCGCCAGCTCGATGAACCTGTTGGAAAACGCCCGCCCGACCTTCTTCGCGTCGCGGTCCTTCACGGTCACGCGAAGCTGCGCGATCGCCTCGGCATTGTGGACAAGCTGAACATCGACATGCTCGAAGGCCGCCTCGCCGCCCAGAGAATCGAACAGCTGGCGGCGCGCGATCTCGGCCTTCGCCTCGACGTCGAGGCCGGTGATCACGAACGTCATCGTGTTCCGGTAACCACCGATGTAGTTGATCGAGACCTTGAGCGTGTCGGGCGCAGGCTCGCCGCGAACGCCGGACACGAGCACCCGGTCAGACCCCTCAGACGACAGCTGGATGCTGTCGAAGCGAGTCACCACATCGGGGTTGATGTAGCGGCGGCCCTGGATCTCATAGAGAAGCTGTGCCGTCACCGTGCCGACCGACACCAGCCCCCCGCTCCCCGGATGCTTGGTGATGACCGAGCTTCCGTCCTCGCGCACCTCCGCGATCGGAAAGCCGAGCTTGGTGATCCCAGGGACCTCCGAGAAAAAGCTGTAGTTCCCGCCGGTGGCCTGCGGGCCGCACTCGATGATGTGGCCGGCGACGACCGCGCCCGCCAACCTGTCCCAGTCGTCGCGAGCCCAACCGAAGCGCCACGCGGCCGGGCCAACCACGAGCGACGCATCGGTCACCCGCGGGCAGACGACGATGTCAGCTCCTGAGTTGAGCGCCTCGACGATGCCCCACGCCCCCAGGTAGACGTTCGCCGAGACTGGCTCCACGCCCGCATCCGCGAGCGAGCGACCGGTGTCCATGTGGCGGAGGTCGTGGCCGGCGGCCTGGAGCTCGCCGAGTCGAGGCAGCAAGTCGTCGCCCTCGATGTGCGCGACGGTCGCACGCAGACCCAAACGCGCGAGCAGCTGGCGCAGCTTCATCGCGAGACCGGCCGGGTTCAAACCCCCGGCGTTGGCGACGATCTTCACGCCGCGGTCGATCGCGAGTCCAGCGACCTCCTCCATCTGCCTGAGAAAAGTCGTCGCGTAGCCGGCGTCGGGATCCTTGGTTCGCGACTTCCAGAGGATGAGCATCGTCAGCTCGGCGAGGTACTCGCCCGTGAGGACATCGATCGGTCCGCCTTCGAGCATCTCTCGCGCGGCTGAGAACCGATCGCCGTAAAACCCGGAGCAGTTCGCGATCCGCAGGGCCTCACTCACCGTGGCGCCACCGCTTCGACGTTCTCCTGCGCTTTGGACCGCTCAAAGATTGATACCGACTTTGACACCTCCGCGGGACTGATCTCGATACCTCTCCGACTGGAAGCTGACGCCCAACGAGCCGGCTCGAGCCGTTGGTCGCAGTCAACCAGGATTTCACGAGAGGAGACATTCAGATGGTCAAAACCGTATTCGCGTCCATCATCGCCGTGGCGGCGACGATATTCCTGTCGCTCGGAGCCGCGGCCGGCGCCACGGTCCAGCACTTCAACCTGAACACGCCCGAGCAGTGCTTCTACAAGCTGGACTACAAGTACTGCGTGGTCTCAGCGGGCGAGGAGACCGCCGTCCAGACGGCTTCCGGAAACTTCAGCGCAGCCGTCAACGCGTCGGACTCTTGGGTTTTCAGCCAAAACGCCACCATCCTCGCCAGCGGCACCGATTCCATCCAAGAGCACGTCCTCTACGCGAACGACTTCACGATTCTCAAGGAAGGCGGGATACACCAGACGTCGACGTTCTTCGACGGAACCACGACCTGCACAGCCAGCATGGACATTCACGCGACCGGTCTCAACCTGTACACGGGAACCGGGCACTTCCAGTACACGAACTTCACCTTCGTCTGCGTCTGACGATTCGCTCTCCACGACATGAACCCGGGGGCGTTCAGCAAACGCTCCCGGGCGCGTTTCCCGCAGGCTGTGGGAGTCTGTACCGACATGGAGGCGCAAACCAATATCTGCGCGACATGCGGGGTTCAGTTCGCGCCCGGAGCAAACGAGCCAGAGCATTGCCCGATCTGTGAGGACGAGCGGCAGTATGTCGGCTGGTCTGGGCAGCGATGGACAACGCTCGGCGATCTTCGCAAGGCCCATCGGAATCAGATGCGCGACGACCTCGGTTTGCTCGGGATCGGAACCGAGCCGTCGTTTGCCATTGGCCAGAGAGCAATTCTCGTTCCCACACCGGAGGGCAACCTGCTCTGGGACTGCATCACGCTCATCGATGACGCGACCGTCGAAGCCGTGCAGAAGCTCGGCGGCCTTCGTGCCATCGCGATCTCACACCCGCATTACTACTCTGCGATGGTCGAGTGGGGTCGGGCATTCGACGCGCCCGTTTATTTGCACGCCGCCGACCGCCAATGGGTCATGCGGCCAGATCCATCTCTCGAGTTCTGGGGCGGCGAGACCAGGGCCCTATGGGACGGAATGACACTGATCCGCGCCGGGGGTCATTTCGACGGCGGAACCGTTCTCCACTGGCCCGCCGGTGCTGAAGGCCGCGGCGCCCTTCTCACCGGCGACATAGTCCAGGTGGCTCAAGATCGACGCTGGGTCAGCTTCATGTACAGCTTCCCCAACTACATACCGCTGCCGGCACACGAGATCGACGGCATCGTCGCGGCCGTTGAACCGTTCGAGTTCGATCGGATCTA
>WNGJ01007789.1_pt1 | contig 11410 bp, 12 predicted proteins | sample 5400611 | NCBI WGS metagenome assembly WNGJ01 (sample SAMN13153375, study PRJNA577476) | soil metagenome | isolation source: 40 cm soil or saprolite under Garry oak tree replicate 1 | place: USA:California | collected 2016-06-15 | reverse complement strand
GCCGCCCTTCTCGCCGTGCGGCGCGGCAGCGACCAGGTTTACATGCGCGACCTGGAGGAAGCGATTGATCGTGTGATGCTTGGCCTCGAGAAACGCAATCGGGTCATGACCGCAAGCGATAAGGAACGCGTTGCGTACCATGAGACCGGTCATACGCTCGTTGCCCTTTCGGTCGAACACGCCGACCCCGTGTATCGCGTCTCCATTATTCCTCGTTCCGTGGGTGCGTTTGGGACACACACTTCAACTCCCAACCCAGGAACGATACCTCATGGCGGGGCCACAACTTGAAGACCAGATCACCGTGATGATGGGTGGGCGCGCGGCGGAAGAAATCATCTTCCACGGCGTTATCGCTACTGGCGCATCGGACGACCTTCAGCGTGCCTCGGAACTCATTCGCCAAATGGTGACGCGGTTTGGTATGAGTGATCGGCTCGGCCATTTGACGTATGGAACCCAGCGCAATAACCAGTTTCTGCGTTCCCCGTTCGCAACTGAGGAACGAAACTATAGCGAGAAAACATCCGAGGAGATCGACGGCGAAGTTCGACGGATCGCGGACGACTTGTATGAGCGAGCCAGGACGATTTTGACAAGCCGGAAAGCCGACCTCGAACGGATCGCGCAGGAGTTGATTCAAAAGGAAACTCTGGACCGCCACCAATTGGAGTTGCTGCTTGCCCCTCCGCTGAAGCCCGCGCCGGCGTAGTACCCTATTTCTAGGACCACTGATGGAAATCTCTATCGGTAAAGTCCTCTTTGCGACTGATTTTTCTCCTGCGACGGAAGCTGCGTTTTCGTACGCGGCAGCGATTGCCGACCGTTACCACTCCAGGCTGTACGTCGCCCATGTGATCAATCCTGAGAGCTTCTACTTATTCGAACCCGAATCAGCCCAGGGCAATGATCAAGCAGGCTCACGACGAGGCCGCGCGGAAAATAACCCAGTTGCTGGCCCCCTTGCGTTTAGAACACTGGATCTTAGACCATGTCCCTCAGAACTCCGATCTACGCAACCGAATTCACTTCGAGCGAGGATTTGGTCCGGCAACGGATTCCATTCTCGATTTCACGGAGAAAGCGGCCGTAGACATTATCGTCATGTCCGTTCGTCATCTGGACCCGGTTATGGCGGCACACCTTCCTAAATCCGACACTGCCCACGAGTTGGTCAGCCGCGCACCCTGTCCCGTACTCACAATTCGCTAGAGCGACAATCACAAAAGCGCAGGGATTGCTCCGTCTGCGTTTGTTTCGTGCCCAGCATTCGGTGCGTCCGCAAATACATTCCGATTCAATCAGGCCGCACGACGATCCGCTTCTGTAATTCCCAGTTCTTCTGCCAAACGGTGAACCCCAAACGAAAACGTCATCCAGGAAATCCCGTGGAGGATGAGATCAATTCCAATAGCGAAACCGAGGAACCACAGACTCGTGTTTTGCCAGTTCTTCAGCAGCATTGCGCCCAACGCGAAAGCTGCAATTCCACTTACAAGGGCCCAACCCCAATTAGGAAAGCGCATCACAAGGGACGCAACCGATCGAAAGATGCCTGCTACCAGCAGGATTGTGCCAATGATCATCGTAATTGCAACTGCAGCAGACACCGGATAGCTTAGCATCTCGATCCCGGCAATAATGCTGAGGACACCGGCAGCCAACGACAACAGGAACCCACTCCACCTGCCCGTTAGAAATGAGAGGATCACCAAACCGGCTCCCGCGCCGAGCAATATCCAGCCCAGCACTGCGACGGAAAGTATTGTGGTCACGACTGCCATTCCAGAGGCGATAACCCCGAGAATAACTAAGAAAGCGCCCAATGCGAAGTACCAGCCCCATTTCCCAGCGAGCTCCGCCAATCCACTTCGGAAGCGGTTTCGCGCTAGATCATAAAAGCTTGCATTGCTCATATAGACTCCCCTTTGCGCCGAGCCGTCTATCCTTTTGAGAGCCGACGCAGGTCACAAACGATTGGTGCAATAATCCAGCCACGGCGTGGCTCCGGCAGAAGACCGACGAAGCGAGCGCAAATAGCGAAGCCAGCTTTGATTAGGAAAGCATCCTTTGAGTGAATGACGACAGGTTATGGGAAAGAGCGACGAGTTGCCGGGCAAACTTTCTTCCTGCCACGGAAATTTTTCTAGATCACGCTCAGTAACGGCCGTAGTCCCAGGCTCTGGCCTCGCGCGAATTCGGGTTGCGCTTGCATGAAGCGGTCACGATTCCCGGGGGCCAGCCGACAATTCGTTTCTTCCTAATGACGGTCGGAGCTTCCCGAGGTTTGCGGACTTTTACTGGTCAAAATTTCCTTAACCGGTGCGTGCGTTCGCTTTCCTAATCTGCGGCAATGGTTTTCTCACCCAACGCTTTGTAGTTGACAGCATCAGCGAAGCCGGATTTGGTGGTGGCGTTGTAAGTTAAAGAACCGCCCGGGGCCTGACTCCCGGGCGGCACGACCGACTCTGCCGAATTCCGGACCGCCGGTTTCAGAGTCCTAGAACATCAGGCGGAGCGTCATTTGTATCGTACCGGGCCGCCCACGGACGGCGACGGATTACGGCGCTCGTTCTCCGTTCCGCCAACGAAAACCGAAGCTGGGGATATTTGCGGATCCCGTTCCGCAGGGACTCTTCACCAAAGAAGATCATCTGCTCCAGGCAGTTTTCCTTGACGGTGCGAACGAGCCTTTCCGCGTATGACGTTCAAATTTGGGGATCTCGGTGGGAGTTTTACGGGATTGAACTCCGGCCCCCGCGAGAATGCTTAGAAACTCCGTCGTGTATAGGGATCTCGGTCGTGAATCAGAAAGCGTTTTCCTGTGAAGAAACCATCAACCGAATCCGTTAGATTGCGGGCAATCTGGATCATCCAAAATCCATTCGGTGACCTGTCATCAAATTTTCTCTCGACACTCACTAAACCGTAACACGCTCGCCATAAACTCGGCGCTCTCTGACTCACGTTCCACTACTCATGCCGGTTTTCCGGCCGAGGAGGATGTGTGTGCTTTCGCGAGAATGAGCGGAATTCAGTTTTCAGGTTGGTTTCGTTTGCGGCAGCAGTTTGCGTACTTCTGGCTCGCGTCCCCGCCATTGGTCAATCGACCTATGGCACGATTATTGGAACCGTCACTGATCCAAGCGGAGCGGTCATTGCAGACGCAAAGGTCGACATTCAAGACCAGGCGACGGGCGTCGCACGCAGCATGTTGACTGATGCCACAGGCATCTATCGGTTTCTGAATCTCGACGCGGGTACTTACGTCATCACAGTATCTGCGATTAATTTCGCAAGCAAAAAGAGCTCGGCCGTGATTTTGCTGGCGAGGGAAACGGTCCGTTCCGACTTCCAATTGCCGCTAGCCCAGGAAACGACGGAAGTAACGGCTTTGGCGGACCAGGAAATCGTTCCTGAAACGCTTACCATGTCCAGTTCGCAGTCGGGCGATGACATCAACTCATTGGCGCTCAACTTTCGGGCTACGGCAAACCCGAGCCCGATCGTCGTAGCCAATCTGGCTCCCGGTGTCCAGAGCGATAGCAGTGGCAATCTGACCGTCTCCGGCCAGTTGCCGACGGCAACTTCGTTTTCACTGGATGGTATCTCCACGCAACTGCCCCGTTACGGCGGCCCCACCAAGGATCTGTTTCCTTCGGTCGAGAACATTAAGGAGTTTCGTGTGAACACCGCGGCGAACAGCGCGGAGTTTTCACAGCCAACGGACCTGACAGTCATCAGCCGAAGCGGAACTGGAGATTCGACGACCCCGCCGGACTGTCGAATGACCCAGGAAAACAATTGCGTGAGTTTCGAATAATTCGCGATCAGATTCTCCAGCGGCTGCGCTTATTCGTCTTGTTCATGCCTCGCATGGCGAATTCCCATTTTATGCAGCGATGGGCGTCTGGTATAACCTGCGACAGTGTTTCTGCCAGCGATAGGATTTGAGGCGTCGAATGAGTATTAGGCAAACCTGCTGACGGATACACGCCTGGCACTCGAGAAGTTTTAGCGCGCGCCGATGTTGAGAGGACCGCCGGGCTGCGAAGCATCCAGACGACGGCTGCGGCCGCTTTTCCCAGTGGATTTCCATCGCCGGATTTTTTCATCAGCCGTCGACCGGCCGACTCGCCCGTGGTTCAGGTCAGGGTCATTCCAGCCGATGGCCTGCTCGATGCTCAGCAATAATGCACGAAGGCGCGATAGATTAAACAAGGAACTCTCCTTCATTTAGGGCTGGCATAACAACGAACTTTTGATGCCTCTTTGCAGAGTCAATCATAGAGGCAATCTGTTACCCCCAGATGGCGGCAGTGTTAACGTTCTGTTAATGAAATTCGCATGCTATCGCGTCAGAGGCAGTTCGTGCGGCCAGCTGGCCATAGTTCTGATAATCGCGAGCCGTACGTAAACCTGTCGCCGATCGAGCACCGAACGGCAGTTCGTTTGCGGGGCATATCCAAAGGTAACGGAGACACGAATTGAAGGGTTTGTCGTCAGGAGCTTTTATGCTTGAATCGTTTGAGTTCGTCGCGATCCTAAGCTGCGCGCTTTTTTCCGGAGCCGCACTCTACATCAACGTCGCGGAACATCCCGCCCGAATGCAATGCGGCACCGAACTGGCCACAACCGTTTTCGGACCGAGCTACCATCGTGCAGCGGCAATGCAGGTGCCGCTAGCTCTTGCGGCGGCCATTTCGGCTGTCGGTTCATGGTGGTTCAATCATTCGATGCTCTGGATCACCGGCGCCGCGCTGATTTTCGCGGTCGTTCCCTTCACACTTATCGTGATTTTTCCAACGAACAAACGGTTGCTCAAGGCAGGTATAGACCGGAGATCTCCCGAGACTCACATGCTTCTGGTCCGTTGGGCCAGATTGCATGCTGTTCGAACGGTCGCTAGCCTGAGCGCGACAATTTTTTTCCTGGTGGCCGTACTGAGGAAGTAACAGGTGCAGCATTCACCAGGGAACCGCGGCGCTGTTCGTGAACTTTTCGTAATTTCGCGAATGAGTTCGCGAAATTACAATAATGACGCTTTGGACGCTCGAGGCCCTGAGGGGCCACGCATGCCGGCACTTGATTTCAAAAATGGGGCATCACCTCAGCGGCCAAGCGTTTCCATTTGTTCCATGTCGTCGAAGACTGGGTTGAGCAGGATCATTTCGGCGCCCGCATCGGCCACCGCGCGCAGTCCCCGTATACATGCTTCCGGCGGACCAGAGACCGCGACGGGACCCAGTCCTCTTATCCCGAAGTACCCATACTGTTCATCCAGGGCGGCAGTGATGCGTTGTTGAGCACGACTGGCGTCATCGTCCACAGCAATGTAGACGCGTTTGGCGATTCGGAACGTGGCAGCATCCCGTTGCTGCTCGCTGAGCGCCTGGCGCACGATCTTCACCTGCTCGACGAACTGTGCAGTAGTTTGCGACCCGGCGCCGAAGAAGCCGTCGGCGTAGCGCACTGCGCGACGCAGCGCGTTCGGATGAGCGGCGCCAAACCAGATCGGCGGATGAGGTTTCTGGAACGGCTTTGGCTCCATCGCCGCACCTTTTAGCTGCCAGAAACGTCCATCGAAAGTCACCCGCGATTCGGTCCACAGCGCCTTCATCAATTGCAGCCCCTCATTAAAGCGGGCAACGAAAGTGCCGGGATCGACGCCAAAGGCCGAGAACATCCTGGTGCGCCCGCCCGTAGCCAAACCCACTTCGAGCCGGCCCCGGCTTAGCTGGTCCAGAGTCGCCATGCTTTTGGCCAACTGAAGCGGATTGTGTAAAGAGCTCACGAAGGCGATGCACCCGATGCGCAGTCGCTCTGTGCATGCCGCTGCATAACTCATAGTCTCGACCGGCCCTAAATGAGGCATCGATCCGATGACCTGTTCTCCCGTCCAGGCACTATCGAAACCCATGGCCTCGGCTCGCGCCAAATACCCACGGAGACTGGTCGGGTCAAACGTGCCGTCCGCCACGTGCTGAGGAATCGAAATAGCAAATCGCATTTGTTAAGGGTAGCACGCGCGTAAGGGAAAGGCGGCGGCGCACGTTCGAATGCGCTGATGTAGGTCTCGTTTCATTCGCACGCGCTGACGCGGTGATCGAGGAATCGGCGCTCCATTGGATTGCGCGCGAGGGCGAGAGCGGCCCGGAAATGCTCGCGCGCAGTCTCATGCCTGCCTCGGCGAGACTCGAGTTCGCCGAGCGCCGCGGAGTAAAAGGGATATGCAGCCAGCCGATCACGGCCGGTAATCAAGGCGATCTCTTCGATTCCGCGATCGGGACCTTCCTTCTGCGCAATCGCAATTGCGCGATTGAGCGCCACGATTGGAGTCGGACGCAATGTCATCAACGTGTCGTAAAGTGAAACGATGCCTCCCCAATCCGTGTCTTCCGCGCGGGGAGCGCGCGAATGAATCGATGCGATCGCCGCTTCCACGTGATACTCCGTGAGTTCGGACGCCGTTGCGGAGAGTTCCAAAAACCGGAGTCCTTCCGCAGCCAGCTCCTGGTCCCATTGCGATCGATCCTGATCCAAGAAAGAGGTCAGATTACCTGAAGCATCAACGCGTCCCGGAAGGCGCGAGGCGTTCAGGCACATCAGAGCAGCCGACGCGTATGTCGCCGGCGTTCTTCCGAACGGGTGTTCCAGCAGCATCGCCGTAAGCCGCATTGCTTCGCGGCACAGCTCGACGCGCACCGATGTCTTGGGCGATGCGCCATGGTAGCCTTCGTTGAATAGCAAGTAAAGCGCGCGGTGGACGGCAGGGAGACGCGCAGAGAAATCAGCCTGAGCCGCGACGTCGAACAGTGTTTTCGACTTCGCGAGCACCTTTTTCGACCGCGTGATTCGCTTCTCGATCGAAGCGCGGGTACTTACGAACGCACTCGCGATCTCCCCAACGCTGAACCCGCAGAGAATGTGAAGAATGAGCGCCACTTGCGCCTCCTCGCTCAACTTCGGATGGCAGCAGGAGAACATCATGCGCAACAGGTCGTCCTTGATGGCATTAGGCGCGAAAAGCTCCGCGACAACGGGGGCCAGCGTCCATTCACTGTGAAGCAACTGCCCGAGATCGGGCGCGAAGGTGCGGGCCGTACGCTCGCGCCGAAGGACATCGAGCGCGCGATTCTTGGCTGTTGCCATCAGCCACGCTGATGGGTTTTCCGGCATGCCGCGGAATTTCCACACCTCCAGCGCCCGGCAGAACGCATCCTGAACGACGTCCTCTGCCAGCGCAAGGTTGTGCACGCCGAAAATCCGAGTCAGCGTGGCGACCATACGTCCCGCTTCACGACGAAAGAGATGCTCGCTTGGATCCATTTACATGTTCAACTTCTGGATAGGACGCACTTCCACCGATCCTCCTACATCGAGGATCGGACATCCCTTGGAGATCTCCGCAGCGTGCGCAATATCCCTGGCTTCGATCACCATGAAACCGCCGACGACATCCTTCGCCTCGGCATAGGGCCCGTCGTTAACGATCTTCTGTTGACCTTTGACGACTTTGCCGGTGCCTTCCAGCGGATGTCCTTGCTCCTTGATATGACCGTTGGTGCCAAGCTGTTTCATCCAGGCTACCCATCTTTCCAGATGCTTCTGAATTTCCTCCGGAGACGCGGATGTCTGTCGACCGCGAAACAAAAATGTGAATTCACTCACTGCCTTCCTCCTTTTTAAGAATATCTACTCTCTAGACGTTTGAGCCGCTCCGGATCAGACATCTTTTTTTTCGGCGGCGAAAATAATTTTTGGAAGTCTGGGTCCCCCTTTTGGATGTTTGCAAAATGTCACGAATATAGAACAAAACAGTAAAGGCTGGCTGGTAAGCTGCGATCGAGTGCGGACCATTCATAATAGAAACGGCTCAGTGGCGAAAGTTGGAAGCAGGCGGGCAGCTTCGACCCTTGCCGATATCTTTCTTCAAGAAGACATCTACCAGCCCATGCGACGCAGTCATCGGAGCATTTGGCGACTTACAGGCAGGCCGGGCTATTCAAGCGAAAGGTTTTCCCTATAGCGTCGGCGGTTTGTTAGGGGATGAACGGATCGTCGACCGGCATCGGGGCGGTAAGTTTGTGACCCTTCGGCTCCGGGCAAGCATGTATCACCGGTTTCACGCACCCTGTGACGGCCGAGTCCGCAGGGTCAGATACATTTCGGGAGACACCTGGAACGTCAATCCAATCGCGCTCAAACGAATCGAGAACCTCTTCTGCAAGAATGAGCGCGCAGTGCTGCCGTTTGAACTTCCAACCAGCGACTTGTATTTGACGCTCGTTCCCGTTGCCGCCATCCTCGTGGCGAGCATCCGGCTGCACTTCATTCCCGCAGCGCTCAGTCTCAATTACCGCGGCGCCACGGAAATCGAGTGCGACGCGCGGTTCGTCAAAGGCCAGGAACTCGGCTACTGCGAAACCGGCTCTACCATTGTGATGTTCGCTTCGCGCGACTTTGAATTTTCCAGCAACGTCGTTGAGGGCTCGACCATTCGAGTCGGCGATCCGTTGTTGACGTGCCCTACGTCCATATCACTATCGATAGGAGAACACCATGACCCCTTCCACGGAAGCTCGATCCAACCTGACTTTTGGGCAAGAGCTTAAGCTACAGCGCTGGGACGACCACCGTTTCTATCATCAGAGCCGCATCACCCAAAGCCTCCACCTGTTCAGCGCCCTCTGTTTTTTGGCCAGCTACGTCCTTGTGCTTTTCAATCCGATTGCCGCAAGCCTTCTTGGGTGGACGGTAGCAATGTGGTCTCGGCAAATTGGTCATTTCTTTTTTGAACCTAAGGGTTTCGACCCCATCAACAACGTAACGTTCCACCATAAGGAGAACGTGAAGGTCGGATTTAACCTGCAACGTAAAGTAATTTTGTTTGTGGCGTGGATTTCGGTGCCGGTGGTTTTGTTCTTCAACCCGTCATTCGGGGGCTTGTTTTCACAGTCCGGCGGCTATTCGTTTTTTGATCGCCTCGGCATCCTGTGGTGGGTGATGGGTTTTGCAGGATTGCTCCTTCGGACCTTCTGGCTTATGCGCCAGCCGCAGCGTTCAGACAGGATTGGTGTGGTTCACCAAGATCCTAACGGATCCGTTTCATGACGTGAGGATCTATCATATGGCGCCGATTTGGTTGCTGAGGGGCCAGTGGTTGGATCCGATGGATGACGCCGGACACTGGCAGTAAACAGCTCCTTCATGATGCGGCGCTTGATCGCCTTATTCGTCAAAGCCCCGTCGTTCCACCACCAGCCGTCGGCCTGCATGGCCTGAGCAGCCGCGACAAATCGATTCCTGATCTCTCGAAAATCACACTCTTCAAGGTCGTGGCTGAAGATGAATCTTCCGGTGCCTATCCAGCTTGTGTTGAGACCTTCGGCCCGCAGGTAATACTGGAACATCCAGTTGTAACGGCTTGGCTGGGTGTACAAGGTTGTCCAGACAGAGGCCAGGTTCGCAACTCGAACTGGAATCCCAAGTCTCCCGAGCCGCTCGTTGAGAACGCATGCGCGGGCGTTCCAGACCGTGTCGAGTTGCTGGTACCCCGTACGAACTTCCGGCTCGTCCAGGTAGCGGAGGAATTCGTTCATGGTGGCCATGATATACGGATGTGAATTGAAGGTTCCGCGCGCGAAACAGATGTCCATCGGCCGGTGATTTTTGTATCGGCGCATCAGTGTCGACTTGCCACACACAACACCGACCGGCAATCCCCCACCCAGAGATTTGCCGTACGTCACCATATCGGCTTTGACGCCGAAATACTCTTGCGCTCCTCCCAGTGCAACACGAAATCCGAGGAAGACTTCGTCGAAGATCAGTGCAATCGAGCGAGCCGTACACACCTCGCGCAGATCGCGCAGCCAGCGAGTATAGGACGGCTTATCGAAACTCGCGGACCTGTCGCTTGCGACGAGGGCCGTATCACTTGGCGGAATTCCGTTCGGATTCAGCGCCTGAATCGGGTTAACCAGAACGCAGGCGATATCGTTGCGGGTTCGAAGCACGCGCAAGGTGTCCGGGTGCATTTCCTTCAGGGTGTAGATTCCACGTGGGGGCCGCGGATTACCGATGCCCGCCTGAACTCCATCCCACCAACCATGGTACGCGCCGCTAAAGCGCACGATATGCGAGCGATTCGTGTGATATTGCGCGAGGCGTACTGCCTGCATCACCGCTTCGGTTCCTGACATGTGGAACGAAACCTCATCAAGCCCGGAAATCCTCTTCAAGCGAGCCACGTTATCCGCGATCACCGGATGATAGGAGCCTAGAACAACGCCCAGATCGCGGGCACGTTCGACACCCCTGTCGATGCACTTTTTATAAAAGGCGGATCCGAACAAGTTCACGCCGTAGGAACCGCCGAGATCGTAGAACCAGTTTCCATCCATATCGCGGACACGCGGTCCATCCGTCTCTTCTACAATCGATCCGACTCCAAGATGTTCCTGGACGTACTGCTGGTATTGAAAGGGAACACGGTGCGCATTTACAAAAGCCAGATCGGGCATGCTGGTCTCGAGCTCAGCGCTCAACGCGATCGTTTTCGGGGAGCGCTGTCGAAAAAGGCGCGCCAGCCGTTCGAAACCTTCTCGGCGTTTCGTCACAATATCCAAAGGAGCTGAATCGCACGAGAAGAACGCGCTGCCCGGGTACGTGTAGGAACAAACCCGGCGCGCAATCTTCAGGGCCAGCTTGGGATGTCCATGGAGCGACCTGTGTTTCGCGCGAAACAGAAGGAGCCGGGCGTAAATCTTTCGAAAAGAGTACAAGGTCATGCGGGAATGGGTCTCTTTGCAAGCGGCGCGAAGGAAACTGTCCGCGACTGCGTGGCCGCGAACCAGGCCTTTACTACTAGCTTCAATATAGCCATGCGATGTGACAACTTTGCGGCCAGGAAATGAAAATTATGTGTTTTTTGCGTCACCGCACACATCGGTAGACAAAAGCGGGAGGCACGTTCAACCACACGATAGGGCTTTTGGAAACGGTCGTGAAATAGTTTGGCAGCAAGGCAGCCAGGTGCTTTGCTGCCGGTAAGACCATCGACTGCGGATATGCAAAGGTGATAAATCTTCCGCCCCGTTTCAAGACCCGCATTGTCTGATCCAGTATCGTTATCTGTCTCGACTTTGGGAAGAGAGCCCACGGCAGGCCGGAGATGACGCAGTCTACTGCAGCAACCTGCATGGACGCGCAGAGTGCGACGACATTCTCCACAGAATCTTCGAACAATGTAACACCGGGATGAAGTGTCCTGAAAAGCGACGCGAATCGCGGATTGATTTCGATTGCTGCGAACTTCGAATCAGGGCGCAACTCTCGAAGGATATAGGGCGTGAACACGCCGGTTCCGGGACCGTATTCGAGAACCGCATCGGCGTCCGCCAGTCCG
>WNGJ01010183.1_pt1 | contig 11411 bp, 6 predicted proteins | sample 5400611 | NCBI WGS metagenome assembly WNGJ01 (sample SAMN13153375, study PRJNA577476) | soil metagenome | isolation source: 40 cm soil or saprolite under Garry oak tree replicate 1 | place: USA:California | collected 2016-06-15 | reverse complement strand
ATCTATTCGCGATATAAGTATGACCGCGCCATGGATGACAATTTCCGAAGTCGTGTACGAAGCCATTACATGAGGTCACTGTGGGCGCGAGGCTGGCTTCTATTTGCTGTGTTCCTTATTTTGCGGCTTGCCGCAACGCATACACTCAGTGAGCAGACGATCTCCGCAGCAAGCAAGCCTCCAGCGATCGCGGATTTCATAGATATCGCTTCGCCAGCTGGACTTTCGGCGAGTAATGTATTTGGAGGAAAAGAGAGCAGCACATACATCCTGGAGAGCACGGGCACTGGAGCAGCCATCTTCGATTACGATAACGATGGTTGGCCGGACATATTCCTCGTGAATGGCACCAGGCTTGATGGTTTTGACGCCCAGAGTGTACCCACCAGTCATCTCTACCGTAACAACCACGATGGAACATTCACGGATGTAACAGAGAAGGCTGGTCTAGTAGCGAGCGGCTGGGGTCAAGGCGTGTGTATCGGCGACTACGACAACGACGGCTGGGACGACCTTTACGTCACGTACTACGGAAAAAACCGGCTCTACCACAATCGCCACGGCACTTTCGAAGAGGTGGCAGACACAGCGGGCGTCGCCGGTGACGGAAAGACTTGGGGAAGCGGCTGCGCCTTCGTGGATTACGATCGGGATGGGCAGCTCGACCTGGCCGTCGCGAACTATGCGAACTTCGACCTTGCACATGCCTCCCCCCCGGGCAAATATCCCACCTGTCTGTGGAAGGGCTTTGCTGTCTTTTGCGGGCCCAGGGGCCTGCCTGGCGGCAGGAATATCCTCTATCGCAATCTCGGCAACGGCCGCTTCCAAGATGTGACGCTTTCCGCACACTTTGACCGCACCATGGGCCATTACTGTTTCAGTGTTTCACCGTTTGATTTTGACAACGACGGCTGGCCTGATATCTACATGTCCTGCGACAGCACACCGAGCATTCTCTACCGCAACAATCGCGACGGAACCTTCACGGACGTGGGTATTTTTTCGGGCGTGGCCTACAACGTCGACGGCCGCGAGCAGGCAGGCATGGGCTCCACGGTTGCAGATTACGATGGCGATGGGAATCTGGATCTTTTCCGCACGAACTTCTCCGACGACACACCCACGCTTTATCACAACAATGGCGACGGCACCTTTACCGACGTCACCTATCCCGCGGGGCTTGCCTCCAGTATCCGATACTTAGGGTGGGGCACCATGTTCTTTGATTTTGACAATGATGGCTGGCCCGACCTTCTGCTGGTGAACGGACATGTCTATCCGGAGGTAGAGGACCTGAAGCTTGGCATCACTTACAGCGAACCAAAGCTGCTGTTTCACAACAAGGGCGATGGCAAGTTCTCCGACATCTCGAAGACGGCAGGGCCGGGCATCAACACACCAGCCCCTGCGCGAGGACTGGCGATTGGCGATCTCTGGAATGACGGCCGGCTGTCAGCCGTGATCGTGAACCGGAACGGGGCGCCCAGTCTGCTAGTCAACCGCACTACATATCCGAACCACTGGATTGAAATAAAAACTGTGGGTACCGACTCCAACCGCGGCGGCATTGGAGCACGTCTCGTGCTCAAGACGGCTACTCGCACGCAGATCGACGAAGTTCGTAGCGGTTCGAGCTATATTTCCAACAACGACATGCGTGTTCACTTTGGCTTAGGAAAGACAGAAAAGATTGAATATCTGGAAGCCCGATGGCCCAGTGGGCTGGTGGAACGCTATTTGAATCCGCGTGCGGATAGCATCCTGGTTGTGATCGAAGGCTCCGGACATCCAGTCGAACGGACAATGCAGAAACTGCCAACAAAGGATGGGGATTAGCCGTGGCCGCTCCCTCATCGAAAAGTGCGTGCTTGCCGGCTGCCGCCAAGCTTGCGGCTGTTTTCTGCATGTTCACGCTTTCAGTCGTGGCGAACCTGGTCGCCCGGCAGGAGGACCAGACGCTAGCCTCTGCGCGCTCCCTTATCGAGGAAAACAGGACCCAGGAAGCCATAGTCCAACTTAAGGCTCTAGCAGCAAGTCACCCTGGAACCAAAGGCATCAGCCACGAATTGGGCATCGCTTATTATTACCAGGCGGACTACTTTGAGGCGGCTACGTACTTTGAAAAGGCCCTTCAGGAAAATCCCGAAGACCGTGATGCAGCGCAACTATTAGGGCTCTCCTATTACTTCAACGGCAAGCCGGCACAAGCCATTCCGGCGCTGGAAAAGGTTAGACTCTGGCGTCCCAACCAGAATATTGACGCCATCTACGTTCTAGGCCTTTGCTACGCGCTGAATAGGAACTACTCTGAGGCGCTGGAAACTTTCGCGCGTCTATACCGTTTGGAGCCCAACTCTGCTGCATCCCACTTGATGCTGGGTCGCATCCTGCTCCGTCAGGGCTTCGATCCGGTCGCTGAGAAGGAAGTACGCCAGGCGCTGGTGCTTTCACCACGCTTGCCGCTCGCCCATTTCACATTAGGAGAGTTCTATGCTTACAGCAGTGATTATCCAAAAGCCGCCGAGGAATTCCAGCAAGAGCTAGACATCAATCCCGGCTATGCGCCCGCGTTCAACCACCTAGGTGACGCATACTGGCGACTAAACCGAAACGAGGAAGCGGAAAGAGTTCTGCAGGATTCCATTTGGCTGGACTCGACCAGCGGAGAGCCTTACGTGATTCTGGGCAAAGTGCTCATCGCCGAGAGGCAGTTTCCCCAAGCAGAACGAACCTTGCAGCGCGCAATCGCTATGGATTCCGGCAGCTACACAGCCCACTATTTCCTCGGCCAGCTTTACCGGCAGCTGGGTAAAGCAGCCGCTGCAGACCAAGAATTGAAAATCGCGGCGCACATCCAACAACTTCAGGGGCAGAACGCACCTCGTATTCGATAGTTGAGCCGTTTTAGGGACTGCCGCGTTTCTCCTTGGGAGCTTCGAGCTCCGCTCGTATAATTCTTTCGAACTCAGCTTCCGGTTGGGCCCCGCTGAGCAGGATTCCGTTTATAAAGATTCCCGGCGTGCCTTCGACGCCAGCGCGAATCCCATCCTGAAGGTCTTGTTCAACTTGTTTTGTATATTTGCCACTGGATAGGCAAGCCTCAAACCACCTTTCGTTCAGGCCCAGACTCTGTGCCATTCCCGCCAAGCCGGTGCGGTTGAGTTCATCGGGGTTCCCGAACAAGAGGTCATGATACTCCCAAAATTTCCCTTGTTCGGCTGCACAACGCGATGCTTCGGCAGCCAATTCCGCTTGCGAATGCAACCCGCGAAGCGGAAAGTCTCGGTATCCCAGGCTGACCTGCCCTTGGTATTTCTCGAGTAGATTCTTCAGGGTTCTCTGAACTTTCCTGCAAAACGGGCACTGGAAATCGGAGAATTCAACAATCATTACATGCGCCTGCGGGTTTCCCCGAAGTCGGGTGGCGTCGTACGCGACTTTGACCTTGCCCGGCTGCAGCAAGGTCGGTGCCCTCTCGTGGTCTTGCAAGCGTTTCAGCAATTGCTGCCGTGTCACGTGAAGCTCTGACTGGTTTAGGGCGAGTTTTTGGCGAAGGCTGCGCAATTCCGGCAGATCCTTGTCTGCGTCGCTCCACAGCTTTTCTGCGATGGCAAATTCCTGGCTCGCGGCGACAGAATCGCCTTGGTGTTCGGACACCAAACCAAGGGCGTAGTAGCCACCGGCGTACGTCGGATCTTGTTGAATCATTTGCTGAGCCGTGAGTTCGGCCAAGGCCCATTCTTGGCTCTCCCGATCACGGCGAGCGATGGAATCGAGCTGGATCAAAGCCTGACTTCGCGCGTCCGGTCCTGCAGATGCGCGCAGTTGTTCCTCGATATTCTTCATCAACGCGGCACCTTCCCCAGACTTCTTTTGCGAGAGCAAGATCTCCGCGTGCAAGGTCTCGGAATACGAGCGCAGACGGTCCGCTTCCGTTGCCGGGATGAGAACCAGGTCGTCACGCGCCGACGCCAGCTCGCTCTCGGCTTCTTCGGTACGATCCATCGCAACTAGAGCGCGGCCGATAAGCGTATGAGCTGCAAATTGCCCCATCCTTGAGGGGCTTTGTAGCAGGAGTTGCGACTGCCCAAGGGCTTCCTGCGTTCTGCCGCGCGCCAGCAAAAATTCTGGCCATTGCTTACGAGCGAATTCCGCGAGGTCGCTGTGTGCCGGCAGAGCAAACGCTTCCTTCAACAGTTGCTCCGCCGCTCTCATTTGCCCCAGCAGTTGATAGCAGATCGCCAGAAGAGTGAGATTGTGCGGACGGTGCCAGTCGTACTCTGCACGTATACGCTCGGTGCGATAGTAGGCATTCTCCAGCTCGTTCGCCTTTCGAAACTCCTCGATGGCATCCTCGATGCGCCCGGCCCGGCGAAGCTCATGCCCGCGCATGTGATGCGCGTGCGGAATCGATGAGGACACCTGCAAGTACGCCTCGCTGTGGTACAGCGCTTCATCGGTGCGGCCGATGTTCTCGTAGGAGTGAGCCAGATAATGATGCGCAGCGGAATTGTTTGGAGAAACCGCCAGGGCGGATAGGTAGAACGCGATGGAATCCAGGTCCCCAGTCTGTCCGTGTCCAGCTCCCGGTCCTTCATCGGCAAAGCCTCGCAAAATCCAAAGACCGGGGTCGAGAGGGTTTGCCATCAAAGCGTCGTAAATGGCTTTGCGGTAAGCAACGAATTTTTCGAGGTTCTCCTTGTCTTCGAGGAAATCCACAAGGCGAACGCGAATCTCCATACGCTGCCGTTCCGCCTCCGTTATCTGGCCGGACAGGGACTGCGCTTTCTCTATTGCCCTCCGTGCGGCGGCCACGTCTTGCAATTGCACGTACACATCGCATAGTCCAACATAGGGTGCAGATGAGGACGGATCCAGTCGCAAAGCCTGGTGAAAGGAGCGCGCCGCTTCGATCCAGACGTATGAAGCAAGGTAGTTTAACCCCTGATCGTAAAAGGCCTGAGCCTCCGCGGAGGACGTCGTCATTTTCTCGTGAAGATTGCCGATGTCGCGCCGAAGCGGGAGCGGCCGCTCGAGAATCTCGTTCGGCACCCATCCGACGACTTCATGCCCTTCGTGGCTCTCGTGCTGCGCGGTCCCCGGTGCTACCCATACGGCCAACAGGCACGCTTGCATGATTGCTAGTCGTGCCGCGAACAACCATGCGCGGCCATTCCATGTGTCATGGGGGGCGGTGCTTCCTTTCTTGCCGGTTTGGCGGGAAACGTCCTCTCCGTGTAAAGTCATTCTCAAATTTCGGTCACCTCAACAGAGCGAACGTAGTGTCCGGAATCGAGTCGCTTTGTTTCCACCTGAGGATCGGCCACCCTCAGCCGGATCATATAGGTTCCCACAGCTTTGGGCGTCCACGGGTGCGACCATAAGCTCCAGGGATCATTTGCTGTTTGCGAAAAATGTGCCACTCGGACATAGTCCTCTTCGGGATTAAAGCGTATTTCCAGCGCCTTTACCAGACGCGATCCTCCCCAAAGAATCCCGACAACGCGGTACATGATTCTGCCGTCCACAAACCACTTTTCGACGCGAATTGGCATGGCCGCCTGGTCAATTATTGCCGGCCGGTAACGTCTCGCCAGCTTCGGTGTACCTTGCTGATGCGTTCGTGCGGCAAATTCTTGCATATGCGATGTAGGTTCTGCGTCGTCGTCCACAAATGTAATTGCGTTGACCCACTTGATGCACGTGCATCCGTACCAACCGGGTACAAGCAGGCGAATTGGCGCGCCGTGGTCTTTCGTCAACGGCTGACCGTTCATGTCCGTGGCCAGGAAAGCCTTTGCTGAATTTATCTGCTCCACTGTGAAGATCCAGTCCGCACCAGGAATCGAGTTTGCTGACCGCGTGGGATATTGATCGAAGCCCGAAACCATCACGCGGTTGGTTCGCGGCTTGATTCGAGTCCCGAGCAGATCAGAAATAGGCACGCCCCGCCACTCCGCTACGCTCAGCAAGCTGAAGCGCGTTGCGCGCGTGTTGCCAGAGCATTCCATAAGATGCATGCCCATGGGCTTCGCACTTTTGTGCAATTCATCTAACGTGAGATGTACTGGTTCTTGAACGAGCCCGCTGACATTTATCATCCAGGGCGTGCTGGGGTCGAGTAATTCCGACGCTGCTGTGCGAACGTAGAATTTCTCCGTCGGGGTGACCAATTGCTCTGGACTCAATCTAGAAAGGTCCGAAAACTGACGCGCGTCCAGGCTCGCCCCGATCATCGTATCAAGCGGCGCTTGGCTTTCTCCCTTGAATTCAAGAGTGCCAAGTTGCTTGCCGCCCCGAAACGGATTGTCTCGCTCGTTTTGCGGTCGCGCGACGCCGCTGAGTTTGTCGAACCCCAGAAGGAGCGCGCCACTCCCGAGCAGGGAGACACGAAGGAACTCACGCCGGTCCGGCTTTACAAGCCCCTCAATCACGTTCTCACCAGGTTCATGCAGATACTCAGCATCTTCCCCATATCATAATGCACGACCACCAAGAAAAAGGGGGTCAGGTCAACGACCTGACCCCCGGACGATGAGGCTGCGCCTCTTTCTAGAAGTCGAACCGCAGGCCCATCTGAATGTATCGGGGCGAATTGTATTGGTTACTGGGAACACCAAAGGCGCCAGGCCCGGATATGTCCATGCCCGGCTGGTTAGAGAAATACGAATCACCTCCACTGCCGAACATGACGTGGTTGAAGGCGTTGACAAACTGTACGTCAAACCGTGTGGAGAAGCGTTCGGTGATGCGCGTCATCTTCGATAAAGCCAAGTCCACGTTCCAACGCATCGGACCGCGAACGCGGCCAAATCCAAGAGTTTTGTCATCAAACGTCGGGTAGCGGAAACCGGCAACCACCGCATCCGGGTTTTGGAACATGTTCGGCACTCCTCCAGTACTCCCAGAACCATAACCGGAAGTGGACAGCGTGGGATTGTTCACGCGTGTTTGATTGAATGTGCCCGGTCCTATTGGAATCATCCCGTTCGAGTTTCCGTTTGACGGTGTGCTGCCGAATTCCGAAAAGCACGCGGCCGAGTCATAGACCATGTCGGGCAAGCCGCTGGCAGCAACGTAGACGCCAGAGACAGACCAGCCGCCCAACACCTTATCTGCGAGCGCGCCGTTGGCCATGCTCTTGCCCTTGCCAAAAGGCAGTTCATAGTTGACCAGCAGATTGAATGTGTGGCGACGGTCGAACAACGATGGACCATAGCTCCGATGATGGTCAAAGGCATCTGGAATGGCACCGGTGCATTCCTGCGTTATGCCGAAGTTATCCAGCGCATGGGAGTAAGTGTAGTTGGCATCGAAAGTCAGACCGCGATACGCGCGCGACCGCAGCGTCACGAACCCGGCGTGGTAGTTCGCGTAGGTGAAGCTTCCGCTCCAATCCAACGAGCCTACTTGCGTGCTGGCCAAGGTCATCGGCCCGGTGACGAAATTGGGTTCCAAGAGGAACCAGAGTGCACCGGCCCCGTGAGCAGGCCAGAAGGGATTGCCGTTATCATTGTCAAAGCTGGCAGCCGCCGCTGTGCAGGAACTAAAGCCTGAGCAGAAGCTCGCGGGCAACATAGCTTCAAACCAGGGCTGAACGGCAAGCGCGTTAAAGCCGGTCGGCCCATTCTGGACACCAGCTTGCAGTTGAGCGGCCACCGCGTCGAAGGCCTTCGCAAAGCTCTGGTTGGTACCTTTCGGCGTAAACATGTAGGGGATGTGATTTAAATCGACGTTCCCGTAAAGATCCCGGGACCAGCGGCCCACATATCCTACTTCAAGGATCATCTTGCCGGGCAACTCGCGCTGAATACTGAAGTCGATGGAATCCGAGCCGCCAGTAGTGTAGTGCGGATCAAGACGGAAGTCTCGGCTCTCGAAAACGCTATTGGCGTTTGCGGGGCATGCGGCGAGGCTTCCGGTACCCGGACACCCCTGGCCTGGAATAATTACCCCGCCCGATACCGGCGGAAGCGGCGGAACGGTGATGTGGTTACGATCTACGCCAATTCGGAAAGCCGTAGTGGGATCGGTGAACCCGGTGCACGCGCCTGTAGTGTCTGGACCCTGGCAAACGGAAAGATCGCCGAACCCTATACCTAGGGCCGGAGTCAAAACAAGCCCGACGCCGTTCTTCCGCTCGAACGCTCGCGACCAGCCGCCGCGAAGTACCGTCTTTTTGTTCCCAAGGAGCATGTCCAGTGGGCCGCCGGAACCGGGATTCCAGGCAAAGGCCAGGCGGGGACCGAAGTTCGTGTAGTCCGGATCGAATGGGTACTTCCGCCCCGTGCTCTTAATAGGTACATAGCCAACTGTCGGATTGAAGACATCTCCGTTCAGAGCGGCCTTTTCCTTGGCATCCAGGTAAGATTTCGCATCAATCGGTTTGCCAGTGCTGACGTCGATCAGCATGGCCGTCTTGCCGGTCGGATCATGTGGAGGCATCTGTACGCCCCAAGTCAGTCCGTAGCTCACCGTCAGCGAGGGAGTCAGCCGCCAGGTGTCGCCGAAATAGATTTCATAGGCATTCACATTTTCTTTCTGTGTGATGGTGCTCCCAGCAGGCTGCGGACTCAAATCCCCAGCCCGGGTTAACACCTGTGTGGCGCTGTCTACCAACCCGAGCGCAGAAATGTACGCGCGTCTATATGTGCTTCTGTCCGAAGACGTAACGGAGGCCGGAATGGGAATTCCACCGATGTCGAGGAATTGACCTCCCCGGGCTACGAAGTAGAGAGGCGTGGTTATGCCGCCCACCACCTTGTCATCCCGGACGTGCAGGAAGTGCTGGAGCTGTACGCGTCCTCCGAAGTTCCACGCGTGCTTACCCTTAATCCAAGACAGGTTGTCGATAAGCGTGTAATCTTGGCCGTTCCAGACGCGTTGACGCGCTTGTTGAGTATTGACGTTAATGGGTACCATGGCGTTGATCCGGCTTTCTGACCAGATCTGTAGCCTGGCGTCACTGCACGGCGCCACGGCCGCGCAAGCGGTGCCGTTGTTGAGTCCAGGCACCGGGATACCTGCGCCGGGAGCAATCCAAGACCACCAGTGACGCAACCAATCGAAATGGAAGTCGTTCACCAGATTGGATGTAAGCCGCCCAGTCAGGCCCGCGACCAAAAATCGCGGCTGCAGCGGGCGGCTGGCCAGCGCACAGGGCTGTCCAAACCTACAACCGGATGCGATGCCACCAATGTCCTCCTGTATGTTGGCAGGAGTAATAGCGGAGGTGCTGTAGCGATAGGAACCCATGAAATCCCATTTGTCATTGATCTTGTGATCCAGGCGGATCACAGCAAAGTGTTCGTTGGCAAGGTTCGGCACGCTGCTCGTGAAAAACGGTGCCCTTAGTGCTGCGTCACCTGCCGAGAAATCAGTAGGTGCAGGCAGATTAGCCCATTCGGCGGCTATGGCAGGGTTAAGCCCTATCACCCGTGGGTCAAGAGTGCCGTTGTCAGCAGGGAGCACGGTGCCGATTTGAGGATCGTTATCGTTGCAAGGGCTGGAGCACGCGACTGGATCAAGCGTTGGCGCTGGATTCAGATTGAAGGCTCGGACCACACCACCGGCATCCCGGAACTTCAAGATACCAACCCTCAGAGCATCAGACGGCACCAATCGTTGAAATACCGATTGCGTAAAGAAGTGACGCTCTTCCTCATGCAGGAAGAAAAAGGTTCGATTCTTCCAGATCGGCCCGCCAATCCGTCCGCCGTAGCGGTTATCCCGCCACTCGGGATTTTCCGTGAATGGCTTCCCGCGCCAAGCGAACGGGTGAAGTCCACACCGGCGTTGTTCGTTTGTACCCGAAACTCTTCCAAGCTTTCTACAGGAGTGGGCACTACTGCTCGGGGAGTAGCCTGGAAGCCGGTGTTGTAGCCGCCGCCTCCCTCCATGTTGCTGGTGGCGTCGCCACCATCGAGCATGAAAGTGTTCTGGTCCATGCGCGCCCCAGCGATTGTTCCGCCACTCGAGTTGCCGTCGCCCGAACCGGCAACCGCCCCGTTAAAGCCTGGAATCGCCATGGGCTGGAGTAGCACGAGGGCCGTGGCATCCCGGCTCAACGTCGGCATGTTCGCAAGGAGATTGGCATCGAGCACGTCGCCTACGCTCGCGTTCAAAGTCTGCAACTCGACACCAGTTCCAGCGGTGACCTCCACGGTTTCGGTCATCCCGCCAACTTCCAGGACTACGTTAACGAGTGCCGATTTGCCGATGTCAACTTTGACGCCACTGACCACGGTCTGCCGGAAACCTTTCCCCGAAACGATTACGTTATAGTTCCCCGGGCGGACTGAAGGAAATATATAGTTCCCGTCGCCGCCTGTGGTTGCCGAGAGGCGCGCTTTAGTGCCAACATCTTCCAAATCGACCTTGGCGTTCGGAACGGCAGCCCCCGTCTTGTCGGAGACTGTACCCGTCACTGTTGACGTTGACGCCGTTTGCGCAGAGAGCGAGACGGCCATCGATAGAACAACAAAGGCGAGTAGCACCATGAATCCCAAAAGCATCCTTACGCAGCGCATAAAGACCTCCTCAATTCATCAATACTGGGATTGGAAACAGTCGGCGCGGAGATAACGGAAAACTCACCCGGCACTCCCTCAGATTGGGAAGGAGGCTAGCTCAATGTTGCGCTACTTGCAACCTATATTTAGTCCCGCTTAAGAGTCTTCTTATTCCGGGTTCTTGGAGCACAGGGACGCTATATTCAGAGCATGCAAATTAGATATATAAAAAGCTTATGGCTTGTAAGAAGTCGCTCGGACTCAACAAAAGTGCATGTACTGCTCCGTTGTACAACTGAACGGCCCACTCACGGGTGACGGAGAGGATTGCGGGCTTTCCAAACGGGCGGCTGTTTCTGGATTCCGTGGAGCAGGCGCTTGCCGTGGCGTTGGTCAACCATTATGGAGTACGACAAAGCTCTGTGCGGACGTACCGAGGCGGACTAGCGTGAGTTTACCGCGGTCACCGCACATAAGGGGGTAAGTGTCTGAATTTATTGGAGAAACTCGGCAGGCGGTGTATACACTAACTTTGCACGGCCAAGGCCCTCCACAGTTCGGTCAGCGATTCGTCCATCTCCTCAATCTGGGTGGTCACGGTAGGCGCCGAAGATGCGGAAATCCGGACCACGGTGGCTTGTCGCACTGCGGTCAGCCGACTGAGGAGATCCTCGGCACTGGAGACAGCAACGCCGGCTCGCTGAGCACGGAGAAGTAGGAGCTGCTCCAGCAAATACGCGATCACGCAGGTGAAGACGTGAACGTGGACTTTCTGCTCCGTCCAATGATGCTGGGGACGTAAGGCAATGTGCGACGAGTTCTTCATCCCTCGGAATAACCTCTCGATATGCGCTTGGGATCGATAGGCGGCGATGATCTCTTCCGTCCTCCATTCTTCCC
>WNGJ01007788.1_pt1 | contig 11412 bp, 11 predicted proteins | sample 5400611 | NCBI WGS metagenome assembly WNGJ01 (sample SAMN13153375, study PRJNA577476) | soil metagenome | isolation source: 40 cm soil or saprolite under Garry oak tree replicate 1 | place: USA:California | collected 2016-06-15 | reverse complement strand
AGCGTGCGGTCCGCGCCCTTCGCCCAGGCAAGCCGCCACGGGCGCAGGTTCGCCACCACCTTGACGATCGCGTCGTCGCGGTCGACGAAGACGACGTCGATCGGAAAGCGCATGAAGAACGTGTGGATCGAGCTCGCCGGGCGGATCAGCAAGCCCTCTTCCTCCGCCAAGCCGCGCCGACCCATCAGCCCGCGCAGCCGCGCGCCGAACGTGTCCGCGACGCGGCACCGTCGGCAGACGACCCCAGCTGCGCTCTCGATCCTGACCGTGCGTCTCGCCACAGTGCTGCCACTATCTCGTCCGTCTTGGGATGACCGCCCCACCCAAACGGGCTGACCGAACCCAACCTTCGTCCGTTCAGCCACCGCGCTTTCTCCTTTAAACCAGAGCAACAAGCAAACCGCGGCTTCTGACATTGCCGTGGATTGCGAACGACGATTCATTGAGGGGAGGTAGTCCTATGCTCGAGCAGCTCACGAATTGGGCATCGAAGGTCTTCGCCCGCGTTGAGGAGCTTCGGTCGGAAGAGGGCCAGGCGCTCGTCGAGTACGGCCTGATCCTGGCGCTCGTCGCCGTCGTCTGCATCGCTGCGTTGACGGCTCTCGGCGTCAACGTCGCAGCGCAGATCCAGGCGATTGCCGACGCGATCGGCGCCGCCTAGGCGAATCGCAGGCTGCCCGGGCAAGTCGCCGTACTCGGTGACCTGCCTGGGCAGCAGCTGCTCTTGAGGTAACCGAACCATGGACACCATCGAGCTTGAGACACAACAAGAAGTCGCATGCCCCGAGGTTCGGTCGGAGGCCGGCCAGGCCTTGGTCGAGTACGGCCTGATCCTCGCGCTCGTGTCCCTGACGGCGCTCGCCCTCACACCGATCGGCCAGTGGGTCGCGGCGCGGTTCGACGCGGTGACGGCAGCATTCTAGGGCCGGGATCATGTTGCGACGCGACATTCGGGGGGAGAGAGGGACGGCGTTGGTCGAGTTCGCGCTCGTCATCCCTGTGCTGCTCCTCGTGCTCTTCGGGACGCTCGACTTCGCCAAGGCTTTCAACTATTGGATCGACGAGACCCACCTCGCCGCCGAAGGCGCGCGGTGGGCGGTCGTGAACTCGAACCCGGGGAGCGGCAGCCTTCAGCAGTACATCCAGCAGCAGGCGGACTCCAGCCAGCTGCGAGGACTCGCGCACGTCTGCATCACGTTCCCGACGAACCCGGCTTCCGGGACGAGCGGCCAGGTCGGTGACCCGGTGCAGGTGACCGTGAAGAGTGACTACAACTGGATGCCCTTCGTCGCCTCGCGCGCCTCGCTCGCTCCGTCCACCGCGATCACAGGCAGCGCCACGATGCGGCTCGAGGCCTTGCCGTCGAACTTCTCGACGGGCAACGGCGGTACGGGGGGGTCGTGCACGTGAACTCGTTCCAGAGGCTCGCGGACGAGCGTGGCGCGACGCTCGTCATCGTCGCGACCTGGCTGCCCGTGCTCGTCCTCTTCATCACGTTCGTGCTCGACGTCGGTAACTGGTTCGAGCACAAGCGGCATCTCCAGACCCAGGCCGACGCAGGTGCCCTCGCCGCGGGAGGCATGTTCAACGCCTGCATGGGCGACTTTCTCGGCGGCGGCACGGCCGGCAGCGCTGCGATCGAGGCCACGGCGCGCCAGTACGCCGGCGATGCGGGGACTTCCGGCGCGTACAACGCTCAGATCGGCGGTTCGAACAAAGGGGCGGTCACGATTCGTATCAACCAGAAGACATATGCCGCGGGCGGTCCCGGTCCAGACGACACGGTCGAGCAGCTCCCGTGTCTGGCAAAGATGGTCGACGTCAAGGCAACCGAGGCGGGACTCCCGCTCTTCTTCGGGTTGGTGCCGACGTTTTTGAACATTCGGGTTCTGCCGGCGAACAACGCGCACGCCCGTGTCGAGGTCCGGTCCCTGACGAGCGAGAAAGGCTCGCTCCCTGTCGGCGTGCCGGACGTGAACCCGACGATCGGCCGCGTCCAGTTCCTCGACGAAAGCAACGCCAACGCCGTGCTCGGCTCGGCTCCGCTCGTCAACACCGGGTCGTCCGGCGGGCTCAGCGTCTGGGACAACTCGGCCGTGCCGGTTCCCATCACGGTCAACACCAACAAGATCGGGGTGCGGATCATTCTCGGCGGCGGCACGTCGACCACCTGCGGCGATCCGCTCGTCTCATGCTACGACCAGATTCTCTTCGTCCAGGGGTGGTCGAGCGGCGGGAACGCGGCGCAGCCCAACCCGCCGCTCCCCCGCAGCGTCTCGCTCTTCAATGGCACTTGCACGGACCCCTACTTCTCTGCGGCAGCTGCGGCCTGCACCGTCGGCGTGCGCGCCAATGTCGACTTCGGCACGGGGGCCAACGATCCGACGCTGGGGACGGCGCCGGGAGTCGGGGCGACGCTGCAGGCGACGATCAACGGCGTTACCCAGCCACTGACCTACAACGCGGCGACTCACAACTGGAGCTCCGCTGCAGCCGCGATGTTCAGCCTGGCGCCGCAGGCGGGCCCGCTTCAGGTCGACCTCGCCTGGGCGGAAACGCGTGGCACGCAGGGCGGCAACACCTGCAAGACCGGCAACGGGAACAAGTGCATGGGCACCTTCTCGGCGATGCAGCGGACGTTCACGGCGTCCGACGGCGCTTCCGGCCCGATCAAGCTCGCGCAGGTCTGGGAGGGCGGGAGCTTCTGGGTGAACTCGCTCCAGCGCGGGACGGCGCACAACCTCGTCGTCAAGATCGGGATCAAGTCGAGCCTCGGCAACGCGGCGTCTGTCTCGGATCCGGTTGTGTCGCTGCGCATCGTCGGCGGGAGCCAGAACCAGTCGCTCGACTGCGACCCGAACTACTCGAAACTCAAGGACGAGCTCGCCTTCGGGTGCCGTCCGACCTACACGAAGAACAACGGCACCGCGTGTCCCAGCAGTAACAACGTGCTCTGGGGCTCGCCGCAGCCGTGGCCATGCGTGGCCTTGCAGACGGGCACCGCGACGAACCAGGTTTCGGAGGGCATGAACCTCCGCATCCTCGGCGCCTCGAAGCCGGCGACGTGTCCGCCGGCCGGGCAGCTGGGACACAACAACTGGAGCATGTTCCCGAACTTCCGGCCGGGCGATCCGCGGATCATCCAAGTCTTCTTGACGCCCTACGGCTCGTTCAACGGGAGCGGGTCGAACACGGTGCCGGTGACGAACTTCGCGACGTTCTACGTCACGGGCTGGACCGGTCAAGGAAACGGCTTCACAAATCCATGTCAGGGGAACGGGGACGACCCCGTTCCGAACAACGACGCCGGCTACATCGTCGGCCATTTCATCAAGTACATCGCGGCGCTGAACACCGGCGGCGGAGGCACCGACTTCTGCGATTTCAACGGGTTCGGCGAGTGCGTCGTGGTGCTGACGAAGTAGAGGAGGTCAAACGATGGAGTTCGCACAACGAGTCATGTCGAGCAGGGCCGGGACGATCGCCGTTGCAGGTGGAGCAGCGATGCTCGCCGGGATTTCGATCATCGTGTACCTGAACCGGTATCGCCACAGCGTCTCTGCACAGGGAGCGCCGGTCACGGTCCTCGTCGCGAAGCAGCCCATTTCGAAGGGCACGTCCGGGAGCATCGTCGCGTCGCAGGCCTACTTCACGACCGCGACGATCCGCGAGAGCCAGCTGCGAACGGGCGCCCTGAGCGATCCCGCGTCGCTGCGTGGGCGTGTCGCCGTCAGGGACGTCTACCGCGGGCAGCAGCTCACGTCTGCCGATTTCGTCTCGGGTGCGACCTCGCTCGCGAGCACGCTCACCGGGACCCAGCGGATCATGTCCGTCCCGCTTGACTCGGCGCATGGACTGATCGGACAGGTGGAGGCGGGCGACCACGTCGACGTCTTCATCGGTTTCAACGTGACGAGCCCGGGGACCTCGCAGGGACAGCCGATGCTGCGCCGGGTGATGCAGAACGTCCCGGTCGTCGCCGTCGCGGCGAAGGGCCGCGGCCTCGGAACGCAGAACAGCACGACCAACGTAAGCGTGGTCGTAAACGACCGCCAGGCCGGCGAGCTCGCGTTTGCGGCCGACAACGGGAAGGTCTGGCTCGCACTGCGGCCGGCTGCGAACGTCAAGGCCACGATTCCCGCCACGATCACGATCAACACGGAAATGCTCGGCCTGCGGCCGCTCGCGGCCACTCCAACGACGGCAGGCGCCTACAAGAGCGCGTTCTGGACCGGACGATGACGGCCGGGACGATCAGAACGCTCGTTGCGGTCGATTCCGGCCTCGACCTGCACTCCATCGAGTCGGCGCTCCCGATCGGCTCGCCGATCCACGTCGTCGGCGTCGTAGACGGATTCGAGCGCGGCTGGACGGTGCTCGAGGAGAGCTCGCCGGATCTGCTCATCGTCGCCTGTGCCGAGTATTCCGAGCGCGCGCTCTACCTGATCGAAGGAGCCGCGAAACAGAGCCCTGACAGGCCGATCGTCGTCCTCTACGTGGGCACGCCCGATGGGTTCATGCAGCGCGCCTTCGAGGCAGGCGCCGACGATCTGCTCACGCTTCCGGCGGCACCTGAGCAGATCGAGTTCGGGCTCGAGAAGGTGGTCGCGCGCCGTCGGCGCACGGCGCTCGGGACCGCCCAGCACCCGATGATCTGCGTGCTGGGGCCGAAGGGCGGGACGGGAAAGACGCTCACGGTCTGCAACCTGGCGGTTGCGCTCGCGCAGCGTGGGAAGCGCCCCGTCATCGTCGATCTCGATCTGCAGTTCGGCGACGTTGGGATCGCGCTCGGCTTCTCGCCGTCCAGCACCGTCTACGATCTCGCCCGCGCCGGCGGATCGCTCGACCCCGAGAAGATCGACGACTTCCTCGTCGATCATCCCTCGGGCGCGCGTGCTCTGCTGGCGCCGAGCCGGCCCGACCAGGCGGGTGCGATCAGCGTCGAGTTCCTCCGCGAGACGTACGCCGTTCTCCGCGCACGGTACGACTTCGTCATCGTCGACACGCCGCCCGGGTTCTCGCCCGAGGTGATCGCGTCGATCGACTCCTCGTCCCACCTCGTCGTCGTCGGGATGCTCGACGCGCTGTCGCTCAAGGATACGAAGCTCGGGCTCGAGACGCTCGAGCTGATGGGATACGACTCGGAGCGGATCCGCCTGGTGCTGAACCGCGCGGATTCGAGCGTCGGGATCACGCGTGCGGACGCTGAGGCGATCCTCGGCCGCACGCCGGACATCTTCGTCCCCAGCGACCGCGAGATTCCACGTGCGACGACCGACGCGCAACCGATCGTCATCGCGAATGAGCGCTCGGATGCGGCGCGAGCGTTCTTCGCGCTGGCGGATCTGTTCTTCGAGGAGGTGAACGTCGGGGGCGGAAGTCTCGACGAGGACAAGGACAACCGCCCCCGCGTTCGGAGACTCCCGTTCCTGCGGCGGAGAGGGGCCTGAGATGGAGCTGCACGAGCGAATCTCGACTGCACGGCATCTCTCGGGGGTGGACGGACGAGACCCGTTCGACGACCTGAAGAACCGCATCCACCTCGCGCTGATCAACGACCTCGGCCCGCATCTCTTCACGATCAGTGCCGACGTAACCCAGATCCGCGCGCGTGTTGAGAGCGACCTGCGGGAGCGGCTGGAGAGCGAGCCGGGGCTCTCCCGCGAGGACCGCGACCGGTTGCTCGGTGAGATCGCGGACGACGTTCTTGGCTACGGGCCGCTCGAGCGTCTCTTGGCCGACGACTCGGTCTCCGAGATCATGGTCAACGGCGGGCAGGAGATCTGGGTCGAGCGCCAGGGGCGACTGTACGAGACGACGCTCCGCTTCTCGGACGACTCACACCTGCGCCGGATCATCAACAAGATGGTCGCGCAGGTCGGCAGGCGCATCGACGAGTCGTCGCCGATGGTCGACGCGCGTCTACCCGACGGCTCCCGAGTGAACGCCGTGATCGCGCCGCTCTCGCTCTCGGGACCGCTGCTGACGATTCGGAAGTTCGCCCAGAAGCGGTTCGACCTCGAGGAGCTCGTCCGCATCGGGACGCTGTCGCGCGAGACGGTTGTGTTTCTCGAACGCGCCATCGAAGCCGAGCTGAACATCCTGATCTCGGGCGGCACCGGCGCGGGCAAGACGACGTTGCTGAACGCGCTGTCCGCCTCCGTCCCGAACAGCGATCGCATCATCACGATCGAGGACGCAGCAGAGCTTCAGCTCGCGCAGCAGCACGTGCTGCGGCTCGAGTCGAGGCCAAAGAACATCGAAGGCGAAGGCGAGATCGCGATTCGCGACCTCGTCCGGAATGCGCTCCGGATGAGACCGGACCGGATCATCGTGGGCGAGGTCCGCGGCTCGGAGGCCCTCGACATGCTCCAGTCGATGAACACGGGCCACGAAGGCTCCCTGTCGACCGTGCACGCCAACTCGCCGCGAGACGCGCTCGCGCGAATCGAGACGATGGTGATGATGGCCGGGTTCGACTTGCCTGTCCGTGCGATCCGCCAGCAGGTCGCTTCGGCGCTCGACCTGATCATCCAGCTCGAGCGGCTCGAGGACGGTGCTCGTCGCGTCGTCGCAATCACGGAGGTCCAGCGCATGGAGTCGGAGGTGATCACGCTCCAAGAGCTCTACGAGTTCAAGATCGAGCGCGTTCTGGAGAACCGAGGGGTGCTCGGCGAGCTCCGGCCGACGGGACTTCGGCCGAACTTCCTGCACAAGTTCGAGAAGCGTGGCGTCGAGCTGCCGGCTACCTTCTTCGGTCCGCGCGACCAAGACCAGCCACTCGCGCAGGTGAACGCCCGATGAAGCGGTTGCTGGCACTCGCCCTCGTCACCACGGCAGGGTGGGGAGCAGTTGCGTCGGCAGCCGCCTCGAGCGGCTACTTGCACCTGACGCAGATCGGCCGCGTTCGCTTCCCAGAGCGGAGCTTCCTGCTCGACCTCCCGCCGAATACGCGCGTGCGGCACAGCCGCGTCGAGGTCCTCGAGAACGGAAAACCTGTCCGCCGTTTCTCGCTGACGCCGATTCAGACCGGGGAGGGGCGATTCGGCGTCGTCTTGGTGATCGACGCGAGCGACAGCATGCGCGGGGCGCCTTCAGCAGGCGCTCGCGCGGCGGCGAGGGCGTTCGTGCGCCGGGCGGCGGCGAGCGAGCAGGTCGGCCTCGTCTCGTTCAACAGAGGAGTCGCGGTGCTCGTGGCGCCGACTCAATCCGGCAGCGTGTTGGACGCCGCTCTCGCAAAGAGGCTCGCGCTCAGGAGTGGCACTCGGATCTACGACGCAGTCGATCGTGCGATCGCCCTGCTGCAGGCGAATCACGTCGCAGCCGGCTCGATCGTCGTTCTCTCGGACGGCGCGGACACCGGCAGTCACGCGGGCGAAGCCGGCGTTGCCGCACGAGCGCGCGCCGCGCGGATCCGGATCTTCACCGTCGGCCTCCGGTCGCGGTCATTCCGGGCGGCGCCGCTCGAGCGGCTCGCGCGCGACACAGGGGCGGTCTACTCGGAGGCTTCTTCGTCAGCGGAGCTCACCGCCATCTACGACTCGCTCGGTCGCCAGCTGAGCACCGAATACGTGCTCGACTACAGGTCGACGGCGGCGCCGCACGCGCACGTCTCGGTCGTTGCCCGCGTCCACGGGGTGGGCACCGTCACCGCGCACTACGCGGCGCCAGAGCCAGGGCCGATCGGGCCATACCATCCTTCGTTGCTGGAGCGATTCTGGTCGTCGGCTGCATCGCTCGTGCTGGTCGCGCTCATGATCGCCTCACTGGCGGCCCTCGTAGCGGTCGGCCTGCTTCGCGTTCCGAAGAGCACGATCATGAGTCGGATCGGCGAGTTCGTCTCACTTGGTCTTCCGGGGGCGGACCGGCGTCCGCAGCTCCTGAGTGAACGCCTCTTCGCAGGGACGGAGCGGTCGCTCGCCCGAACAGAGTGGTGGGCGCGCTTCAACGAGGACCTCGAGATCGCGCGAATCTCGATTCCGGCCGTCCAGATCGTGGTCGGCACGGTCATCGCGACGGCCGTCACGGCGTTCATTCTCATGCTGATCTCGCCCATCTTCGTTGTGTTCGCGCTCGGCGTCCCACTCGTCGCGCGGGAGGTCGTCAACCGCAAGCTCAAGCAGGTGCGAGACGAGTTCGCCTCGCAACTGCCCGACAATCTCCAGGTCCTTGCCTCGGCGCTCCGCGCCGGTCACAGCTTCATCGGAGCGCTGTCTGTCGTGGCCCACGATGCGCCTGAGCCCGCGCAACGCGAGTTCCGGCGAATCGTGGCCGACGACCAGCTGGGCGTACCGATCGACGACTCGATGCGCGAGGTCGCCCGGCGGCTGGCGAGCCAGGAGCTCGAGCAGGTGGCGCTGCTCGCCGAGCTCCAGCGCGGAAGCGGCGGCAACATGGCTGAAGTCCTCGACACAGTCGTCGAGACGATTCGAGACCGGTTCGACCTCCGCCGGCTGGTGAAGACCCTCACGGCTCAGGGTCGGATGGCCCGCTGGATCCTCACGCTTCTGCCCGTCTTTCTCGCGCTCGCAATCGCGCTGCTCAACCCGGCCTACATGCGGCCGCTGTTTGGGACGACGGCGGGGCAGACTCTGGTCGGCGTAGCGGCGCTCATGGTGATCGCGGGCTCACTCGTGATCAAGCGAATCGTCAACATCAAGGTCTAGGAGGAAGCATGCTGTTCATCCTCGTTCTCGGGCTCGGATTCACAGCCGCTTCCGTCGTCCTCTTCTTGCGCGCTCTGGTTTCCAACCGGCCTGAACCGGCGCGGGCGCTCGCACAGATCGCGTCGTACGGGTACGCAGCTTCCGGCTCCGACAAGGCGGCGGCGGCGTCGCGCCCGCTCACGAGCCGCGTTGACGCGCTCGCCTCGGTTGTCGGCGCGTTCCTGGCGGCTCGGATGAAGCGGTTCCGCGAGGACGAGCTCCGTACGGAGCTCCAAGCGGCAGGTCTCTACACCTGGAGCCCGCGGAAATTCATGGGCTACCGGCTGCTCGCGACGGTGATCCTGCCGGCGATCTGGATCTGGTTCGCGGTCACGACCGGCACAGGGGGATTCCGACTGCTCGTCGGCATCATGTTCGGAGCCGGCTTCGGCTGGCTGGGCCCGATGGTCCTCGTCCGCAGGCGGTCGCGGAAGCGTCTCGACGACATCGACGCCGAGATGCCCGAGCTGATCGACCTCCTGGTGACGACCGTCGAGGCGGGCGTCGCGTTCAGCGGTTCCCTCCGCCTCGCCGCGGCGCGTTTCCGCGGCGCGCTCGGAGAGGAGCTCCGGCTCGCGATTCAGGAGCAGGAGATGGGACTCGCGAGCGACGAGGCTCTGGAGAACATGCTTGCTCGCGCGGACACGCCCGCCATGCGGTCGTTCGTCCGCTCGATCCTTCAGGGCGAGACGCTCGGCGTTTCGATCGGAAAGATCATGCGCGACCTCGCTGTCGAGATGCGGAAACGGCGCCGTCAGTTGGCCGAGGAGCGCGTGCAGAAGGCGCCGACGAAGATGATCTTCCCGCTCGTGTTCCTGATCTTCCCGGGCATGTTCGTCGTCCTGCTCGGACCGGCCGCGATCCAGATTCTGCAAACGATCGCCGGCGGTCGATGACGACAGTCCGCTGGCGGAGCGTCCTTCTGAGCACGACGCTCGTCGTCCTGTTCGTCGCGTTCGCGTACGCCAACTTCGCACGCTGGCGGGACACGGGCCGGCCGGTCGGCCTCGGCGCCGTCCTCCTCGAGGGCTTCACCGCCCTCTTGTTCGTCGTCCGGCGGCGGCCGCTCGCGACGAGCGGCCGCCTCCGCGCCTGGGTCGCCGCTCCGCTGGGAGCGTTCGCGATGCTGCTGGCGCGCCCCGTCGCTCATCCGCTCGAAGGGTTCTTCAGCTCGTTCCAGATCGTCCAGCTCGTCGGCTTCGCCGTCGTTCTCGCCGCCCTCGGCACCCTTGGCCGGTCGTTCGGTGTGGTCGCTGCGAACCGAGGCGTGAAGACGGGCGGCCTCTACGCTCGCGTGCGGCACCCCGCGTACGCCGGCTACTTCGTCAGCTACCTCGGGTACGTGTGCGAAAACCCCTCCGGGCGAAACGTCGCGCTGCTCATGGTTGCGACGTGCGCGCAGCTCGTACGGATCGGCGAGGAGGAGCAAATGCTCGCCGGCGACGCGGCGTACGAGGCGTACCGCAGGCGCGTTCGCCACCGGCTCGTCCCGCGCCTCTACTAGCCGCTTTCGCCCTTCGCCACACCACGCTTTGGGGCACGCCCTCAGAGGCTCGATTGACAACTGCCCTTGACAAGCAGCTGTGCAGGCATTTTGCTGTAGAGACAAGTCCCGCGGCGACAGCGGTCACCGAGGGTGCGGAGAACGGGGAAAAGCGGCATGCGGCAATTCAGGATCCTCGTCGCCGACGACCACATGCTCATGGTCGAGGCGATCGCGATCGCTCTAAAGGACCAGCCTGATCTGGAGATCGTCGGCGTGGCGGAGACTGGGAGTCAGATCCTCCCCCTCCTTCGCCGCACGCCCGTTGACGTGCTTCTCCTCGACCTTCGGATGCCGGGTATCGACGGGCTCACAGCCCTGAAGCTCGTCCGCGAACGATTCCCTGACGTGACCGTCGTCGTTCTGTCCGGAATCGACTCCGACGACGCCGTGCGGGCCGCGCTCGAGAACGGAGCGAGGGCGTTCATCTCGAAGCAGGTCGACCCGTACGAGCTCCCCGACGCGATCCGGCGCGCCGTCCACGAGCAGGTGATGGACCCGATCGGTCGTGAAGAAAATTCGGTGGATCCCGCAGCGGAGAAAGCCGGATTGACGAAGCGCGAGCTGGCCGTCTTGCGCGAGCTTGGCTCCGGTAGCTCGAACAAGCAAATCGCGCGCGAGTTCTGGCTTGCGGAGCAGACTGTCAAGTTCCACCTGACGAACATCTATCGAAAGATCGGCGTGTCATCGCGAACCGAGGCTGTCCACTGGGCGTATTCCCACGGGCTCCTCGAGTCCTCGCTCGTAAGTCAGATGCCGCCTTCCTAGTAGGAGGGTCTCCTCCTAGTCCGCGCACTCGACGAGCGATGTGCGCGCGACGGGGTGTCCGGCCTCCCAGGCGCGAAGGAAGAACGCTACCTCGACTATCGCCTCCCGTTCGTCGAGGGCGTCCGAGTGCACGACTCGACACGCCCTCGGCCCCGTCCGCTGCACGCCACAGCCGCTCCGGCGAAACGCGGCCACGAGATCGGCGACGCAGTCGGTCCGGTTCAGGTGAACGGTGAGGGCGACCATCCGTTGAAAGTATCTGCGGCGGAGGCTCCCGAAGCATGAGCCGAACGGTCGGCGGGTGTCGGACGACTGGCTAGTTTTTCTCGACCTCACGGCTCTTCACCAACCGTTGTTCGACCCGGTCGAGAATCACCCTGCCGGAAGGGGTGGATC
>WNGJ01007785.1_pt1 | contig 11413 bp, 11 predicted proteins | sample 5400611 | NCBI WGS metagenome assembly WNGJ01 (sample SAMN13153375, study PRJNA577476) | soil metagenome | isolation source: 40 cm soil or saprolite under Garry oak tree replicate 1 | place: USA:California | collected 2016-06-15 | reverse complement strand
CAGCCCAGAAAAAGTTCGTGATTGCATCGCCTGACCGCCTCAGCGAATCGACCAAAGCAGTGTGATCCAGCTCATCGGCAGAGATGACGCCGCTCGTAATTGAACGCGCTCACTGACTTTTTGGCGGCTGCGAAGCAGCCTTCGCGGAAACCAAGGAGACAGCAAGGCCGCTAGTGTGATAAAACTCCGCATAACGGGGGAGTTGGTTGGGATAATAAAGCGGGCGAAGCCGACTGCAAATCCAAATCGAGGCGGAATCCTTTCACCCCGACAAGCGACTGGTGCGAATTCAGCACACCCACTCCTTCTGCTGAATTTTGAGGTGCCGTGCCGCCAGGCCTTGGCCATCACCCAGCGTGTCAGCTAGCGTCGCGAGAACGCATCCTGGTTTTACAAAAAAAGCATCTGTGTTCTGCTTCATAAGGAGGAAGCTTGAGCCGTCGTGGCGGGGAAATTTGACCAACCATTTCGCATATTCGGTAACATTTTGCTCAAGATGCTTTCGCGCAGTCGCGTGCTCCGGTCTAAGGAGTATCGTTGGGCCGTCGAGGTAAAGTGTGAAGTCGGCAGTCATACCGTCGCCTCCGAGTCTTCTTTCTGTGAGGATTTGTTCAGACGTGAGTTCATGATTTTTCTCCTGTTTTCAGGACATCAGGAACTCGCGGCAAAATAAAACCGCCAATCCCATCAGGGCGGCGGTTTTCCATTAGCCGTGGAGAATTTTTGTTTCAGCGATCTCTCGCTGCACATCGAACCAGAAACACCCATTCCTGATTCAAGGCACCTTGCCTCTCCATTTGGCAGGTTGCCAGACCTCCTCTCGGAAGTCATTCCTGATGTTCGTTGAAATGATAAATCACAGCACGCCGACCGTGCAGCGGGATTTCCTGCGATTACGGACGGGGACGGTTGTTATTCCGACAGCACGTAAAGCAGCCTAGCGCTATCCGCCCGTAAGACGGTGAGTGTTTTGCCCGTCCGAACAATTCCACACACGCGCGCGCGTATGCGATAATCGAAGGCAGCTGGGTTTGAAATCAGCGACTGACACAGTTGCGTGACAAGAGAGCCACACTTCCCCAAAAGGTACAAAACATGCGCTCAGCCTGAGCCAATGATGAATCGATTTTCGCAATTTTGTGCGCTCGGCGCGACCCTCATGGCCTTAAGCAGCTGTAGTACTGTGAACGACCTGGTCACATCGAACCTGCCGGAGAGTCATTCCGGCCGGCCATCGATCACCGTGAGCTTGCGGGAGCAGGAAGCCTATCTCTACCGCGGGGGTTATAGAACTGCGTCGTCCCGGATATCAAGCGGCCGAGAAGGATACCGGACTCCAATTGGTCGCTTTCAAGTCATTCGTAAGGACGAAGATCATCGCTCCAGTCTCTATGGTGACTACGTTGATGACTCGGGCCGGATCGCGAAGGCCAACGTCGATAGCAGGCGTGACAGCAGACCGCCGCATTCGCGCTTTGTGGGCGCCCCGATGCCCTACTTTCTGGAATTCTCGCCGGGCTACGGATTGCACCAGGGCTACCTGCCAGGGGTGGCCGCATCACACGGATGCATTAGAATGCCCTATTGGAAAGCGCGCCAGTTTTATAACGCGGCCCACATCGGGACACCAGTGGTCGTAAAACCTTAATGGGAGGAGGGCGCCTGCGATGGCCCGAAGTCCAATCGCACGGTAGGGGCGATTGACTTTGCCAGTCCGGCTCGGACCTAAACGTCTCAACTTCCGCGCGACTACTGCAGGCTCTTCGCTCTTGTCTCTTCGTTCCGCGCTCCCTGCATCTTCACTAGCTGCCCTTCAACCTGGCGGTGCGCAGTCACGAAAGGATTGTTATCCCCGTAGCTGCGCCATGGCCCTTGCGGAATATCGCGCACTCCGACGAATTGCCAATCAGTTACGTCCTTCGGCTGCAGTCCAAGATAGTCACGAACCGCCGGCGAAACATCCAGTCCGGCGCCGTCATTGGCATTCGGCTTGGGCCGCTCATTCCCGAAAACGTACTGGAAATGGTCTGTTCGGAATGGACCGCAATCCTCCCACTGTGCGTAACAAATCCGGTTCCCTTTGCGAATAGCGATCCAATGATCCTTACAGACGGATTGTCCAGGTGAGGTATAGGCCTGCCTAAACCACGGAATAATAAGAGGCGCCTCGGGTTTGAATTGCCCATTGGTCACGTCGTTGTACGGCAGGGCGACGTAAAACGGATTTTGTCTGGGAATAAACGCCACCGGAATGTAATTCCGGCGATTCGATGTTGCGGGCGGGTCAAAGCCGCCATAACTCACTGTCCAATTTAGATTCCACGAGCTTTTGTCATTCGGAACAGGATTATTGGGGCCGGCTGGTTCACCAACCCAAAATATCGTCGTCACAATATTCTGCTTCCATGGAGCCAGGGAGTTCCTCGGGATTTGCACGATGGGCTCGACTTTCAAAAGCCCTTCATCACGCAACTTCATTGCGTACCTGGCAAAATCTGCCGCGGTCGCATACGGAGAATTTGAAGAATCGGACTGGCCGTAAGCGCCAAACGCGCCCGCAATGAGCCAGCGGACATTGGCGCGACCCACCCACAAACCGAGCGCAAACACAAGAATCGCCACCGCTGCCGGCCATTTCCTTGACGGCCTCTCAAAGGAAGTAACGTGGGCGCTGCTGAAGACGTACCCTACGCGACGTGTCCTCATGATTTATAGGGCTCGATACTTATAAGTATACCACAACAGCTGGAGAAGTGAATCGCTCGTGGGATATTTAAAGAATCAGGCTCGGTCGAAACCGGAAAGGGTGGCGACGTGCTCTTGCTGAATGAAGACCCCTCGTCCATATCCACAACACCCGCGCAGTATGGCCAACGGGTTGCAGCAGGAGCGGTTTATTAACATCTGGACTTTCGGAAGCGTTTCTTTTCAATTGCCCAGAAACCCGATCTGGACTTACCAGAGTCCGCCGCATTCATGTGCAAGAATTTGTGCAAGAGTGAGGTCATTTCTGCTCTCCCCTCGGTACAAACAAAATTCGCAAACTTCGGACAATTTACCCAGGTAAATTGGGATCGATTTGATCGGCTGTGCAAAGCGCAGAAATCGCTAAAACCGCAATTTTAAGTCCGTTGCGTCTGCCATTTCGCCACATCGGCGGCTTTAAGGGCTGAGAAGTGTAGCCATGAGAACCGCTTACGCCAAAATGAAAGTCCGAGGCCGGACTGGCGGTCCGAGCTCTCCATGGCGAGTCTTCGACCGGACTGGCATTAAAGACTAAGGCGGTCAAGGGGCGCCTGGCCGTTACAATTTTTCTTAACAAAAGCGCGAACTTCTTTCTGCAGAGACCGTATTTACTTTTGGAGCAACGGATCACACGCGGCTGTTTTCCCCCGTCGGAGCGGCACCGGTTCATGTGCCGCTCCTTTGCTTTCCGACGAAATCCGGCACGTCCACCGAGTGCTGCTGGCTGCGTAGTACTATATAGAGAGGCACCTCGGCGGTGTCCTCGTTAACAATCAAGTGGCAAACTCAACGGGAGGATTTATGGCGCGAAAACTGGAAGGAAAGAAGGTGGCCATTCTGGTGACGGATGGCTTTGAACAAGTGGAAATGACAAAACCGAGACAAGCGCTCGACGAAGCCGGCGCGGAAACAAAAATCGTTTCGCTCAAGTCCGGCCAAATTCAGGGCATGCATCACGCCGACAAGGGCGACAAATTCGATGTTGATCTTACACTGAACGACGCGCGACCGGATGACTTCGATGCGCTGATGATTCCCGGCGGCCTGATGAACCCGGACGCGCTGCGCTCCAACGAAGACGCGGTCGAGTTTACCCGCCATTTTTTTGAAGAGGGCAAACCGGTCGCGGCAATTTGTCATGCGCCGTGGGTCTTGATCGATGCCGGCGTGGTGCGCGGACGAATGCTCACCTCCTGGCCGGCGATAAAGACCGATGTCAAAAACGCCGGCGGGAAATGGGTGAATGAAGAAGTGGTGGTCGATAACGGACTGGTGACGAGCCGCAAACCGGACGACATCCCGGCGTTCAATCGAAAAATGATCGAGGAATTCTGCGAAGGAAAACACGATGCCAAAAAAGAAATGGCAACGGCGACGTTGGAGACGTAAGCCGCCGAGTTGCAAAAATATTTGTAGAGCGTAGGCCGCGACGGACGCTGATCTAGCATTGGCGTTTCTTCGAAACGCCCTACAATTTATTTTTGAAGCCCGATGACGACTGCCAACAAGATCACCGTTGCGCGCATCCTGATGATCCCGGCGTTCGTCACCATGGCGATTTATTATGGTCAAAGCATTCAACGCGGGGCGCCGTTGGAGTGGCAACGTTTCACCGCTATCGCCATTTTTCTGATCGCGGCCGTGAGCGACGGACTCGATGGATACATCGCCCGCCGCTACAAACAGCGGAGCGCACTCGGCGCGATTCTCGATCCAATCGCGGACAAGGGACTGTTGCTGAGCGGCATCATTACTTTGAGCATCAGCAACTGGAGCGAGGTCGATCCCGAGTACGGCAGATTTCCGGCGTGGTTCCCTGTTCTGGTGATCACTCGGGACGCGGTAATCCTGGTCGGCGCCGGAATCCTGCACTATTTCATCGGCAGTAAAATGCGCATAAAACCAAGTTGGACCGGAAAAGTAGCAACCGTCTGCCAAATGTGCGCTATCGCCTGGGTCATGTTGCAGCTTCAATTCCTTCCTCTCCTCTTCGTTGTCAGCGTCGCCGGAGCTTTCACTCTTATTTCCGGGATCATCTACGTGATGGAAGGCGTGCGTCAGTTACAAGCTGAGGGGCACGCGCACGCAGCGCGGGATTAATGCTGCGTCAGAATTCGCGTTTCATTGATGGGAGTGATCCCCTCTCCTTTTACAAGGGAGAGGGTCGCAGTTTACCGCCAAATGGTGCGAACCCCTCACCTTAGTCCTCTCGCCTTGATCAAGGGGAGAGGCGGATTCAGCTGTTAGTTATCAGTTACCAACAATGAGCGGCCTAACGAATATCCCGAGCGTCGCAATCATCGGACGTCCGAATGTCGGGAAGTCTGCACTCTTCAATCGCCTGGTTGGCCGCAAAATCGCCATCGTTCACGATCAGCCCGGGATTACGCGCGACCGGATCTCGGCAATCTGTTCGCGCGGAGAACAACCGTTCACACTCTGGGACACCGGCGGAATTTTTGGCGCCGGCGAAAAGGATCTCACCGCGCAAGTCCGTCAAACCGCGGAAGACGCGCTGCGCCAAAGCGATCTCTTACTCTTTGTTGTCGACGGAAAGGGCGGCCTCTCCCCCATCGATAGCGATCTCGCGCGCACGCTCCGCAAGTCGCGAAAACCAATCGTGCTCGTGGTTAACAAGATCGACCATGACAAGCACGACTCTCTTGCCGCTGAATTCGATGCGTTAGGCTTTGAGAAAATCGTTTCAATCAGTGCCGAGCATAATCGCGGCATTGCGGAGTTGCTCAATCAAATCGAACAACTCCTGCCGGCGATCAGCGATCAGCAATCAGCAATCAGCAATTCGCTTTCCATCGCCATCATCGGCCGGCCGAACGTGGGCAAATCATCCCTGATTAACGCGATCGTGCAAAGCGAACGCGCGATCGTGAGCGAATTGCCCGGAACGACGCGCGACTCAGTCGATATCTCTTACCAACGCGATGGCCGCCGCTTTTTGTTCATCGATACGGCTGGAATCCGCCGGCGCGGTAAACTCTCGAGCTCGGTTGAAGTCTTCAGCGTCATGCGCGCGGAACGAAGTATTCGCCGCGCCGATTTGTGTGTCCTGATTGTCGATCTTACCAGCGGCGTGACTGCGCAGGACAAACGAATCGCCGGATTAATCCAGGAAGCGCGCAAAGCGGCGCTGGTTGTTTTGAACAAGTGGGACCTCGTTAAACCGAAGCGCGGCGAGCGACAGACGATCCGCGAACTTGTTGCTGAAACCCGAGAGAAGATTTTCTTTCTCAATTACGCGCCGGTGCTGGTCGCATCCGCGCGCACGGGCGAAAACGTGGATCGGCTTTTCGGAATGATTGGCAAAATTCAGCAAGCGGCAACCACGCGTATCGGGACCGGAGTTTTGAATCGATTGATGCGCGCGGTGTTCGCTGCAAATCCGCCGCCGATGGTGAAAGGCCGGCGATTGAAACTTTTTTACGCTGCCCAGGCTGCGGGAACGCGAGATCGATCCGCCAAAGGACGGATTCACCGTAGAGAACATCTTCAACCACCGGAGTTCGTGCTGTTTGTGAACGATCCGCGATTGGTTGCTCAATCCTATGCTCGTTATCTCGAAGCTAGAATCCGCGATGCCGAACCCTATAGCGGCCTGCCGATTATTTTGACTTTGCGCCCGCGCAGCCAAAAATTGTAGCCCCCGCTCTTGGGGCGGCGCTCGCCGCGGCGAGCGGCCACAGCTGCGAATCGAACGTTTCGCCCTGGCATCTGTCAGAAAACACACATGAGATCGACGCAGGAAATCACCCGTGACGTGCACGAGCTCGGCCGCTGGATCCCGGCTCTGCGCGAGCAGGTTTCGCATGTCGTTGTCGGCCAAAAATATCTGGTCGACCGCTTGTTGCTCGGCCTTCTTGCCAACGGTCACATTCTGCTCGAAGGCGTGCCGGGTTTGGCCAAAACGCTTACCGTCAAAACGATGGCCGCGGCGATCCAGACCGGCTTCCAGCGATTGCAATTCACGCCGGATCTTTTGCCGGCCGATTTGATCGGGACGCTCATTTACAATCCGCGCACGGGCGAATTCACGACCAAGCTCGGGCCGATCTTTTCGAATCTAATTCTGGCCGACGAAATTAATCGCGCGCCGGCGAAGGTGCAGAGCGCACTGCTCGAAGCGATGCAAGAACGCCAGGTCACCATTGGCGAACAAACCTATCCCCTCCCCGATCCGTTTCTGGTTCTAGCCACACAAAATCCAATCGAGCAGGAGGGAACGTATCAACTTCCCGAAGCGCAGCTCGACCGCTTCATGTTCAAATTGAACATTGGTTATCCGGAAAAATCCGAGGAGCGCAAGATCCTGGATTTAATGGCGACCTCCGCGCCTGATCTGCGCGTCAATGCGGTGATCGAGCCGCAACAAATCATCGCCGCGCGCAACGTGGTGAACCAGATCTACATCGACGACCGGGTGAAAGATTACATTGTCGATGTTGTCTGGGCGACGCGCGAGCCGGCTTCTTACAATTTGCATCTGGAAGGATTGATTCGTTACGGCGCGTCGCCGCGGGCCACGATTTATCTCGCGCTCGGCGCGCGGGCTCACGCGTTTCTGAACGGCCGCGGTTATGTCACACCGCAAGATGTAAAAAGCATCGGACCGGATGTCTTGCGGCATCGCATCATCGTTAGCTACGAGGCCGAGGCTGAAGCAGTCACGAGCGAAACCATCATCGAACGAATTTTTGCCGGCCTTCCCGTTCCCTAAGTCGCGATGAACGGTTTGCAGGAAAGAACCGCGGAAATTCTCAAGAAAATCCGCACCCTCGAAATCAAGACCAAAGGACTGGTCGAGACCGTTTTCGCCGGCGATTATCACAGTGTCTTCAAAGGTCGCGGAATGAATTTTGAGGATGTGCGCGAGTATCAACCGGGCGACGAAATTCGCGCGATCGATTGGAACGTGACAGCACGGCTCGGGACTGCGTTCGTGAAAAAATTCACCGAGGAACGCGAACTGACCGTGATGCTGATTGTCGATGTTAGCGCATCGGGAAATTTTGGAAGCGCCGCGCAATCAAAACGCGAACTGGCTGCCGAAGTGGCTTGTCTGCTCGCTTTCAGCGCGATCCGCAACAACGACAAGGTAGGGCTGATTCTTTTCACCGACCGGGTCGAACTTTTCATTCCACCGAAGAAAGGCCGCTCGCACACGCTTCGACTTATTCGCGAGATTTTGTTTTTCGAACCGGCCGGCCGCGGAACTGATCCCGCGCTCGCGCTCGATTATTTAAACAAAGTCGTAACGCGTCGCGCGGTCGTCTTTTTCATTTCCGATTTTCAAGCGCCGGACTTCTCCCACACGCTCGCGGTCAGCGGCCGACGCCATGATTTCATCGCCGTGCACGTTCAGGACGAACGGGAGCAAGTGCTGCCGAATGTCGGTATTATCACGCTCGAGGACGCCGAGACCGGGGAACAAATTGAAATCAACACTGCGGACCGTGGGACACGAACGCGATTTAGCGATTTGGCCGACGAGAAAGCGCATGAGCTTTCGCGCACGCTTCGCCGCAACAACATCGACGCAATCACGTTGCGGACGAGCGAAGACTATCTGCCCGCGCTACGTTCGTTTTTCAAACTGCGTGAGCGTCGCGCCGCCACGCGCTAAGCCGATGATGTCGATCTTGCATTGCTTGCCACGCCGTAGCCTCTCGACGCGCCGTAGCTTTATGCGAAGGCTGGTTGGCGAAGGCGGGTCGATCTTTCTCGCCCAACAACAATTTCACGAGATCGCGCCGCCGGTTGATTATTCGTTTGTCCCGACGTGGGTGATTTTTCTGGCGAGCTTTGTTGGACTGTGCCTGATCGGTTCGATCGTCTGGTTCTTCACCCGAAAACGCAAACTGGCGGAGCCGCCAAAATTGCCACGAGAAATCGCGCTCGAAGAACTCGAGTCGATCGGTGGTGATATCGAAACAACGAATCCGTACCTGTTTAGCATTCGCGTTTCGGATATTTTGCGACGCTACGTGACTAATCAGTACGCGTTGCCGGTGACGCGACAGACATCGGTCGAATTTCTTACCGCCCTGGCGAAATCGTCGCCGTTTTCGGCGAACGAGAAATCGCTGCTCGAAGATTTTTTGAACCGGTGCGACTTGATCAAGTTCGCGCGTTACGAAGCGACATCGGCGGATAGCCGGCTTCTGCTGGAAGAGGCGACGCGCTTTGTGAAAGGAGAGCAACTTGCGCTTGCTTGATTGGTGGCCGGCAAATACTGCCCTGACGTTCGCGCGTCCTTGGCTGCTTTTGCTCCTCCTGGCAATTCCGCTGCTCGCTTATCTCCGCGGCAAACGCGGTCCGGCTGCGGCACTGACCTTTTCATCGACCGCGACGCTGCGCGCGATCGGCAAGCAAAGCGCTGCACGCGTTGGAAAATTTTTGCGGGCTTTAATTTTTGCAGCCCTCGCGATCTTCGTGGTCGCTCTGGCGCAACCGCAACTCGGCAAGAGCCTGACCCAAGTCGAAGCAAGCGGGATCGACATCATGCTGGTGCTTGATGTGTCCGGGTCGATGCTAACCAAAGACTTCACCATCGGCGGCGAACAGGCGACCCGGGTGGACGCAATCCGCGAAGTCACGCGCAAGTTCATCGAAGGTCGACCGAACGATCGCATTGGAATCATCGCCTTCGCCGGCCGGCCATATGTTGTTAGTCCGATGACGCTGGATCACGATTGGCTTCTACAAAATCTCGAGCGAGTGCGAATCGGACTCGTCGAAGATGGAACCGCGATCGGCTCGGCGATGGCCTCGGCGGCAAATCGATTGAACGACAAACATTCAAAAAGCCGCGCGATCGTTCTGCTGACCGACGGCGAAAATAACGCCGGCAAAATTTCACCGAACACGGCAGCCGAAGCCGTCAAAGCTCTGAAGATCCATTTCTATGCCATTGGCGCCGGAATCACCGGGATCGCGCCGGCGCCGATTTTTACTCAACGCGGACCGATGACCGACGTGCTTGGAAATCTGCTCTATCAAAACCAGCGGGTGGAATTTAACGAGGCCGGTTTGAGACAGGTCGCGCAGATTGCCGATGGCCAATTTTTCCGTGCGACCGACACCAAGTCGCTCGAGCAGATTTACAGCGACATCGACAAGATGGAGAAATCGACCGTGGCTGTAAAAAAATATCAGGAGTACCGCGACCTGTTTCCGCTTTGCATCATGAGCGGCTGCGGGCTGCTGGTGGCGCAGCTTTTGTTGTCGCAAACCATTTGGAAAAAATTGCCATGATGAGCTTTGGCGCACCAATCTGGTTCTGGGCACTGCTGGTAATTCCGGTTCTCGCACTCTTATTTGCGCGCGCCGAACAGCGAGGAATCGCGAGACTTCGCGAATTCGTTTCTCCGCGGCTGCTTCCGCAGCTCGCTGCGACTGTGAACCGCTCGCGCCGCGTGTTCCGATTTGCTTTGCTCATGCTCGGACTTGCGCTCGCAATCGTAGGTCTCGCTCGACCGCAATGGGGTTACATTTACGAAGATGTGAAGCGCGAAGGTCTCGACCTGCTTTTTGCAGTCGACACTTCGCGGAGCATGCTTTCAAACGACGTGCAGCCGAGCCGGCTCGAGCGCGTCAAACTCGCGGCCCAGGACCTGGTGAACCAACTCCAAGGCGATCGGGTTGGATTGATTGCCTTTGCCGGCCGCGCGTTTTTGCAGGCGCCGTTAACAATTGATTACGAAGCGGAAGTCGAATCGATTAATGATCTCGATACGAAAACGATCCCCGAAGGTGGCACGAACATCTCGGAAGCGATCAATCTCGCTCTAAACACATTTGGAAAAAGCGCCGCCGGAAATCGCGCGCTGATCATTTTCACTGATGGCGAAGAGCTCAGCGGCGACGCCGCCAAGGTGGCGAAGACCGCGGCCGATGCCGGCGTGAAGATTTTCACGGTGGGCGTGGGCACGCCGCAAGGCTCACTGATTCCTATTACGAGCGACGATGGCGGAACGGCATTCGTGAAAGATTCCGCGGGCCAAGTTGTAAAATCAAAGCTCGACGAGAAGCGCTTGCGCGAAATCGCTCAAGCTACCGGCGGGTTTTATCTGCACCTCGACGACGGGCCGCGAACGATGTCGCAACTTTACACGCAAGGGTTGGCGAGCATGAAAGCGGCCGACATTGATGCGCGCTTGGGGCGGAGACCGATTGAGCGTTACGAATGGCCATTGGGCGCGGCGATGCTCGCGCTGACGATGTCGATCTTGATCGGCGAACGCAAACGAGTCCGCGCCCGTGCTCGCGTGCCGCAATGGTCAAAGATCGCAGTGCCGGCGACCGCGCTGCTTCTAATTTTCGCGAGACCTGCGTTTGGAGCTGCCACCGGGTTGAATCTTTATCGCGAAGGAAAATACAACGACGCCTACAAGAGCTTCCAAGAAGATCTGCAATCACATCCGGATTCGTCGCAAAAAGAAAAAATCGAATTCGATGCGGGCGCGGCCGCTTTCAAAATGGGTGATTACAACAAGGCGCTGCAATCGTTCAGCAACGCTCTGCTCTCACCCGACAAAGGACTTCAAGAAAACAGCCATTTTAATCTTGGCCGGACACTCGAAGACCGCGCCGACATGGACCAGACGAACGAGACCACGCTAAAGGACCTGACTGACGCGGCGTCGCATTACGA
>WNGJ01033433.1_pt1 | contig 11416 bp, 10 predicted proteins | sample 5400611 | NCBI WGS metagenome assembly WNGJ01 (sample SAMN13153375, study PRJNA577476) | soil metagenome | isolation source: 40 cm soil or saprolite under Garry oak tree replicate 1 | place: USA:California | collected 2016-06-15 | reverse complement strand
TCGTCCGCCATGCTGAGCCACCACGCGCCCGCATTGCAGGCACACACGACGCCATACAGCAGGACGATCGGCACGAACAGCGACCCGGTCCGTACGGCGTCGGCGAGGAGCTGCGCCACCCCGATGCGTGCCACCAGGTAGGCGAAGACCGCGGAGCCGCAGACGAACAGCAGCAGCTGCAGCTTGCGGCTCACGCGCCGTCCGGGATCGCGACCGTGGTGCCGCTCCGGGCGGCGACATACGCGTGCTCCACGACGCTGGCCACCCGCCGGATGTCCTCCAAGAAAGGTCCCGCCGCCGCGCTGGGATCGTTGCGGTCGAGCGCCGCCACGAACCCCTCGAACAAACCCGTGAACCAGCGGTGATACGCCGTCTTCTCGAGCTCCGCCGAGTAATCGCGCCGCTCGACCGCGCCCGCCCGCTCGAGACGCAGCTCGCCGCCCGTCCACTCGATCGCGCCGGTGTCCCCCACGAACCGGATACGGTTCTCACGCGCGCGGGCGGCCCACGTGAAAAACATGGTGACCAGCCGGCCGGGATATTCGAACCGCAAGGACGCCGTGTCCTCCACCTCGTAGGCGGCGTGCCGCAGGCGGCCGGTCCACGCGCTCACGCTCGTCGGTAAGCCGGCGATGTCGAGCAGCTGATACACCAGGTGGGTGCCGTGGTCGATCAAGACGCCGCCCCGTCCGGTCGCGCTCGTGCCCCGCCACGGCGTCCCCTGCGCCATCCGACCGGGGTCGGCCGTGGTGCGATGCACCGAAAACTCGGCCAAGTGCCAGCGGCCGATCGCGCCGCTCGCCAGCCAGTCCTTGACCTGCACCCATACCGGATTGTGGCGGTACTGATGGCACGGCATCACGATACGTCCGCTGGTCCGGGCGGCGGTGGCGATTCGGTCCGCCTCGCCGCGTGTCAGCGCCACCGGCTTCTCGCACACCACGTGGTAGCCCTGTTCGAGCCCCCACAGGGTGAGCTCGAGATGGGAGGCGGTCGGTGTACAGATGTCGATGAAATCGAGCGGGGCCAGGTCGCGGAGCTGTTCGCGGCGCTCGAGCAGCGGGATCGAGTCCACGGGCGGCACGTCGGCCGCATTGTCCACCAGCGCGACGACCTCGACGCGGCGGCGCAACGCGGCCGAGTCGCGGAGCGCGGGCAGGTGCGACTGTCGCGCGATACCGCCCGCCCCGATGACGGCTCCCCGGTACCGCTTCCGCTCAGGTGATGCGGGCGTACGCATCGCGCTCGCCGTCGAGCAGGTCGCCGAGCGTGGTGGCGTTCCACTCGTGGATCCAGAGGAGCACCACCAGCAGCAGGCTCATCCACACCGCCTCGGCCCAGAGGAACGCGGACACGTGCGCGGCGACCGCGGCCACGCCCAACAACACGAAGCGGATGTTCTGCCCGAGCCAGGCGCACATCGGCAGCACGACCTCCTGGCGCGCGCGGTACTCGGCGCGGAACGCGTCGGTGATGCCGCGCCGGCGCAGCACGCGAATGAGCTTCACCGATCGCGGGAACAGGTGCGATTGCCGCTGCACGTAGTCGCGGTACACCCGCGCGCCGAAGCGCTCCAGCACGGTCCCTCGTCGCCCGCCCTCGAGGTCCTCCGGGAGGTCCAGCTCGCTCCCGTTGCCGACGCCCAGATACAGGAAGGCATTGCGCACGAAGTCCACGGCGGCGCTCTGGAAGGTGTGGGCGAGCCCTGCGGCGGCGACCAGCAGAAATGCGCCCGGCCCCCAGAACCCGGCGTGGATCAGCCGGTAGATAAGGTGGAAATACAGATTGACGAACCGAAGGTTATCGCTGATGCCGTCGAGCGCCCGCCCGAACCGGGTGGAGCTACCGCGCAGCCGTGCGAGCTGGCCATCCGCCGAGTCGAAGACGTCCGAGACGATGAAGAGCACGAATCCGATGACGTTCGTCCAGCGGTCCTGGTACGCGAACAGGTGGCCGGCGACGAGCCCGATCACGAGCGACCACAGCGTCACCTGGTCCGCCGAAATCCCCGTCGGCTGGAGCGCGCGCGCGATCCGGATCCCGATGGGGCGGAAGAAGTGGAGGTCCGCCCACTCCTCGACCGCGGGGCCCTTATGCGCCAAGTCGTTCTGCGGCTTCACCGAGCACTTCCTTCATGGTGGCAAGGGCGCCCATCGCCTGGTCCTCGTCGATCACCAGGGGGGGATTGATGCGAACCTCGGGGTTGTAGATCATCGCGAGCACGCCGCGAGAGAGCAGCGTGTCGAAGATCCAGCGTGCGGTCTTCTTGTCGAGCAGCCGGCGGGTCCCGGGGACGACGAGATCCATCCCGATCATAAGGCCGCGCCCCCGCACGTCCGACACGATCGGCACCTCGGATTCCCAGCGCTTCATCTCCGCCAGCATCTTGTCTCACGCCGCTCATGGGGAAGCCGCCGCCGAACCCCTTCCCGACCGCGAGCACGTCGGGAAGCACGCTCTCATGCTCGATCGCGAACATCTTCCCGGTGCGCCCGAACCCGGTGATCATCTCGTCGCAGATCAGCAGCGCCCCCAGCTCGTCCGCGAGCTCGCGCAGCAGCTTCAGGTAGCCCGGCGGCGGCACCACGTTCCCCGCCGTGCCCTGGATCGGCTCGACGATGATCGCCGCGACGTCCCGCGTCGTCTCGAGCTGGATTTTGTTCCGCAGGAAGTCCACGCAATGCCACTCGCACGATGGGAACGTCTTGTCGAAGGCACAGCGCGCGCACGACGCGTAGGGCGAGAGGTATGCGCCGGGCATCAAGGGACCGAGTGCGTGCTTGAAGCTCGAGCCGAGCAGCGGCAGCACGCCGCCGGTCTTGCCGTGGAACCCGCCCCAGAAGCCGATGACTTCGGTATGGCCCGTGCGCGCCTTGGCGAGTCGCAGCGCGGCCTCGATGGCTTCGGCGCCGCTCGAGTAGAACTGGGAGCGATTCAAGTCGCCGGGGGTGAGCTCCGCGAGCAGCTTCACGAGCGCCGCACGATGCTCCGTCGTGAAGCTCCCGACGTGCACGCGCGCGACCTGCCGCTGCATCGCCGCCACGTACTTGGGATGGGCGTACCCGATGCTCGCCACGCCTACGCCGGCCAGGAGGTCCACGTAGCGATTGCCGTCCACGTCGTAGAGGATGGCGCCCTCGCCGCGGTCGATGGCGAGCTGGCTGAACAGCGCCACGCTTTGCGTGCCGGGGGCCAGGTACAGCGCCTCCGCGTCGAACAGCGCCTTGGATCGGGGACCGGGGAGGGAGATCTGGGTGCGGCGCAGCGTATCCGTCACGAGTGTTTCCGATGTGTGAAGCGATGGGTGATGTAGGCCGCGATGGCCTGCGCCGCGTCCTCACGAAACGGCGCGAAGCTCGGCCAGTCGTTGATGTCGATGAGCACGGGGCGGTCGGGCTCCGGAAAGGCGACGTCGCCTCCGAACACTTCGAGCCCCAGGATCGCCGCCGCCTCGAACGCGAGCGCCTTGAGCCGGTTCTCGTCCACCGCCGGCCGCGCGCCGGCGAATCCCGCTTCCGAGCCGTACCAATTGAAGAAGCGACCGTCGGTCACGCCGTAGAACTTTACGACCGGACCAGGCACATGCTCCTGCAGCGCCACCCAAGGGATACCGCGCCCGGTGAAGGCCCGCAGCGCTTCCGCCACCTTGTCGGGCGAGGTGACGACCACGTCCTCGGGCCGCTCCGCGTGTACGTCACCCCGCTTGATCCAGATGTCCTGATGATCGGGGCTCAATGCCTCGAGCTGGCCGGCGGGCGGAAGCGGCGCGGAGCTCGCGTGAATGAGCGTCCGCGGGAACGGCACCGTGCTGTCGCCCAGTCGCTTGACGAGGCGGTAGCGGTGGCAGTTCAGGGCGCTCGAGGGGCGGTTGACCACCACCGCGCCGTCGGACTCGAGCGGCATGAGCTGCTCGGCCGCGAGGGCGCCCTGGCACATGTTGAGGTACAGCGGCGCGGTCGGAAGGCGGCCCTGCTCGACCTCCCGCTCGGTGGTCTTGATGGCCCGCCAGCCCTGGGCTGCGAGGCGCTCCACCGTCGCATCCATGATAGCCGTGTCGTTCACGCGATGCTGCAGCGGCGAGTACGAGGGGCTGCGGTAAATCGCGACCAATGGGCCCAAGACGATGTCGCTCCTCGAGTCCGATGACTAGGTTTCGCGCGCGCCGAGCCACGCGTTGGCGTGCTGAAGATCTGATGGCCGATCGATATCGATGATGCGCGGCACTTCGACCGCTGCCACTCGCCGCCCGCCCCCGACGACCGCTTTCAGGAAGCCGCGCATCTTGTGGCCGCCGTCGGCAACGGCATCGGCCGCGGCGCTGCGGATCCCGGCGCTCAAGCCGTAGACCCCTCCCGTGACGCACGGGGGCGGGACCGGCTCGTCGCTCACGGCCCGGACCTCGTCATCCCCACCCCGGATCACGTACACGGGAGACTCGTCGTCCACGTACGGCGTCACAGCCAGGACCATGTCCGCGCCCTCTTCCAGGTGCCGCGCGGTCGCCCGGTAGACCGCCCGCCAGTCTGCCGGCCGCATCACCGTGTCCACCATGCTGCAGAATACGGGGCCCGGCGGCACTGCGCGCAGCCCCTCGACCAGCGTGTGCAGCGAAGATGGCGTGCGACACTCCACCAGAGTAAGGGGGGGCCCGAAACGCCTCCCGTCAAGCACGCGCGTGACTGCCGGGAAGTCCGCACGAACTGCACACGTGAGACTCCCGCACCCCAACGCCGCGAACGTCTCGAGCAGCCCCACGATCTGCGGTCGCCCGGCCACCTCGACCAGGGGCTTGGGCACGCGGATTCCGCCCGCGGCGAGCCGCGATCCTTCTCCACCGGCCAGGATCAACCCGTGCACGCTACTCGAGCACCCTTTCGACATCGGGAAGGCGACCGATCCGCGCCGTGACGACGAGCTCGCCACCGGGCGGCGCCGCACGGTCGGACGGGGCGAGCCAGCACGTGCGCATCCCCAACCCGGCGGCGCCGCGGATATCCGCCTCGAAGTTGTCCCCCACCATCCACGCGCGCTGCGGTGACACTTGCAGCGCCGTCAACGTGTGCGCGAAGATGCGGGGGTCGGGCTTGCTCCAGCCGACGATCGCGGAGTCGCTGGTCACGGCGAACAATCTCGCCAAGCCCAGCTCCTCCAAACAAGGCCGCAAGTTGCCGGTGAAGTTGGACACGACCCCGAGGCGATAGCGGCGGGTGAGCCGCTCCAGGACCGGAAGGTTGCGTGCGACGACCTCCCGCGCTTCGGCGTGCAGCCGGCGCGCGATGGCGCCGGCGTCCACGGGGTCGGGCAGGAGCCCGACGACCAGACGAGCCTGCGCTTCGATTGCGGCCCGGAACCCGAGCGTGCGAATGCCGGGCAGCCGCGCCAGCGCTGCGTCGGAGGCCTTGAAGAAGGGATCGAAGGCGGCGAACTCGAGACCGCCGCCGACCGCGCGATAGGCGGCGTGGAAGCGCGGACCCCAGTGCACGCCGTCGGCGTCGAGCGTGCCGCCGAAGTCGAAGAGGACGACGTCGGCGGGCGACCTAGTGGCGGGCGTGCGCGGGGTGCTCGTGCGCGCCCATCTTCATGGGCATGGACATGGGCTTTCCCCCCATCTCCATCATGTGGTGGCCGCCCCCGCTCTCGAGCCGCATGTAGTGCCGGTAATCCTCCTGATAGAGCGAGTCCGCCGGCTCTGCGGCAGGCCACGTCACGCCGCGATCGGGCACGAACAACCCTCCGACCACGCCCATGCCGCCATCCGGGATCGGCGCGCCGGTGGGGTTGTCGTAGGAGACGGCGATGCGGTAGCGGTGCTCCGGGACGATGTGCACCCCCAGCCGCGTCCAGCCGTAGAGCAGCGCGATCGGGATCGACGCGATATGCCCGACCGAGTCCGCGACGGGCGCGGCACGGTAGATCACGTCGCCGGTCGTCACGTCCGCGAACTCGATCACCCGCCCGTAGTCATGCATGTGCCCCCCGAGCCCCACGATCTTGCCGGGCACGGCGGGGCTGCCCTCGTAGGAGCGCGATGAGCGCCCCGGGGGGAGCGCGAACGACTTGTCCCCGACCGGGAAGGCCACGTCCATCTGCCAGGGCGAGGCGGTGAACAACGGCCAGGGCCGCCGCGCCGGGGTGAAGCTCATTACCAGACGCACCCGGGCTCCGCGGTACGCGGCCGGCGTGAGGTTCTCGACCATAGCGCTCGCGACGACGTGCTCCCCACGCTTCAGCGGCAGGCCGAAGAGGAGACGCGGCAGCCGGATCGTGCCGGTCTCGTGACCCGCCGCGAGGAGGCGGCGGGAGATCGGTAGAAACAGCTCGCGGTGATCCGGGTCGATGAGATTGAAATGGTGGATCAATTCGTCGGGGAGGGCGTGCCCGGCGCTGTCCACCACCTGCACGCGGAAGCCGTAGATGGATCCGGTCTCCGGGATCTCGAGCGTGGCGACCGGCGGCTGCAGGATCGCATGGTGGGGTGTGTTGGCGGGCATATCGATCGGCGCCAGGTCGAGGACGAGCGCGCCGGCTCGGTCGTCGAGAAAGATACGGGCGCCGTTCGCGTCCCCCGCGGACTCGGTCGCCGGGAGGTCGCCCGTCGCGACAACGAGGATCAGGGTCAACAGCAAGCGATTGGTCATGGCGCGGGGAATTGTAACCACGCTGCAACGCTCGGTGCAACGGACCCTACGACCCCCGCAACCGTCGCACGGCCGTGACCACTACGGCCGGCTGCTCCTCGTAGATGAAGTGCCCGGCCCCGGGCACGCTGTCCACGATGAACAGCGGAAGCGCAGCGGCCAGGACCGCGACTTCCTCCGCGCTGACCCCGCCCTCGTGTGTCGCCGTCCCGAGGAGCAGACGGACCGGGCAGCGGACCTCGGCGAGATGCGGCCGCAACCGCTCCGGCTCGCGCCGCTCCGCCATGGCCAGAAACGCCTTGAGGGTGCCGTCCAGATCATGCGCGGCGGCTGCCGTGTAACCGTCGACCACCTGCTCGCTCACCCACGACGCGTCTCCTGACGCTTTGATCAGCTGACCGCGGATCTTTTTGCGCACCAGCTTCACTCCGCCGAACAGCTTGATCCAGGGCGCGAACTTCATGGCACGCCGAAACGCTCGCGTGGCGGCAGCCTCGGCCGGCCCGCCGTCGAGCGAAACGATCCCGGCGACGAGGTCGGGTCGCCGATACGCGAGGCGAAACGCCATCGACGCGCCCAGCGAATGCGCTACGACTACCGCGTGCCGCACGCTCAGTCGGTCCAGCGCGGCCGCAATCCGGTCGGCCTGGGCGGTGAGAGAGTAGTCCGCGTGCTCCGGGCGCGCCGAGCTGCCGATGCCGAGCGGTTCCACCACGATCGCCCGGTACCCGGCGTCGGTGAGGAGCGGGATCACGGCACGGTAGCCGAACGCGGAGCCGAACAGACCGGGGATCAGCACCACCGGTTCTCCGCTTCCGGCGACGGTGACCTCGACCGACTCGGCAGGCGAGAGGACGAGCGGGAACGCTCGCGCGGTGTCGGCGCAGAGCAGCAGCGCGAGCATCAGCATACGCTCCTCCGAAACAGGGCTCGCGGCGCTCCGTGCAGCGCCACCACCACGCCGGTCACGACCGCTGCGATCGCGAACGTCGCGAGGACCTGGGTAGACACGGGAATCACGAGCCCCAGCGTCGCGAAGAACCACACTCGGGGCGCGCGCCCAAGAAAGGTTGCGAACAGATATTTCCGCATCGAGTAACGATCCAATACGGAATCGGGCTCCAGGCGCACAACCACACGGCGAAGAAAGGGCTCCGCTGGAACAACACGAGCGTCTTCCGGACGATCCAGGAGTTCCGCGCCTGCTCGAGCCGCGGATGGCGCATGATGGCGCCGTACACATGGTAGTTCACGTAGTCCATGTAGAGGTTGCCGGCGACGGCAAGCACCGTGACGAGCAGAGGGGGATAGAGGCGTCCAGCCACCATCAGCATCGGCTCGAACGCGGCGGGGAGCACCATCGAGATCGGCCCGCTCACGAACAGCGTCACACACAGAAAGCCGGCGAGCGCAGCAACGTCGGGCCAGCGGCTGGCGGGATAGATGGCGACCAGCGCGAGGATCCCCGTTGCCCGGAGGACGGCGTCCCACTCGGGTGTGCCCCGGCGTGCGCTCAGCGAGGACGCGAGGCTCGTCATACCGCCACTCCCAGCGGAGCCAGCCGCGAGAACGGCAGCCCGTCGAGGCCCTCCGGGATCGGAAGGCCGAGCGCCTCCAGCATCGCGGGCATCACGTCCGCCGTGCGAATCGGCGCGGCGGGAAGGGGTATGCTCGCCGCGAGCGGCACCTCGATGTGATCCGCGATGAGGCTGCCGTGCCCGGCGCGGTGGGCCGGGATCTCCCACGCGTCGCGAAAGTCGCTCCCCAGGTCGGCCGCCAGCACGAGGTCGCCGGCACGGGGCGAGGCGAGCAGTTGCAACAGCTGGCGGGGCGCGTCGGGGAACGGCGTGCGGCGCGAGCGCGCCAGCAGCTCGCGGTCCTCCTGTACCAGCGGCTCCGTACCGAGCTCCAGCGGGTCGCCGAGCAGCGGCTCGTAGCGAATCCCGTCCCCGTCGGCAGAGAGACGCGCGCGCCGCCAACCGCTCGCGACCATCACCTCGCCCGCCCCGTCGCGCCACGCGCCGAGCCGAACCGCGGGCAGGGAGAGGAGCTGCGCGATCAGGTCCGAAGGCACGGCCGCACCGGCCCGCGGAACGGCGCCGCCGGCGCGAGGCCGAAAGTAGAGGTGCGCGCAGCCGTTGCCCGACACCATCACGGCGGCCTGCGCTTTTCGCCGCCAGACATGCCACGGGTGCCGGAGCGTGGGCACCCCCCAGCGCTCGAGTGTCAGCGCGAGGTCGCAGTGGTGCTCGACCGCGCTCGCGCCATGGTCTGTCGTGACGAAGAGCACCGGTGGGTCGCCACGGCGCCGCGCGCGCGCGAGGAAGCGACCCAGCGTTGCGTCGATGTGGCGATACGCCGCGTGCACGAGGGCGTGGTTGGGTCCATGCACGTGGGACAAGCCGTCCGGGCCGGGGAACACTACGAATAGGAACCGCCACGGGTCGTCCGCCGCGGCGACCCACGAGTCGGCGACGGCGCGATCGAGCGCCGCGTGCGTCCCGAGGAAGTGGGCGCCGATCCCGAGGATGGCGCGTCGCAGCGCAAGGCGGTGTGCGCCGCGCACGAGCCCCCGGATGATCGGCGTGCAGATGGCAACGCTCTCCGGCACCATCTCGAATATTGATGGGCCACAGGAGATGTCCCGGTTGATCCACGAGGCTTGGACGCCGCAGTAACTTCGGGCGGCCCGCCATTGCGCACGTAGCCCACCCGCGGCCCCCGCGCGATCAAGCCAGCGGGCGCCTGGCACGTTCGCCGGCCCCGGATAGCGGCCGAACAGAAACGGGATGTATGCGACGCCCGTGGTGGAAGGAAAGACCGTGGTCGCGACGGTGATACCGCCCGGCTCGATCACCCAGCGCGCGAGGTTGGGCAGCTCGCCTCGATCGAGCAGATCGCGGAGCACATCGTGCCGGGCGCCGTCCATCAGCACGAGCACCACCCGACGCCCATCCGTTCGTGTCGATCCCACGGTACCTCCCGGTGCGGGTCCGGGGGGTACGTTCGCGTCAGCGTATCAAGCGATCTTCAAGAGCGCTTCAAGCCCGCTCGCGATACCGCCTGACCTGACCAGGCGTGATCATCTCCTGCAACAGGACGGCCCGCTCGATCGGCGCGGTGAACACGTATCCGCGCGCGTCCGCGACCAGCCAGCGCTCCCACTCGAGCGCATCGAGCGCCGACTCCAGCGCCGCCGGCTCAAGCCCGGTGGCACGGAGCAGGCGGTCCGCGTCCACACGCTGCGCGAGCGCTGCCGCCGCCCCGAGCACCTGCTGCCCTGCCTCGGAGAGCGCGCGGTACCGCTGGCACACGACCCCGATGATGGTCGGGGGCAGATCGCCGGGGAGGGAGTCGACCAGTGTCCGGGTCGGGGACGGCCAGGCCGGTGCATCGGGCGCAGGCTTGAATCCCGCGGCCACTGCCTCGAGCATCGCGACCACCAGGAGGGGGAGTCCTCCCGTGTCGCGCTCCACCCGCCGGGTCAGCCGCTCCGCCTCGTCGGGTTCGTAGCGGGGAAGCGCCCAGCGCACGAGCTCGCCGAGCGCCGCCGCGTCGAACCGCCCCAGACGGACGACTGTGCCTCCGAGATCGCGACTCAGCCGCGCCCGCAGCTCATCCAGCCGCTCGCTGTCGGGTGACCCGCGGGAAATGCCGAGCAGGAGGAGCACGGGTCGCGCCGCGGTATCGCGGGCCAGCGCGGGGAGCGACCCAAGCGTGGCCGCGTCGGACCACTGCGCGTCGTCGAGCGCGATGAGGAGGGGCCGTTCCGCCGCGACGGCACCCACCGCAGCCCGGAGCGCTTCCCCGGTTGGGCTCGCGGGCGCCGCGGCGTAGAATCTCGTTCGCACGTCGGCATCGAGCGCCGCGAGGCCGGCGAGGGCTTCCGGTGGTGCTCCCGCGAGCCCCGGCGCATCGCCCAGCCCACCCGCGAGCAGCCCGGACAGAGTGCTCCACTCGGCCTTCTGGTCAGCCGGCACGGCGCGAGCGGTGGCGACGGTGGCGTCATCGAGCCGCGCGTGCGCTACCAGCTCCTCGATGAGCCGGGTCTTCCCTTCCCCGGGCTCGCCCTCGACGATCACGACCTGCCCCCGCCCGCCGCGCGCCCCCTGCCACGCCGCCGTGAGCGTCGCCAGCTCCACGGCGCGGCACACCAGCGGCGGACGCGGGCGAGCCATGGGCGGCGCGGCGACGACGCGGCGACCGACGCGAGTGTCCCGGACCCGCGCGACCAGGCGAGCGGTCTCATCGCTCATCGCCGCGCCAATCGTGTCGTGCAGGGCGTGCGCCAACTCGTCGGCCAGGCGCAGGGCGGCGGCGCGATCACCGGCGAGCGTGAGGGCGCGCATCGCGGCGCGGGCCGCGGGCTCGGACGTGCGGTCGAGCGCGACCGCGCGGAGGCCGACTCGAGCCGCCTCTGCCGCATCGCCGCGCGCCAGAGCCGCGGCAACGCCCTGCACCAGTGCCTCGAGCGCTTGCGCCCGCCACTGCGCCCGCTCCGCGGCGAGCCAATTCTCGAAATCGGTCGCCTCCGGGATCGCCAGGCCTTCAAGGAACTCGCCATCGACCAGCGCGGCGGCGGTGGTCCAGTCGCGTCGTTCGCACAGCTCCGCGAAGCGGTCACAGTCGAGCGTCACGGCGTCCGGCGCCAACCGAACTTGGTCCACGTCGGCCAGTAGCCGCTCGTCGCCGAGGGCGCGCCGCAGGACGCGGAGCGCCTCGCTCAACGAGTGACGGGCCTGACGCTCGTCGCGGTCGCTCCACAACAGACCGGTCAA
>WNGJ01017584.1_pt2 | contig 11416 bp, 10 predicted proteins | sample 5400611 | NCBI WGS metagenome assembly WNGJ01 (sample SAMN13153375, study PRJNA577476) | soil metagenome | isolation source: 40 cm soil or saprolite under Garry oak tree replicate 1 | place: USA:California | collected 2016-06-15 | reverse complement strand
GGGTTCACCGACGTCACAGGCGTCACCGCTCGCCAGGCCTGAGGATGTCAGCCAGGCCGTCGCCGATCAGGCTGAACGCGACGCCGACGAACACGATCGCCAGGCCGGGCATCGTCGCCAGCCACCAGGATGATGACAGGATGTAGTTCTGGCCGTCGGAGATCATCGTGCCCCACTCCGGGGTCGGCGGCTGGGCGCCGAGGCCGAGGAAGCCGAGCGACGCGGCGAGGATGATGTTGCCCACGGCGTCGACCATGGAGAAGATGATCACCGCGGAGGCGGTGTTCGGCAGGATGTGCCGCAGCATCACGCGGGTCCTGCCGTACCCGAGCGTCCTGGCCGCGAGCACGTACTGCTGTTTCTTGGCCACCACCGTCTGCGCCCGCATGATCCTGGCGTAACTGACCCAGCTGGTGATCCAGATGGCCACGAACATGTTGAAGATGCTCGGGCCGAGCATCGCGATGATGGCGATGATCAGGACCAGGAACGGGAACGCGAAGAACAGGTCGACGATGCGCATCAGCAGGTTGTCGACCCAGCCGCCGAAATAACCGGCGATGAGCCCGACCAGCGTGCCGAACACCAGCGTGACGCTGGTCGCACCGAAGGCGATGGCGAGGTCGATCCGGCCGCCGTACAGGATCCTCGCCAGCGTGTCGCGTCCGAACTGATCGGTCCCGAGCAGATGGCCTGGCGTCAGCGGCGGTGCGAGCGGGTGCAGGACATCGAGGGCCGTCGGGGACTTGCTGGCCAGCACGGGCGCGAGCAGGATCGCGAGGATCGCGACACCGAGCATGGACAGGCCCACGTACAGCGTCATCCGGCGCCGGCCCGTGCTCCCGGTGCGCTTGGCGGCCCGTTCCGCGACGCGGAGCAGGGTGTGCGCGGGGCTGGTTGCCCAGGCGTCGCTCACTGGCGCACCTCCGGCACGACACTCATTCGCCGATCTCCTGGCCGACGCGCGGGTCGAGTGCTGCCTGCGTCACGTCTGAGAGCAGGTTGATCAGCACGATCAGCAGGGCGAACAGCAACGTCACGCCCTGCACGACCGGGTAGTCCCTGTTGGACACGGAATTGACCAGCAGCGAGCCGAGGCCGGGCAGCGAGAACACGTTCTCGACCAGCACGGTCCCGCTGATCAGGTAGGCCAGGTTCACGCCGAACACCGCGATGACCGCGAGGACGGAGTTCCTGAACACATGCCGGCGCAGCACCTGGGCCGTCGAGATGCCCTTCATCCTGGCCGTGTCCACGAACTCGGCCTGCAAGATCGCGATCGTGGCGGCGCGCAGGCTGCGGACCAGTACCGTGGAGAAACCGACGGCGATGGTCAGCGCGGGCAGGAAAAGCGAGTAGAGGTGCCCGGCGAACCCGGCGCCGAAGCCGCTGATCGGGAAGATGGTCAGGTGCACGCTGAACACGATCAGCAAGATGATGCCGAGCCAGAAGGCCGGCATCGCGAACGTGACCGTGAAGAACACCCGGCTTGACTGGTCCACGATGCCGCCGCGGCGGACCCCTGAGATGAAGCCGAGCGGCAGCGAGATCGCCGCGGCCATCAGCGCGGCATAGATGACCAGGAAGATCGTCGGGCCGAGGTGGTTCGCGATCACGGTCGTGGCCGGCTGGTTGTAGAAAAACGAGTAGCCCAGGTTGCCGCGGAACAGCCGCCCCATGAAGAAGATGTACTGGGTCCAGATCGGCTTGTTGAGCCCGAGCGCGAGGTCGATCGCCTCGGCACGCTGGTGCGTGTAGCTGCTGCCCAGGATCGCCAGCGCCGGGTCACCGGGGATCAGCCGCAGCAGGAAGAACGTGACCAGGGTGATGCCGAATCCGATGATCACCAGGTGCACGAGCCTGCGGGGGAGCGTGCCGAACCGGCTCAGTGCTGACCTCCGTTCTGCAGCCGTCCCGGCCGGGCCCGCCGGCCGGGACGGGCTGACAGTTCCGCTAGTGCTGGCCGACCGTCAGGGTCTCCAGCGACAGGTCGTAGTTGCCGAGCGGAGTGACGTGGAATCCCTTCACCCAGCTGCCGACCCCGTAGCGGTACGGGCTGTAGTCGGTGACGATGAACGGCGACTGCTGGTAGACGATCTGCTGGATCTGGCTGTAGAACGACTGCCGCTTGGTCGGGTTCAGCTCGAGCCTGGCCTGATCCACGAGGTGGTTCGCGGTGTTGTCGCACCAGTAGCTGTTGAAGGCGTTCGCACCGCCCTTGCAGTTGGCGCCGAACGTCGCCACCTCGTCGGGGTCGATGATGTCGTTCGTCCAGTACCGCTCGCCCATCTGCGAATGGCCGCCGTCCTCCTTGGAGTAGGCCGTCAGCAGCTCATAGGACTGGATCGACACCGTGATCCCGACCTTCGCGAGCTCGGACTTAACCACCACGGCCTCGGCTTGCCCGGCCACGTCACCGCTGACGGTGATCAGGAAGGTCTTGAAGCCGTGCGGGTAGCCGGCCGACGCGAGCAGCTTCCTGGCCTTCGCCGGGTCGTACGGATACGGCTTCAGCGAGGAGTTCCAGTACTGCATCTTGTACGGCATGAACGACGAGCCGGGAATCGCGTCGCCCTGGTAGGCGAGCTTGACCAGCGCGCTGCGATTGATCGCGTAGTTCAGCGCCTGCCGCACGGCGAGCTTCTTGAACGGCGGGTAGTGCTCGTCCAGCTGGATGAAGTCCACCCTGGTGGACGGGAAGAGGTTAACGTGCAGGCCGGACGTGCCGTTGATCTGCTTGGTGAGGTTGCCAGGCGGGTTCTCGATGATGTCCGCCTTCTTGCTCTGCAGCATCAGCACGCGGGTGTTGTCGTCGGGCACGATCAGGTACCTGACCTCGCTGATCTTCGGCTTCGTGCCGTAGAAGTGCGGGTTGCGCGCCAGGTCGATCTCGCTGTCTGGCTTGTAGGACGTGACGTAGAACGGTCCGCTGCCGACCGGGTGCTGGAAGAAGGCCTTGCCCTTGGCCAGCACTTCCTTCTTCGGGACGATCGAGTAGGCGTACATCGCCAGGTCGGCGAGCAGCGGCGCGTGCTTCTGCGCCAGCGTGATCACGACCGTGTGCGGGTCGGATGCGGTGATCGTCTTGACCGGCGTGAGCAGGAAGCCCCAGCCGCCCTTGTAGTTGCGCGACCTGGTGAGGGAGAACGCCACGTCGCTGGCCGTGACCGGCGTCCCGTCGGAGAACCGCGCGTCGGCGCGCAGGTGGAAGGTGTAGGTCAGGCCGTCCTTGCTGACGTCCCAGGACGTCGCGAGGTCAGGCACCAGGCCGGTGCCCGTCGGGTTCGGCTGGAGCAGCCTGCTGTACAGGTTCTGGTCCATCCAGATCGACTCGTTCACCGAGTTCGCCGCTGGATCGAGGGTGTCGACCCGGACGGCGTTGGCGATGACCAGGGTGCTGCTGCCCGCGGACCCCGCCGAGGTACCGGCGTTGCCGCCGCTTGTGCAGCCAGCCGCGGCGATGGCGAGCGCGACCACGGCGAGGCCCGTTGTGCGAAGGTTCGGAGCACGAAGAGAACGCGTTCGGGGCCAGGTAGCACGGAGCATGATGCACCCCACTTCGTCGATTGTCGACAGGGTGTCCCTAATGTAAGGCGGTGCCTGCGGAGCGTCAATAGGCCCGTGTTCGCTCGAACCCGAACCGTTACAAGCGTATACGCACTGGTAGACGGGGGCTGTGACGGAGCATCCCGGTCTTGACTGCTGCGCCCCGCTGAGGTACCCTGGCTTGAGCAAGACCCGAACGGCGTGACGGACAGCCGAAGGGCGTGACGGACAGCCGGAAGGGCGTGACGGACAGCCGGAAGGGCGTGACGGACAGCCGGAAGGGCGTGACGATGACAGCCGCCGTGAACGTGCTCATCGCCTCCCCGCTGGAGGCCGAGCACGCTGACCGGATCGCCTCGGCCGATCCGCGCGTCAACCTGCTCTACGAGCCGGCGCTGCTGCCCGTCCCGAGGTACCCGTGCGACCACACCGGGATCGCGCGGGACCTCAACGCCGCGGCGCTGGCCAGGTGGGCCGCGCTGCGGGCAGCCGCCGACGTCAGCTTCGACTTCGACTGGCAAGCGCCTGATCGGATCGTGGCGAACTGCCCGCGGCTGCGCTGGATCCAGGGCACCAGCGCCGGTATCGGCGGGCTGCTCGACCGCACGGGCCTGATCAAGTCGCCGATCGTGTTCACCACGGCCGCCGGGGTGCACGGCGTCCCGCTGGCCGAGTTCGCGCTGTTCGGGCTGCTCCACTTCGCCAAGGGCATGCCCGGGCTCGCCAGCAAGCAGGCTGAGCGGCACTGGGAGCGGAACGCGACCACGCTGCTGGGCGGATCGCGCGTCCTGCTCGTCGGGCTTGGCGGGGTCGGCCGCGAGATCGCACGGCTGCTCGCCGCGGCCCGCGTCCGTGTCGTCGGCGCTGGCCTGCCCGGCAAGCGTTACGACGTCGACGGCGTGACCGAGTACGTGGCCGACACCGGGATCGGCGAGGTGCTCGGTTCCGTGGACGCGCTGATCCTGGCCTGCCCGCTGACGGAGCGGACCAGGCACCTGATCGGCGAGCGCGAACTGGCACTGCTGCGGCGCGGCGCGGTCGTGGTGAACGTCGCCAGGGGCGCGGTCATCGACGAGAGCGCCCTCATCGGCTCGCTCGAGGCCGGCCACCTCGGCGGTGCGTGCCTCGACGTGTTCGAGGCCGAGCCGCTACCGCCAGGGTCGCCGCTGTGGGCGATGCCGAACGTGATCGTCTCGCCGCACTCTGCCTCGACGGTCGCTGACGAGAACCGCCTGCTCACCGAGCTGTTCATCGAGAACGTCGGGCGCTGGCTCGCGGGCGAGCCGCTGCGCAACGTGTTCGACAAGGACGCGGGCTACTGACCCGGCAAGCCGACAGGAAAGGCGGGACCATCCGATGACGACTGGCAGGCTGCGGGTCGCTGTGGTCGGCACGGGAAGCTGGGCGCGGCGCGCGCACCTGCCAGGGTGGCAGCGGGACGACAGGGCCCAGGTTGTCGCGGTCGCCGACACCAATGCCGAGGCGCTGGCGCAGGCCGCGGCGAGGTTCGGGGTGCCCAGGGCCGTGGCCGACTACCGCGAGCTGCTCGATGACCCGGACATCGACGTGGTGGACGTGGTGACCGGCAACCGGCCGCACTATCAGGTCTCCTGGGACGCGCTGCAGGCCGGTAAGCACGTGCTGTGCGAGAAACCGGTGCACGCCGACTACCGCGAGACCAGGGCAGCGGCGGGCCTTGCGGCCGCCAAGGGCCTGAAGACCAAGGTCGGGTTCACATTCCGGTACGCGCCAGCCGTCCAGTTCGCCAGGCGGCTGATCGACGAGGGCTACGTCGGCGAGCCGTACATGTTCAACGGCTACGAGCAGAACAGCCAGTGGATCGACCCGGCCACGCCGCTGCGCCAGGTGGACCCGCACGCCGATCCTGAGCGGATCGCGGTCTCGTCGATCGAGGGCTACGGCGCGCCGATCATCGACATCATGCACTGGTGGCTCGGCTCGCCGCTGCAGGCCGTGGTTGGCACCATGCGGAACTTCGTCCCGGCCCGCATGGTCCGCGACACCGGCCAGATGACCAGGGCCAACATCGACGACGGCGACATGTGGATCGCCGAGTTCGGCCCTGGTCCGACAGGTGCTGCCGCGCTGGCGTCCATCCAGTCGTCGTACGTCACGGTCGGCAACTACCCGGGCATCGAGGCGCGGATCTACGGGGCAGAGGGCGCGATCATCGTGCGGCTCGTCGACGAGTCCGGCATCTGCCAGACCATCAAGACGGCCCGCAAGGACGCCGTGGAGTTCGTCGAACGGGACGTGCCGCATGAGTTCTTCCCGCTTGGCGGGCACTCGGGCGAGCCGTGGGAGTACCTGTTCTACTCCAACCTCATCGCGGACTTCATCTCCGAGATCGCCGGCGACCGGCCGGCCTGCCAGGGCGACTTCGCCCAGGCGGCGCTCGTCCAGGAGACAATCAACGCGTTCGAGGCCTCGTTCAGGCGGCGGGCCTGGGTCAGCTTCCCGCTTCAGGGCGACGGCGGCCGCGGCCCCGGCAGCGGGTTCGAGGGCGGATGAAGGCCGCGACGAACGCCGACCGGCTGGTCAGCCAGGTGCTGACCGGCGAGGTCTGGCCGCCGCTCGCTGACCGGCACGGCTACCGGGTCGGGCCGGACGGCCAGCCGTTCGTGCTGCCCGGCATGGGCGGGGTCACGCTCGGTGTGCACTGCGGCGATCCGGCGACCGGGTATGCCTCCGACCACCTGGAGCCTGGCGCGTCGATCAGGCACGCGGACCCGGCCGCGAACATGGCGGTCCAGTTCCTGTCCTGCGTGGGGAACGAGGTCACGGTCACCTCAGGACCGGCCGCCGGCGCGACCGGGCACGTGATCGGCCAGCACGCGTACGTGCTCGCGGACTTCGCCGAGGCCGAGGCGGCCACGCTGACGACCGGCGACGCGGTGCGGATCACCGCGGTCGGGCAGGGGCTGCGGCTGACCGAGCATCCCTCGATCGTCGTCAAGAACTGCTCACCCGGCCTGATCGCCGCGATGCCGGGCGGCACCACGGCGGACGGCAGGCTCGAGGTGCACGCGGCGGCGCGGATACCGGCAGAGGCGATGGGCGCGGGCGTCGGCATGATCTCCGAGTACGCGAACACCGACCTGATGGGCGCGTACGCGGGACTCGGCGATGACCTGTCGCTCGGCCTTGAGTCGCTGCGCGTCGGCGACATCGTCGCGATCGCGGACCACGACCACAGGTTCGGCCGCGGCTACCGGCCCGGCTACCTGACCATCGGGGTGATCTCGACCGGCCAGTGCATGCTGTTCGGGCACGGGCCAGGACCAAGCTCGCTGCTCAGCGGCCCGGAAGAGGCCTTCGGCGTCGTGGATGACCCGGCGGCGAACCTGGCTAGCTGGTACCACGGGTCAGGCCAGCGCGCCGGATCAGCGGGGGGAGGGCAACGGCCGTGACAGCTCAACTGGACGCGGTAGCGGTCAACCTCCTCGGCTCGGTCGAGCATCCCGAACTCGGCGACAGCCCGTACCGGGTAGACGCCGACGGGAACCCCTACGTTCCTGTGGGTGACGGCGGCATCGTGCTCGGGCTGGCGCTCGGCGACTCGGTCTTCGCGCTCGACGGCGACCACGCGGCGCCCGGTGCCTGCCTGGTTCACAACGACGAGGCCGCGAGGCACGCGCTCGTGCTGTACTCGTGCATCGGCAACGAGGCGGTCGTCCGCACCGGCGCCGCCGCCGGGGCTGCCGGAGTGGTGCTCGGCAAGCGCGGCGAGGCGGGCCGGGTGATCACGGGGTTCGGACCTGCGGACCTGGCCAGGATGCGCCCTGGCGACCAGGTCAGCGTCCGCGGCCTCGGACAGGGGTTCCGGCCCGCCTGGCTGCCCGCCGGCGTCGCGATCATGAACCTCGATCCCGGCCTCGTCACCGGGCTGCCGGTCGAAGCCGGGACCGGCGGGGAAGTCACCGTGGGGGTCAGGACCGTGCTGCCGGCGAAGCTCGCGGGGAACGGGCTCGGCAGGCCTGCCGGGGGGTGGGACCTTGACCTGCAGGTTGGCGCCGGGGACGGCCAGGACGTGCGGCTCGGGGACCTGGTGGCGATCGAGGACATCGACTCGCGGTACAACATGGGATACCGCAGGGGCTGGGTGAGCGTTGGCATTGTCGTGCACGGAGCGAGCCCGCTGCCCGGCCACGGGCCCGGCATGACACCGATCCTGACCGGACCGCGATCCGCGCTGGTCACGGTCGCGGACCCCGATGGTCATGCGGGCTTGACGGCCGCGCTGCTAAAACTACACAGACCTGCGGAAGAGCCTGCCCAGAGAGGAGTTGGCCGCCATTCTTGAGCACGTGTCCCTGCCTGAGGCGGTGGGCCGCAGACTGCGCCACCGGATACTAAACAACGAGTTGCCGGCGGGGACCCGGCTGGTCGAAGCCAACCTCGCCGCCGAGTTCGGGGTCAGCCGCGGCACGATCAGGGACGCGATGCGCGACCTGCAGTCCGAGGGGCTGATCGAGATCGTGCCGCGGCGCTACAGCATCGTGACCCGCATGTCGATGCAGGACGCCGAGGACGTCTGCTTCGCGCGCTACGTGCTCGAGGACGCCAGCGTCGCCGGCGGTCTCGGCCAGCGCAGGAAGGAGCTGTCACGGTCGCTGCGGCTCGCGCTCGAGCACATGTCGGCCGCTGCCAGGACCGATGACATGGACGCCCTCGTGGACAGCGACACGAGGTTCCACGAGCAGCTGATCAACGTGTCAGGGCGGCAGCGGCTGAAGGACCTGTGGTCGATGCTGGACAGCCAGATGGGTGCACTGATGCGTGCCGCCGTCGAGCGCCAGGGCATCGGCCTGATGGACGCCGTGGACCGGCACCGGGTCCTGCTCGATGCCGTGGACAGCGGCGACGTCGAGCGGCTCAGGATCGCGGTCAGGGACCACTACCTCGAAGGCTTCCCCGAGCACGAGGCCGAGCTCGGAAAGCGCCGCGCATGACGGAACACGGTCATCTCCTGCTTGGTCCGGAACAGCCGGAACGCACAGCATCGTAGGCAGTGGCACCATCCGTGGCAATGCGTGCGCCGCTGCTCAGGCGGCCGTCGCGGAGCCCATCTCAGGATCGTGCAGGTGGCAGGCGACCGACCTCCCGCCGGGCGCGGTGAGCAGCTTCGGCTCGACCTGCGAGCAGACCGGCATCGCGAACGGGCAGCGCGGGTGGAAGTGACACCCGCTCGGGCGCTCAATCGCGTTGGGGATGTCGCCCGTCAGCGCCGGCTTGATCGTCTTGCGCTGCGGGGTCACCCGCGGCGCGGCCTTGACCAGCGCCTGCGTGTACGGGTGCAGCGGCTCGGCGAAGATCTCGGTGGTCGGGGCGTACTCGACGACCCGTCCCAGGTACATGACCGCTGTCCGCTGGCTGATGTGCTTGGCTATGTCCAGGTCGTGGGTGACGAACAGATACGTCAGCCGCTGCTGCTCCTGCAGGTCGATGAGCAGGTTGAGGACCTGCGCCTGGATCGAGACGTCGAGCGCGGACAGCGGCTCGTCGGCGATGATCACCTCGGGCCTGGCGGCCAGGGCCCTGGCGATCCCGATTCGCTGGCGCTCACCGCCGCTGAACGCCTGCGGCCGTCTCGCAGCCTGGGCGGGGGACAGGCCGACCGTGCGCATGAGCTCGCTGACCGTCTGCTCGCGGTCCTTGCGATCGACGATCTTGTGCACCTTGAGCACCTCGGCCAGCGACTGACCGACCGTCATGGTCGGGTTGAGTGACGAGTACGGATCCTGGAACACGCCCTGGATGTGCCGCCGCGCGCTCCTCGCGGTCTCGCCTCGCGGGTCGAGCATGCTCGCGCCCCGGAACAGGATGTCCCCGCCGGTCGGCTTGTACAGCTCGAGCAGCAGGCGGCCGAACGTCGTCTTGCCTGAGCCGGTCTCGCCGACCAGGGCAAGCGTTTCGCCGCGGCTGATCGTCAGCGACACCCCGTCGACGGCCTTGAGCGTGGTCTTGCCGCGGCCAATCGACCCGTGCCCGACGCTGAAGTACCTGGTGACCTCGCGGGTCTCGATGATCGGGACGTCGGCGTCCGCGCTTGCCAGACTGGCGCCGGCGGTCGCCGTCACGTCAGCCTCTGACATCGGCACGCTCCTGGGTGTGGGATCGCAGGCCGAAGCGGCCCGCTCCTGACCCGCCGTCGACGTCGATGACGGCGCCGCTGATGTGGGCGGCCTCGTCCGAGACAAGGAACAGCACGGCGGCGGCGATGTCACGCGGATCGCCGGCCGCGCCGAGCGGGATGCCGGCGACGAGCGCTGCCCGCAGCTCATCGGGCGCGCGGTCAGGGTAGGCGTCGCTCCAGCCGCGCACGTCGATATAGCCGGGCGCGACCACGTTCACCCTGATGCCGTGGCCGCCGAGTTCCATCGCGAAGACCTTGCTCATCGTCTCGAGCGCGGCCTTGGACGCGCTGTAAGCGGCGCCGCCTGGCCGCGGGCTGCGGGCCGAGCCGCTGGAGATGCCCACGATCGCGCCGCCCGTACCGGCCGCGACGCAGCGCCTGGCGAATGCCTGGCACATCATGAACGAGCCCGTGACGTTCACGCGGAAGACCTTGTCCCACGCGTCCTGGCTCATCTCAAGCAGCGTGCCGTCTGGGTACGATGCCGCGTCGTTAACCAGGATGCCTGGCTGCCCGAAGCGCTCGGCCGCCGCCGCCACCGCGGCCTCGGCGAAGCCGGTCTCGGCGACGTCACCGGTCAGCGTCGCCACGCGCCGCTCGCCGTCGAAGTAGCTGGCCGCTACGAGGTCGCAGACCAGCACCGACGCGCCGTCGGCGACCAGCGCCGCGGTCACCGCGCGGCCGATGCCGTTCGACCCGCCCGTGACGATCGCGACCCGGTCACGAAAGCGGTCCCCACCCACTCGTATCCTCCAGTCGGGTACCAAATTGTCGATTGTCGACTGAAAGTAGTATGGCAGTAGGGGGAGCGGGCGTACAGGTCCGCTTCCGGATGTGGAGGCGCGAGTGGATAGCGGCGAGATGACGGGCGCGAGCAGCACGGCCACCGAGAAAGTCGACAAAACGACAAACGAGAGGGTTGCCAGCGCCACCGGTGCTGGCGAGCTGTTCCATGGCGTGGGCGTGGCCCTGGTTACGATCTTCGACCAGGCCGGCGCGGTCGATCCGGCGGCCACGGCCGCGCTGGCGGCCGGCCTGGCCGGCCGCGGCATGCGCGCCGTGCTGGTTGCTGGCACGACGGGCGAGGCTGGCACGCTGACCCCGGACGAGCGGGTCGCGCTGATCGGCGCCGTCCGGGACGCTGTCCCGGCCGGCGTGCCCGTGATCGCGGGCACCGGTGCGGCGGCGACCGATGCCGCCGCCGTCCTGACCGAGGCCGCCCTGGACGCGGGCGCGGACGCGGTCCTGGGGTTCCCGCCGCCGAACCCCGGCGCCGACGCCGACGGCGCCTCTTACGCGGCCACCGTCACCGAGCACTACGAGGCGCTCAGCGCGACGGCCAGCGGCCGGCCGGTGTTCGCGTACCACGTGCCCTGGATCTCGGCTCCCGGCGTTCCCGTCGCGGCGCTGCCGGGGCTGCCCATCGCGGGGATCAAGGACTCATCCGGCAGCGCCGACCGGCTGCTCGACGAGCTCGCGCGGTACCGGGGACCGACCTACGTGGGCTCGTCGGCGCTGCTCGCGCTCGCCGGGCCGATGGGAGGCGCCGGGGCGATCCTGGCGCTCGCGAACGTCGAGCCTGAGCGCTGCTGCCAGGCCTTCGACGGCGACGCGTCGGTGCAGCGCGACCTGGCCGGCGTCCACCATGAGGTTCGCGCGGGCGGGCCAGCCGAGCTGAAGCGGATGCTGGGCAGGCGGGCAGGCTACTGCGAC
>WNGJ01007782.1_pt1 | contig 11416 bp, 12 predicted proteins | sample 5400611 | NCBI WGS metagenome assembly WNGJ01 (sample SAMN13153375, study PRJNA577476) | soil metagenome | isolation source: 40 cm soil or saprolite under Garry oak tree replicate 1 | place: USA:California | collected 2016-06-15 | reverse complement strand
CAAAGGATCGCAGCGCAAAGTTCACGCGCGTCGTCATGGCCGGGCTTGTCCCGGCCATCCACGCCTTGCTTGCCGACGCCCCGCAAGAAAGACGTGGATGCCCGCGACAATCCCCGGATCAAGTCCGGGGACAGGCATGACGGGTCACGCCGCGTTCCTGGCGCGCGACAAGCCCTCCAAATGCTCGATCACCTCTTCGACATGCATGACGTCGGCGTATTTGTGATGCAGATCGAAAAGATTGACCTTATGGCTGAGCAACGACCGATCATAGGTGCATTCCTCGACGACGACGCAGTGGAATGCATGAGAATAAGCGTCGACGGTGCTCGCACGAACGCAACCGGAGGTGCTTTCACCGCAAATGACGAGACTCTCGACGCCGCGCGTGCGCAGGTGTGCGATCAGCGGGGTGCCGAAAAATGCGGAGGCGCGCTCCTTGTGGATGACGAGATCACCCGGCGTCGGCGCAAGCTCTTCCTTGATCCCGTAAAGTTCCTCGGCCTCGCTTTGCATTCGGCGGTGAGTTGAGCGCACACCGCCGGTGTCGGCGTGCCGGGTGGTATAGATCACCGGAATGCTGGCGGCCCGGGCGGCGGCGAAGAGCTGCCTGGTCGGTTCGAGCGCCGTCCACGCATGCTCACCGCAGGAGCCCGGATAGCGCCGGTTGACTTCGCGCACCGGGCGGTTGCCGCCCTGATAGACCTTGTTATAGAGATCGATCGCCAGCACCGCGGGACGGTGTCCGACCCGTACTTCGCGACGATAGGGCTCATAGATCTCAATGATTTCCTGATCGACGATGTCCTTCCAGCAATGATCTTCAAAATCGCGCATCGCTTAAGTCTCCCATCGGAACCGGCTCGCACGCTGCAACTTCATTACGCCATCGCGCCAGTCTTCCGGCGCGCTTTGCGGCTCTCCTGGTCCGGATGCCAATGGCACGTCACGAGATGGTCGTTCACCATTCCGACCGCCTGCATGAAGGCATAGACGATGGTCGGCCCGACGAATTTGAAGCCGCGGCCGGCGAGTTCCTTAGAGATCGCACGGGACACCGGCGTTTCCGCCGGAATATCCCCTACGCGGCGGCGGTGGTTCACCTGGGGCTCGCCGTTGACGAAATCCCATAGCAGCGCCGAGAAGCCCGGACCCTTCTCCATGATGTCGAGATAGCTGCGAGCCGACGATATCGCGCCCTCGATCTTGGCGCGGTTGCGCACGATGCCGGCATCGTTCATCAGCGCCGTCACCTTGCGCTTGTCATAGCGCGCGATGGCGGCGGGCTCGAACCCGTCGAAGGCGCGGCGGAAGTTGTCGCGCTTGCGCAGGATCGTGATCCACGACAGCCCGGCCTGGAAACCGTCGAGCAGGAGCTTCTCGAACAGGGCACGATCCTCCCGCTCCGGCACGCCCCACTCGTCGTCGTGATAGGCGACATAGATCGGCTCCTGTTTGGGCCACGGACAGCGATGGAGGCCGTCGGGATGCAGAAGGGCTGACATGGCTTTGTTATAGTGCACCTACGTGCTTGCGCCAATGCTGCACCGGCGGGAATGTCATTCCCATGCTACCCCCGCGCCGGCGCAATCATGGCGGCGACGCCGGCGATCACGCCGGCCAGGCCGATGAACGCGCTGGGGGCGAGGCTTTCGCCCAGGAAGGCGACGCCGACCGCAACGCCGACCGGAACGCGCAAATAGGCTTGCGCCGTTACCCCGACCGAACCAAGGGTTCGCACCAGGCGGAAATAGAGCGCGAACGCGAAAGCGGTCGAGAATACCGACAGCGCCACAAGGGCCATCACCGACGGCGCCGACGGCGCGATGGTCCATGGCGCTTCCGCCACCAGGCTGATCGGAATGAGCACCAGGCTTCCGCACAGCATCGATCCGGTCGCCGGCACCATGGGATCGAGCGTTCCAAAGCCGCGCCCGAAGATCGCGGCGCCCGCAAAGCATAGCGCTGCGACGACGATGGCGAGATCGGCGATGAGCGCTTTGCCGATCCCGCTCAATGCCTCGACGCCGACGATCAGGCAGATGCCGCCAATTCCGGCGACGACGCCGAACAATTTCGTAAGCGTCACCCGCTCGTGGCGGGTAATCGCGAAGGTGACGAGAAAGGTGAAGATCGGCGAAGCTGAGCACAGGATCGTGGCGAGGCCCGCCTCGACCGTCTGTTCCGCCCAGGCGATCAACGTGAACGGCACCACGCTGTTGAGCAGCGCCTGGAACATGAACCGTCGCCACATCGCCAGGTCGCGCGGCATGGCGCTGCCCCGCACGGTGAGCATCGCAAGCAGCAGCGCGCCGCCGATCAGGGTCCGCGCTGCGATCAGCGTCACCGGCGGAATGGTGGCGACGCCGAGCCTGATGAAGGCATAGGACGCGCCCCACAGGATCGCCAGCACGACCAGCAGTGCATATTCGCGCGCATTGCCGGCAGCTTCGGTGGCGGCGGCCGTCCGCATCGGTGCCTCCTTGGATTTTCGAGCGGCGACATCTAGCAGCTTGCAACGCGTCGATAGTTCGGCTAATGTCAAACTATGAAAGACGGACCGAACATTGCCGCCATTGCGGCGTTGCTGGGCGATCCGGCGCGCGCCAACATGCTGACGGCGCTCATGCACGGCCAGGCGCTCACCGCAACCGAGCTCGCCCAGGAGGCGGGCGTCATGCTTTCGACTGCGAGCGGACATCTCGGCAAGCTTCAGGATGCCGGCCTCGTCGATATCGAGAAACAGGGCCGCCACCGCTATTTCCGCCTGTCCGGCGCCGACGTCGCCGGCGTCCTCGAAGGACTGATGGGGGTTGCGGCCCGCACCGGGCATTTGCGCGTGCGCACCGGCCCGCGCGACCCGGAGCTGCGACGTGCCCGCGTCTGCTACGATCATCTCGCCGGCGACGCCGCGGTGCGTATGTACGACCGCCTCCAGGCGGCAGGCCTGATCGCCGCGACCGCCGGCGCGCTGCGGCTGACGAAAGCAGGCGAACGGTTCTTTTCAGCCGTGGGCATCGATCTCGATGCCGCTGCGAACACGCGACGCCCGCTGTGCCGCGCCTGCCTCGACTGGAGCGAGCGCCGGCACCACGTTGCCGGCGCGCTCGGGGCGGCGCTGCTCAGCCACATCTATGATCGCGGCTGGGCCATGCGGGTGGCGAATTCGCGGGTCGTGACGTTTACCAAGGCCGGCGCCGCGCGGTTTGATGCAATGATGCCGTAGACGCCCCGTTGCGTCCGCCGGCACGGGGGCGACCACAAGGGTCGCCCCTACTCATCCGGCTTTGCGCTCCCCGGCAACGCAATCCGCAGCCAGTCGAGCTTGACAAGGCGCAGCGTCACGGCGCCTGCGACCAGAGCTTGGCCCGCCGTCAGCGCGTCCTCGGCGCGGTCGAGGCGCAGCATTGCGAGCGCCCGCCCGCCGGCCGACGAGCCGAGCGTGCCGACCTGCTTCTCGACCGCCATCACGGCCGCGCCGGCATCGGGTGCAAAGCCTTCATAGGCGACCGGAACAATACGGGTACGCACGTTACCGCGATGCTCCATGCGCGACACAACTTCCTGGCCGACGAAACAGCCCTTGTGGAAATCGACGCCATGGAGCTGGTCCATGTCGGCCTCATGGGGAAACGCGTCGCCGTAAATGAAATCGAGGCCGCCGCGCGGTATGCCGAGCGCGATGCGGTGGGCTTCGAATGCGGCCGCCGGGACCAGCGCGGCGCCGAGGTCGGCTGCCGACTCCGCGGCGAGATGAGGTGGCAGAATGACGCGATGGCCGAGCGCCGGCAGGCGCGGATCGCCATAGCACAATCCGTATTCAGTCGCGGCCTCTCCGTCCCAGGCCGCCATGACGCCGAGCGCCTCCGACAGGTCCTCGACAATCACCTTGGCGCGCAGCTTGTAGAAATTGAGCCGGTCGACGCACGTCTTCACGAGCGCTTTGGGGACATCAAGGAAGAAGCCGCCGCCATCCGGAGCTGGCGCCTCGGCAACGATCATATCCATGATGATCTTGCCCTGCGGCGTCAGCAGCGCCGCAAAACCGGCACTGTCCGGCGTCACCCGGTCGATATCGGAGGTCAACAGGCCATTGAGAAAACTCCGCGCCTCGTCGCCAGCGACCTTGACGACGCCGCGGTCCGGAAGCAGCGCTGCTTTCATGTATTCTTGCCTATACCTACGCTGCCCTTCTCCGCAAGCAGGGAGCGTAGGCGTGGAGTAGGGCGTGCATACGTGCCCTGCGAGTGCAACAGTAGCGCGCATGGAGCGAAGCGTAATGCGGGACTTGCTTCTCCTTGCTGACGCGCTGTTCCTGGATTGTGCTTCGCTCCATCCAGGCTACTGGGCCGCGTCTACTGCCACGCGAGCTCGACCGAAAACTCACCATTGGCGATGCGCTTGGGCAGGCCCTCGGCATAGCGGGCGGCGGCATCCTCGCCGTAGGTCGAAACCAGTTCGCTGAAGGCGGTGAACAGGCAGACCTGTGCCATGCAATCGCCGTCGACGCCACAGAGGCGAGCCTCGACCCAGGCCTCCTGGAGGAAATCGAGTGCGGCCTGCTTCTGCTCGTGATCCGGCAATGAACCACGCGCCACCGGTGCTGGTTTCATGATGATGTTGTACCCTCGCGGCCCACCGCCGCATCCCGTCGCGGGCGGCAAACTAGCAATGCGGATCGCGGCGTTAAAGGCCGACCTTTAGGAACGGTTAATTTGCTTCAATTGCTGTAGCGGGCCGTGACCTCGCGGGCGATCTTGGAACCCTCTTCGAGATAGCGGCGGATGACGAGATCCGCGGCGGGCGTGCAGGTGCGGTAGGTCTGCAGGTAGGCCCGGTAGCCGCGATTGAAGTGAGCAATGAATTGGGCCCGTCGTGGGCCTGACGGCGCCTCGGCATCGAGCAGCGCCTGCATCTCGGCCCGCCACTTGGCACCCTCGTTGGCGCCGCAGATGCCGCGCAGGTAGTGCAGGCTGCCGAGAATTTCGGAAAGCCTCGCCAGACCTGCATCAAAGGGAGCCGCCACCTCGGCGGCGGTCGCCGGGGCCGCAACCCGGCCGACGATGAGCATCACGACGACGATCGCAGGTATTTTCATGTCGCCATCGATATGCGCCGCCGACCCGGCAAGTTCAAGCGGCGGGGGCCGCCGCCCGGTACATTGACCGCCCCCCCGCGACCGGGCAACATCCCTCGCCCGATGCGAATTCGGCTAGCTGTGACTTGTGGGAGGAGATCATGCAGCGAACTCTATCCATGTTGGCGATCGGCGTATGCGCAAACGCGTTGATGAGCCTGCCGGTCCTGGCGCAGGCGGCGCCCGAAGTGACACTCACGCGCCTGGACTGCGGCACCAGCGCTGCGCCGACCGACGTGGGTCTGCGCTTCAGCGACACCTATGCCTACAGCGGCCTCAAGGTTCAGCTTGTTTTCAGCTGCTACCTGGTCAAGCACGGCGATGACTACATGGTGTGGGATTCCGGCCACTCCATGAGTGCCGGCGCGGTTGCGCCGAAGACGAGTCTCGTCGATCTGCTGGGGCAGTTGAAGCTCAAGCCCGAGCAGATCAAGTATGTCGGCATCAGCCACTATCATGGCGACCACATCGGCCAGGTCGATTCGTTTGCGAAATCGACGCTGCTGATCGGCAAGGGCGATTGGGACGTGCTGACCGATCCGAAGATGAGCGGCGTCGCCAATCCCGCGACGTTTGCGCCCTGGATCAGCGGCGGCGCCAAGGTGGAACCCGTGCCGGTCGATAAGGATGTGTTCGGCGACGGTTCCGTCCTGATGATCAACACGCCCGGGCACACGCCCGGCCACCATAGCCTGCTGGTGAAGCTGCGGGAAACTGGCCCGGTGCTGCTCACCGGCGATCTCGCGCACTTCCATGAGAACTATGACGGCAGCGGCGTTCCGACATTCAACACCGACCGTGCCGCGACGCTGGCTTCAATCGACCGTTTCAAGAAGATCGCCGCGAATGTCAAAGCCACAGTCGTCATCCAGCACGACCAGCGCGACCTCGGGAAACTGCCGACATTCCCGGCCGCCGCGAAGTAATCGCCGCCCATGCTGAGTCATGGCCGGGCTTGTCCCGGCCATCCACGCCTTGCTTGCGGAGACTCGGCAAGCAAGAAAGACGTGGATGCCCGCGAAGACGGGGTCCCCGCCGCGTCACGCGGCGGGGTATCTCTGCGCGGGCATGACGCCCGAGAGGTGATGCGATTTCATAGTGTGGCTACCGCGCCCTCGCCACCAGCGCCATCGCATTGGCGACGATTTCGGCGAGACCTGCGGTGGTGTTGAGGCCCGCGATGGCGGCGGGATCGAGCCACATCGCCTCGGAAAGCTCATCGCTGAGCACTGGCTCGCCCGCGGTCCACCTTGCCGCGAAAGGCAAAATGACGAAATGCCGTTCGATCCGGCCGTCATCATCCCGCCCGATTGCCTCGCGATAGCCGGCAAGCCCCACCGGCTCGACGACAAGCGCGGTCTCTTCCCGGATTTCGCGCGCTACCGCCTCCACCAGCGTTTCGCCGACCTCGACACCCCCGCCGGGCAGCGTGTAGAGGCCCGCTGCGGGCGGCCGGGCGCGACGCACGATCAGCACCTTGCCGTTGCGGATGATGGCGGCGCTGACCGCCAGGACCGGCGCTGCCGGGTAGGTTCTCCCGTCCGTCACCGCCCCCTCCCTACCCTCCCCCGCAGGCGGGGGAGGGTAGGGAGGGGGCCGCCCCGGCGAGGGCCAGCAGATCATCGCCGTATTGCCGGCGCGCCTCGCCGTAGATCGGCTGCACGGCTGCCGCAAACCCATCGTGCTGGTCCGCCGTCAATTCGACGATCTCGCAGCCCGCGGCCGCAATGGCGGCGCGCGCGTCCTCCTCCTCGCGCACATGAAGATCGCGCTGAAACGCGATCGCGTCCGTCACCGCGCTCCGCATGGCGGCCTGGAGATCTCCCGGCCAGCCATCGAACGCGGCACGATGCACGAAAATCGGGCGGGAGATGTAGAAATGGCCGGTGAGCGTGTGAAAACGATGGAACTTGTGCACCCCATAGGTGACGGTGTTCGACAGCGGATTTTCCTGCGCGTCAAGCTCGCCTGCGGTGATCATCGCGATCGCTTCGGTGAGGTCCATGCGCAGCGGCACCGCGCCCAAGAGCTCGAAGGTTCGCTCCTGAACCTTGCTGGGGAGCACCCTGATCCGCATCGCCGCCAAGTCGGGCGGTGTGCGCACCGGCCGTACGCGGTTCGAGAGATGCCGGAACCCGTTTTCGAAGAAACCAAGGATGCGGTAATCCACCCGCTCCTCGATTTTCCGCACCAGCATCTGTCCGAGCGCACCATCGATGGCGGCGCGGGCGCGCGCGGTTGTCCCAAACAGAAACGGCAGATCGACCACGCCAAGCTCGGGGACCCGATCGGTCAGGTAGCTGCTCGACTGGTAACCGAGGGTCAGCAGCCCGTGCTCGACCAGCCACAAGATGTCCTGCGCCTGGTAGCCGAGGTCCATGATGTTCCAGACGTATTTGATTTCGAGGCGGTCTGGGAACTCGGCCTCCAGCCGATCGCCGATGCGCTTCATGGCGCGGCTGAAGCCGGTCGTGGGCGGGCCATAACCGCCCATGCGAATCTGCGTGCGCTTTCCCATTCGGCCCCCCGGCTTGGTTTCGATAGTGATGCGATGGCTGGTCATCATCTGGCCACCTCTCATGCTAAAGAGTCTTTGGCAAAAGGGAAAACCAATATGGCCGGCCTCAAACGGCCGCAGCGACCAAAAGAGGGGAACATGCGAAAATTGATACTCGCCACCGCTTTCATTGCGGCGATCGTGGGCGGCGCCGGCCCTGCCGCGGCGCAAACCTATCCGTCGCGCCCCGTCATGATGATCGTGCCGCTTGCGACCGGCGGCTCGACCGACACCATCGGGCGAATCATGGCCGAGGGGATGCGCGCGTTCCTCGGCCAGCCGGTCATCGTCGAAAACGTCACCGGCGCGGGCGGCTCGATCGGCGTCGGCCGGGTCGTCCGCTCGGCGCCCGATGGCTACACGATCGGCATCGGCCATTGGGGCACCAACATGGCGAACGGGGCGATCTACCCGTTGCAGTATGACCTGCTGGCCGATCTTGAACCGGTCGCCCTGATCGCGAGCCAGCCGTTCCTGATCGTCGCCCGCAAGACCATGCCGGCGAACAACCTGCCGGACCTCATCGCCTGGCTGAAGGCCAACGCCGACAAGGCCTCGGAGGGCAACTCCGGCGTCGGAACCCCGAGCCACGTCGCCGGCATCCTGTTCCAGAACCTCATCGGGGCGCGCTTCCAGATGGTGCCCTACCGCAGCGCGGGCCTGTCGATGCAGGACCTGGTGGCCGGGCAGATCGACGTTCTGCTCGACACGCCGGCCACATCGCTGTCGCAGGTGAACGCCGGTACGCTGAAGGCCTATGCGGTGACCGCCAAGAGCCGCCTCGCGATCGCGCCCGATATCCCGACGGTCGACGAAGCCGGACTGCCAGGATTCTATTTCTCCTTCTGGCACGCCTTCTGGGTTCCCAAGGGCACGCCGAAGAACGTTATCGCCAAGCTCAACGAAGCCGTCGCGAATGCGCTCGCCGACCCCGTCGTCCGCAAGCGCCTCACCGATATCGCACAGGATATTTTCCCGCGCGAACAGCTCACCCCCGAAGCGCTCCTTGCCTATCACAAGGCCGAGATCGAGAAATGGTGGCCAATCATCAAGGCGGCGAATATCAAGGTGGAGTAAGGGCGTGCAAAGGCGTCATGGCCGGACTTGTTCCTGCCATCTACGTCTTTCTTAGCTGAAGCACCGCAAGCAAGACGTTGATGGCCGCGACAAGCGCGGCCATGACGCCAGCATTTCACTGCCTTACCACGTCCCAAACTCTCCCCTCATTGCTTCGCCACGTAGAAATACCCCACCTTGTCGTTCACCGGCGAGCCGAACCACATGCGGCCCTGGTCATCCATGAAGAAGTCGCGCATCGAGTTTTCCGCTCGCGGGTAGGGATATTCCACCACCTTGCCGGTGTTGGGATCGAGGCGGCCGATCACGTCCATGTATTCGGACGAGTACCACACCATGCCGTCGCGATCGATGCCGAGCGCATAGGGCGTTGGTTGCGGGCCGGGGAGCTGGAACTCGGTGATGGCGCCGGTCTTGGGTTCGAGCCGCCCGATCCTGCCGGCATCGAACTCGCCGAACCACACGATGCCTTTGTCGTCGACCTGGATGCGGCGCGGCCGGCCGTTCACGGTCGGCAGTGTGTATTTGGTCACGGCCAAAGTCTTGGCATCGACCTTGCCGACCTTGCCGCTCGGTGTCAGCTCGGTGAACCAGACATTGCCTTCCTGATCGAGCGCAATGCCGTAGCAGGTCGGCACCTCCGGGATGTGGGTGAATTTCTCGGTCTTGGGATCGAACACCGACAGCGCGCCGGTCGACCACACCATCCCGGTCTTGGGATCGATGCGGACCGTGTGCTTGCCCACGCTGTCTTGATATTCGGTAATCTGCTTGGTCTGCGGATCCCAGCGGCCGAGCTTGTTGGAACCCTGCTCGGTGAGCCACACGCTGCCGTCCGGATGCGGGACCGCCGAGTGGATCGCGGCGGTGCCCATGTTAGGGACCGGGTATTCCTTCATCTCGCCGGTCACCGGATTGAGGTTTGCGATCTTGTTGGCGCGCCCGTAATACGGCACCCAGAACGTGCCGTCCTTGTCGGGATGGGCACTCCACGGCATCCGGTTGGGGCCGGGCGTATCGTACTCCACGTAGACGATCTTCAGGCCTTCGTCGCTGATGGGGCGGACCTCGCTCTGGTATTGCGGCAAATCGGCTGGCGACTTCGGCAGCTTGGAGTTCTCGCCGAACATCTGGTTGATGTAGAAGACGACGTTCTCGGCTTTCTGTTCATTGAAGTTGAAGTTGGGCCGCATAATGAAGTAGCCCATGGCGTCCTTCATGTAGTTGACGCGGTCGCGCCAGCCGTCCTCGTCGCGCACCACCGCCGCCATGCGGCTCTCGAAGCCGTGGCAGGCCATGCAATGGGTGAACAGCTCCTCCTTGCCGCGCGCTTCGGGCAGGAGCTTCTTGCCCTGGTGCATGGAGATATCGCTCCAGCGCACCATGCCTTGCTGCAGGGCCAGGTCCTGGGTGAGGTTCTGGTCCGCGTTAAGCATGATGCCGCTCTTCGGGTCGGCCTTGAAGCCGATGGCGCGCATCTGCAGGCGGTATTCGCCAGGGCTGAGATGCTCGACCCGATACCTGCCGGCATTGTCGGACAATACGCTGACAGTGATCTTGGTCTTGAGGTTGCGCGCCTGCACAAAGGCGCCGCGGAACGGCTTGCCGTCCGGTCCCGTAACCATCCCGCTGATGGTGGCGGCATCCGCACCTGACATGGCCACAATGATAGAGCCAACCCCGAGCATTAGACGCGTAGTGGCGCGCATCGACATCCCTCCTGGCTTTGAAGCTGTTTGTTCAAGCCTATCCCAATCCGATCACAGGCGCCATCGGGCTGCGGTGCGGTTGAGCCAGTTATCCGGAGTCATGGCCGGGCTTGGTGTTTTGTCCGGCCATCCACGCCTTGCTTGCTGACACTCGGCAAGAAAGGCGTGGATGCCCGCGACAAGCGCGGGCATGACGCCGAGAGTAACGCGCCAACAGGCCATCACCCCGGTCGGATGTGAGCCGTGTCGACCACCTTACGCCAGCTTTCAAGCTCGACCTTGATGCGCTCGGCGAACTCCTTGGGCGTGCTCTGGATCTCGTAGAAATCGAGCGAGTCGAGGCGCTCCTTTACGTCCGGCAGCTTGGTGATATCGACGATGCTGCGATGGAGCAGGCTGACGATCTCCTCGGGCGTGCCAGCCGGGACCAGAAGTCCGAGCCACTGATCTCCGGTGAAGATCGGATGGCCGGCCTCCGCGGCGGTCGGGATGTCCGGCAGCCTCTGCGAGCGCTTCGTGCTCGACAGCACGAGCGCACGCAAGGTCCCTTCCTGGATATGCGGCACGCAGGGCGGCAGCGAGCTGACGCAGACCGGGGTGTGACCCGCGACGGCGGAGGCAACCGCGGTGCCTGCGCCCCCGAAGGGAACGTGCACGATATCGAGACCGACCGACAGCCGGAATTGCTCGAAGGCGAGGTGGGGTTGCGCCCCGGCGCCGCCGGACGCGAACGTGTACCGTCCGGGATTGGCCCGGACCAGCGTGATCAGTTCATCCAGGGTCCGCACTCCAAGCGAAGGATTGACCACGATCGTGATCGCCGAGGCGATCGGAACGGCGACCGGTGCGAAGTCCCGGATCGCATCGTAGGGAGCCTTGCCCAGGAACGCCGGATTGGTGACGAGGGCGCTGACAGTGACCAGGATCGTATGCCCG
>WNGJ01007781.1_pt1 | contig 11416 bp, 9 predicted proteins | sample 5400611 | NCBI WGS metagenome assembly WNGJ01 (sample SAMN13153375, study PRJNA577476) | soil metagenome | isolation source: 40 cm soil or saprolite under Garry oak tree replicate 1 | place: USA:California | collected 2016-06-15 | reverse complement strand
TGATCGCCATGGGCCGCAGGCCCCGCGGCCGCGTGGCTGACCTGATGATCGCGAGCATCGCGGCAGCGAACAAGCTTCCTCTGTTCACCACCAATCCCGCAGATTTCCGCGGGCTCGAATCGGTCGTTACTGTCGTTCCAGTTCCTGTCCCGGCGTCCGCTCTCTGAAGCGAAATAGGCGGAGTCGCGGACAAAACGACACGGCCGGGCATTATCTGGTAGCACACGAACGCAAAACACCCCGACTCTTAATCCGCGGGTGAGCCAGCCGATACCGGCGCTGCACCGTACGTGCCCTGGCGCGCTCGTCACTGTATCACAAACGTGATACAGTATATAAGTGCTCGACATCCACTGGACGGATGACAGCGAGACGCACATCGCCCGGCACCGTGTCACCCCAGAGGAAGTGGAACAGGCCACCCAGCGGCCCTTCTACACGATGCCCGGCCGCAACGCCACGACCTTGCTGTTCGGCCAAACCCACGCGGGGCGGTACCTGCTCGTGGTCCTCGCTGGGTCCGGCGACGGCTGCTGGGATGTCGTGACCGCCCGCGAGATGACCGATTCCGAACGCCGCGTATACAAGAAGAAAGCACAGTAACCAGATGAGTGATAAAGACAAGCTGGCTGAGACCGCCGAGTACTACGACACCCACGACATCTCCGGCGAGATGCAAGCGGGGGAATGGACCCCTCATGAGGGAAAGCATCCCGAGACTGCGATGTCCGGGTTCAACACCCGGCTGCCCACCACCGTCCTGAACGACGCGCGCGCCATCGCGCGCGCCCGGGGCATGGCCACCGGTGCCTGGATACGTGAGGTCATTGAAGCGGCCGTCGCCCGGCAGAAGGGGGGAGACGACCTGGTGCCCATGTCGGTGTTGCTCGCCGCCGCCGAGGAATATCATCACCGTCGGGCCCACTGCCCTTAACTTCTCGGACTTCTGTGCTTGAATGTCCAGTTTCGGATCATTGAGTCACATGTTGATCACGATGTGGCTCATTGGCGTTGTGGCACCTGGGAAGCAACAAAGCCCCTGGTAGGACGTGAGGTGATCAAACCAGCCGTCCTGTCACCTGGTCCCGGCAGCCGCACCGCCGGAACACCGAACCATGATCCATGTCCCCTCCCGAAGTCGCGATCACGTCCAACCAGCCCCACAATGCACACGGGAAACAGGGAAGCAGTTCCAAGCTCACCAAGAATCAGCTGAGCTCGCTCGGCAGCAGTCGATGGGATGAGATCCCTCGCATCGGCCGTCAGGCACTCGGCCGACGGCTATGGTCCAGATAGGTGCCGACCGCACAGGGTTCTGACCGCGGAGGGCCCGCTTGCGCGATTCACCCAGGCAATCTGGTACGAGTGCCCTACTCTCGTAGCGTCCCCCGGAAATGATCGCTGCCGACGGCTTATACCTTGAGTATCGCCAGGACCGTGAGGTGACGTGAAGCAATGTGGTCGCACAAGTGTGCTCCTGTTCGGTGACTTCTTGTATATGCCCGCGTGCGCAGTTACTTTCCAGGGGAAAGGGGTCTACTAGGTCGCTGGGGAGAAGGGTGGGTGATCGCACGGGTGGGGAGCGCCCGCCGGACGGGCCTGCATCCGCAAAGGCGACAACGGAGGCTGGGACCGGCATGGGGTGGCGCAATGAGCTGAGCGACGTGCGGGGGCCCGCGGTTCAGGCCCGCAGTATTCACGGGGATATCTATTTCGGGAATTCACCTGGGCGGTTGCCGGTGCCGGGCCAGTTGCTGCCGGGGCCGGCGAATTTCACCGGCCGGGTACGGGAGCTGGCCGCGATGGAGCGGCTGGTGGCCGATGCTGAGGTGCCGCGGCCGGTGACGCTGGCGGTGATCGTCGGCTCGGGCGGGGCGGGTAAGACGTCGCTGGCGTCGTTCTGGCTGCATCATGTGCGCGGTCGCTATCGCGGTGGCCAGTTGTTCGCTGATCTCGGCGGGTTCTCGGCCGCCGGGCCGGCGGAACCGGCGGAGGTGCTTGCGGGATTCGTGCGTGCTTTGGGGATTGCCCCGGATCGGGTCCCGGCTGGGCTGGCGGAGCTTGCGGCGTTGTACCGGTCGCTTACCGATGGGCGGCGGATGGCCGTGATGCTGGATGACGCGGCGTCGGCGGCACAGGTCCGGGTGCTGCTGCCGGGACCGGGGCCGAGCCTGGTGGTGGTGACAAGCCGGCAGCGGCTGGCGGGCCTGGCGATGGACGGGGCGCAGTTCGTCGAGGTTGGCCCGTTGGATGAGCCCGACGCGGTGGAGTTGTTCGGCCGGATCGTCGGCGGCGCCCGCGCGGGCTCGGAGCCGGGGGCGTCGCGCGAGGTGGTGCGCTTGTGCGCACGGCTGCCGCTCGCGGTGTGCGTGGCCGGGGCGCTGCTTGCGCCGAACCCTCAGTGGCCGATCGGGGCGATGGCCGCTGAGCTCGAGGACGAGCGGGGCAGGCTGGCGGCGCTGAGCGTGGCGGGTGACATCTCGGTGCGGGCCGCGTTCGATGTCTCCTATCAGGTTCTGCCGCCCGCGGCTGGCCGGCTGTACCGGCTGCTCGCGCTCGTGCCAGGACCTGGCTTCGGCCCGGATCTGGCGGCGGCGGCTGCCGCGATCGAGGTGGCCGAGGCGAAGGGGCTGCTGGTCGTCCTGACCGGTGCCAGCCTGCTTGAACAGACCGGCGGGCGGCGGTTCCGGTTCCACGACCTGGTCCGTTTGCATGCCCGTGAGCAGGCGGCGACCGAACCGGCCGCCGGGCGGCGCGCCGTGGTGGCTCAGGCGGTGGACTGGTACCTGCACGCCGCGGTGGCGGCCGACGTGGTGGTGATCCCAGACCGCTGGCGGCTTGGGCCGCTTTATACCGAAGCGGGCCGGGCACCGCCGGCTTATCCCGGCCCGGCCGACGCGCTCGCCTGGCTGGAGTCGGAGCTGGCGGGCCTGGTCGCCTCGGTGTGGGCGGCATACGGCGAAGGGATGCACGAGCGGGCATGGCAGTTGTGTGAGGCCCTGTGGGGGCTTTTCGCCCACCGCAAGCACTACACGCAGTGGATCAGCTCCCATGAGCTGGGCGTGGCTTCGGCGACCGCGTGCGGTGACCGGCGGGCGCAGGCTCGGATGCGAGTCCAGCTTGGGCTCGCCTACCGGCAGCTCGGCCGCCACCAGGAGGCCCGGGCCCAGTTCAGCCGGGCGCTGGCGCTCGACCGCGCCGAGGGGCACCGCGTCGGCGAGGCCACGGCGCTGGAACAGCTCGGCCTGGCCGATCTGACCATGGGACAAACCAGCCACGCGATCGCCGCCTTCGCCGGCGCACGAGACATCTTCACCGAGCTCGGCGTCGCCCGCGGGGTCGCCATGATGACCTGTCATATCGGCGAGGCTAACCGTGATGCCGGCCGATACCAGGAAGCGATCGGCGACCTGACCGAGGCGCGGCGCCTGTCGGCGGCGATCCCGGACCCCTACAACGAGGCGCGTGCGCTGACCAGCCTTGGGCAGACTTGCCTGCGGGCCGGGCGGCCGGCAGACGCGGCAGCGCCACTGCATGCGGCGCTGGACATCATGGAGCAGATCGGGTCACGGTACGAGCAGGCCCGCATCCATACCGCGCTCGCCCACCTGGCCGGCCAGGTCGGTGACACCGCCCGGGCACGCGGCCACCTGGAGGCCGCACTGGCCGTCTACGACGAACTGGGTGTACCCGAAGCAACCGGCGTGCGCCGCCACCTGGAGGCGCTCGGCCCCGGTCCCACCGGGCCTGCGGACAGCGAAAACGACACCGACCCCACGGCGAGCTGACCGCGCACACGCCAGATACCCACCGCCGTGGCCACATCGAGCCGCGCGCGGTCCAAGGCTACGGCTCGCCGCCCGGCCACCAGCCAGCAATGCACCAGCGCCCCGCACACCAGCGCGCCCGCCCCGGGCTGGCCGGCGAGGAAGAACCTGACCACCTCCCCGGCGCGGGTCATGACGGCGTAACCGGGGCCGCAGCCGGCCGCGGCGGCACCGCATCCGGGGTAGCGGGCAAGAATCTCACCCAAGGATCCCGAACGGCTGCCGCTGCCAAGTCCCACCGCGCCGGTGCGGACAATAACGTCGGCGATCTCCAGCCAGCTCCGGCTGGCCGTGACCGAGTCGGCCGCCAGGAACACGGCCTGCACGTGCTGGTCCACGCGAGCGGGGGTTCCGTGCTGCTGGCGGGCTCTCGCCGCGGAGTCGTTCGGCATGATCTGCCCGGGCTCCACCCGGATACCGCTGGGCCGCGTTATCGTCAGCCGCGCCGCCGCGAACATCGCCGCGCCGCTCACCCAGTAGCTCCAAACGCGCCGGGAGATGCGGCCAGGTCCGGCGCGGGGACCGGACACGGGGCGGGGACCGGGCGCAAGACGGGTTCGGCGGCAGGCTCGGTCAGGTTCATCATCTGGTACATCACGGACCGGATGATCCGCGCCGCCCGGCCCGGCGCATCGGTGATCTGGGCACGGATCCCCGCTGACCGCTGCGGCGGCCAGGCCCGCGCAGCGTGGCGAAGCTGCGGCGCGATCGGCCGGCCCGAACCCAGCCGTGGCGCGGCGCGAGCGAGATCAGCGACGGGAGAACCGGGCGCGACATGCTCGGAGGGAAACGCGGCAAGCAGCACCGGAACGCCCGTGGAGGCACCGTAGTAGGTGACCGAGCCGTGATCCCCGACGATGACGTCGGCAGCCACGAGCACCGCGCGCCAGCCCTCTTCCGGCGGGATGAGCAGCAGCCCGCGGCGCATGTTCTCCGCATGCCAGGCCCGCACCTGCCTCGGGCTGTGCCAGTGCCAGGCGTTCGGGTGCAAGATCGCGGCCACCTGGTAGGTGTCGGCGGGCAGCTCGCGCATCATCTGGGACACAAGATCCGGCCACTGCTGGGCAAGCGACCCGGGCCCCCAGGTAGAGGACACCGCGACCAGCTTCCGCCGGCCGGTACCCAGGGCACGGCGGTAACGGCCACGCAGCGGCATGCTGGCGGCCAGCCGGTCGTAGCACGGATCACCGCCAACGATCCCGGCGGTCGCAGCCTCGGGGCAAGAACACGTGAGCCTGGACAAGTCACGCCGGGTCGCGACGACGATCCGCGACGGGACCACCCGGCCCCGGTGGATCAGCTCACCGCGTTCAAGCCCGGCGATCTCCCGCGGCCCCCCCGGGCCGTCGCCATGGGAACGAACGGGGTACTTGTTGTGGCCGGCGCCGTGGTCCACCGTCAGCACCGGCGCGTGCAACTGCTGCAGCAGGCCATGGGAAGCGGCGACCGCCAGGTCGAATCGCACCTGTGCCGCCTGCCGCCACGGCACCACAACGCCGCCGAGCTGGTCCAGGTAGCGCCGCGCCCCGGCGGAGGCCAGCGACCATGGCGGCCAGGTGTAGACGACCTGTACCCGGGGGTCCGGCTCCAGCAACGGCACCACATCGGCCAGCCTGGTCCCGGCCGTGACTGTATGGACGACCGCAAGCACCGTCCGCTCGCTCAGACAGGTCCCGCCCTCCGCCGCGTATGGCCCGAACGGTCCCCGCACCCACTCCTCGTCCGACATCACACCCTCCTGCGACTGCGCCTCAATCGCGTTCCCAACGCGGGGAGCGCCGCAGAAAGCGTGCGCCGGACTGGTGGATGCCCGGCTTGCAGGCGACTTGACGGAAACCTCCACGTCGCAGGTCAGACGCCCAGAATTGGCGCGTGCGGGCCGGCTGCAGAGATGCCAGCCACGATGGCAAGTGAGCGAACGGATATGCTGAGTTGGCGCGGCTGGCACCCCGCCAATGACGTCCTGCCACCACTGATGCTGGTGAACGGTCCGTACCCAGCCGCCAGCCGGGAGGCTTATTCAAAAGTCCTTGGCCAGACACCGCTCCACAAGCCTGACCAGCGTAGCCCTTGATGGTCGATCTTGGTGGGGGAGACTTTTGAATAAGCCTCCGGGGTTGAGCTCCTGGTGAACTATGGACCGCATATGAATCCCAGCAGACCAGGAGCCCTTCACCTTTGTCAATTAATATCTTGCCAGCCTGCGGAAGTTCGGGGGAATGAACCCGTATACTTCATTCGAACTTTTCGTCGAGAATTACATTAATGCTATTTCCCGGAAATGCCCTTCTAGTGGTTGTGGATCCAGTGGTCCAAAATCGTTGGCGTAAGCAACACTACCCACGCGGCCAGAGTGAAAGCGATAAGCCAAACCCGTTGCATTGTTTGCACCACCTCCTTCTAATGACGGATGCGCTGGGGAGCCTGGGACGCCGATCCGCCAGACCAGACACGGCCGATCACGTTAGTCCATATCATCTGATAAGGATATATGTCTGAAAAGTCGTGATCACAGGTTGTTTACGAGGTGACCGGACTGCCAGCGATGCGGTAGGAGGCGCCGAGTAAACAAGCGCCAGGTATGCCGCTCGACCAGAATCAGATTCTGGTTAGTGCCCTAGGGCCAACCGTCAACTTTCAGCAGCGCCAAGGCACTGGAGGCGAATTCTGACAGTTTCAGCCTCCGGAACGCCTAACTGATCAAATATGTCCGATGCCTGTCGCCAATAGATCCGGGCCGCGTCCTGGTCATTATTATGTAATGCCACTTCTGCGATGCCATTCAAGGCGCGGGCTTCAAGATAGGGGTCGCCTATCTTACGGCTTAAGCTCCTGCATCTTCGATAGCCATCAAGAGCCGCGGCATTTCTACCTGTACCAGCATTCGCATCAGCGCCACCGAGAAGCGCGCGTGTTAATTCGTAAATATTTTCAGTCTCATCGGCTATCGACAGCGCCCTTTGATGGTGAATCAGCGACTCGTCATATTTAGCCATTCGAAAGAAAGCTACTCCGATATCATTCAGGATAGCCGTCTCATGCGGCTTATTTCCCATTACAGCAAATACAGACAGGGCTTCCCGATAATGCGCCAAGGCAACGTCCGGCTCTCCTCTGTATAATTTGATGTTGCCCACGTTTGCCATCAGGATTGCATTGTTGCGCCGCTCGGAAACTCCACGGTAAATTATTTGTGCCTCAGCGTAGAGCTTGGCCGCATCGCGGTGGTGGCCCAAGTGGAGCCGCACATCTCCTATGTTGGTCAAGGTATTAGCCTCCCAGCGTCGATCACCTAGATCGCGAAAGAGGCCAAGCGCAGCTTGAAGATCTTCAAGAGTCTCTCGATAGCGTCCCGTGTGCCAGAAGCTAATTCCCATATGGACTAGGCAGATGGCTTCTCCATGGACATCTCCCACCATGTGGAAAACGTCTCGCGCTTCGCCGAAATAAGCAATGGATGCCCGATAATCTGATGCGGACCACATGCTGAGCCCGATCCAGTCAAGTGCAATGGCCTCGGCACGTGGCTCTGGGATGGTATGGAAGATGCCGCGAGCTGCAATGGCGCTCTTGAACGTGTCGCGAAATCGCCCGGTTCGCCATTGGATTACGCTCAGGTTTAACAGTCCCTGGGCAATAGCTCGTGGGATTTCGAGATCCTTGGCTACTTTGAGCGCCTTGTAATGGATCGCTTCGGCATCCTCCCATCGCCCTGTCTCATCAAGGAACTGAGCAATGGTGTCAGCCAGGTAAATCGCCTGCCGACTCCACTCATGATCGGCTGCATAGTGCATTGCACAGATCAGATTGCGCCATTCGGACTCCATCCATGTCTGAGCATCTTCCTCCATGCGGAAAGTGGGCGGGCCTTCGGGCGACTGTCTCGGAATGGCATCCCAACGATCACGACGTGGGTGGAGTGTGCGATCCGCACAGTCCGCGGCCTGCAAGTAGTAGCCAAGCATTCTTCCAATGGCCTGCCGCCGCCCGGATTCGCTTTCGTGGCGCATGACGCAGGAATGAGCGTACTGGCGAATCAGCTCATGGAAGCAGAACCGCCCGAATGATACTCGCTCAAGAAAGTAGCGGTCGGCCAGTTCTAATAGAACACGCTCAGCATCGGACAAGTGAATTTCTGCGCGGCAACTACTTGGACTGTGAATTCGGGCCCTGGGTGAAGACCAAGGCGCATAAAGACTCGCTGCTGGGTTGCGCTGAGATGTCGATAGGATAATTCGAACGCCGCGGCCAGGTTTCGGTACTCCAGGTGATCAGCACTTACGCAGGTGTCGCTGAGTTGCCTGGACAGTGCACGGACCGAGGGAACCTGCCGGTCGCGCAACCGGGTGGCGGCGAGGCTGATCGCCAGCGGCAGACATCCGCACAGACCGACGGCGTCCGCGACATCCGCCGGCGTCGTGTCGATTTCCGCGATGCGGGTGAACAACGCGACAGCTTCGTCTACGGGCAGCACGCGGAGCGGAAACTGGCACGCGCCGGTGAGGCCGTCGAGGCTCCGCCGGCTCGTGATCACTACCTGGCACCCAGAGCCGCCCGGAAGCAAGGCGCGGACCTGCTCGCTGTCGGCGGCGTCGTCAAGCACGATCAGTACACGCCGCGCAGCCAGCTCGCGGCGCCACAGCTTCGCACGCTCGGCCAGCCCGGTGGGGATCCGGCCCGGGGTGACGCCGAGCATGCGTAACAGCGTGGCCAGGGCAGTGGCCGGTTCCGTTGGTGGCCGCTGCGGGTCGTGTGCGCGCAGGTGCAGGAAGATCTGCCCGTCAGGAAACTGGTCCGCGATGTCATGCGCGATCTTGATAGCCAGAGAAGTCTTCCCGACGCCAGGCATTCCCTCGATGCTGATTACTCTCTCACCGCGCGCGACGCGTCCGGTCAGGGTGGTGACCTCCTTGCCGCGCCCGGTGAACTTGGTGGCAATGTCCGGGAGGTTGGCCGACGGGTGCGCCTGGTCGCCCAGGCGCTGCGGGGTGAAGCCGATCCCGGCGTCGTGCCGCAGGATCTTCTCGTACAACGCCCGCAGGGATGGGCTGGGGTCCAGGCCGGCCTCCGAGGCCAGGAGGCGCTGCGTCGCCAGGTACAGCTTTACTGCGTCGGCGTGCCGCCCGCATCGGTAAAGGGCAACCATAAGCCGGTCGACAAAGGTTTCGTCGAACGGGTATCTGTCGGCTAATTCGTGCAGGTAGCCGATCACGTTACCATGATTTCCCAGCTTGAGTTCGGTGTCGACAAGATCGAGTGCCATCGCGCGGTACTCGCTGTCCAGCCCTGATCGCGTCCGTTCGGCCCAGTCGCCCGAAATTCCCGACAGCGGCTCACCACGCCACAATGCCTCCGCGTCGTGCAACAACTTGGCTGCTGCCCAACCGTCGCCGCTGTCGGAGATCGATTTCGCCTGAGCGCATAAACGACGGAAACGAAAAAGATCCACGGCTTCAGCATCGAACTGGAGCGCGTAGCTGCGCGAGGTTGCCGTAAGCTGCGCCTCGTTGACAACTCCGGCCTCCCGCAAGCTCTTGCGCAGCCGGGATACGCACGCATGCAGGCTCTGCTGCACTTCGCCCGGCGGGTCCGGGCCCCACACCCGCTCGATCACCGCCCCGGCGGGCACTGAGCGCCCCTTCGCGAGCAGCAGCACGGCCAGCAGGCATCGCTCCTTGGGTGTCCCCAGTTCACGCGGCCTGCCGTCTGCCCACAGCTCAATGGAGCCGAGTAGCCGGAACTCCACCCTGACACCCCTCGTCAGGCTCTCCCCGATTCGGGATTAATCTTTCCACCAGCACGGTAAGAAAACCAGTGACAATTGGACACAATATCTTTACCGCGTCCCAGAGTTGTTCAAGGCGTAATTTGGGTCCCGCAGGCCTGTCTGCTGTGGGCCTTCATACCCTCACAACACAGCCGCTGACCCGCCTGCGCAGGTGCGTGAACATTCACACGTGCAACTGCATTTGCAAATGCTACTGGGAGGCATGGCCATGCAGTGCCGGAGGGGCGCGCCTGCGCCTTCCCTGAACCCGGCTGACCAAGACGCCTACCGATCTGCATGGTCCGCATTTACTGGCTCACCCCTGCCCAGCCGCGCGGGCCAGCCCCCTGTGTAGGACGCTTATCTCCCAGCTCGCCGTTGGCTTTGCGCGGGGACGGCTGGGTCGCGGGTTGCTCGCCAACCCGAAGGCAGCGGGTCCGGGGACCTCGTGGTGGCAGGCAAGCTGGTTTTGGCTTACCGGGCGGCGTCGGCGGCGGGCTGCGAACGTAGGGGCATGGTGCTGATCGCCTCCAGTAGTAACGCGCGGGCGCTGTGCGGGTCAGGACTCCCCGGGCTTGTGCACGTCTCCCAGATGCAGGCCGCCGTCAACATGCAGATCCCCTGCCTGGATCAGATGACCGCGTACTGTCCCGCTGCTCACATTGATCACGCCCCCACCGGAGGCAGACAGCTCTGCTTGCGCCTGCGGCCACAGCGACCGCATCTGAGCCGCGAAGTCCGCATCGGCGGCGGCGATACGCTCCAGGGCTGCGGCTAGCTCCTGCACAGCCGTCTCGTCTCGCTGGCCAGCCTCGGCGGCAGCCAGCGCGGCGGAGGCGGCCAGGTCGTGGCCGAGCCGCCGGCGCAGCAGCCTGACCAGGGCATCCCATGCGCCACGTGCGCCCTCGGCCAGCGCTTCAGCGGCCTTTCCTGCCAGCGCGGCCGCCACCGCCACCATGATCTCGTCAGCCAACGAAACACCACTCCGCACAGGCCAAGATGGCCGTCTGCTCCGCGCCGGGTAACGTCAGGCTAACAGCCAGCCAATCGATACAGGCCGATCCGGAATGGTCGTCGGCCAGCGAGGCATTTCCGCCTGGAACTGCGGGACTGGTACGACTCTCCCGGCACCGGGATGAGATGCCTTGATCACCGAGGTGCGCCAGAGGTGATGCTGCTACACCACGGTCTGTCTTGTTCAGCCGTCGTAACGACCGGCCTTGACGTCCGCCAGAAACGCAGCAAAGGCCCCTCGGGCTACGATGTGCGCGCCGTCTTCTGGGCGCTTGGAGTCGCGGATGGCGGTGACGCCGGGCAGGTTCCCCGCCACCTCCACGCAGCCCCCGTTGCCTGAGCCGCTGCGGGTGGCCTTCCGCCACTCGGCGCGGGAAAGATCGGTCATTGGTCACTCCACCGATTCTGCTAGTTTTTCGAGGTAGGTGGTGGTCGCGGTGGGCGGGAGCGCGGCGTCGCGGACTTGGCTGAAGATCGTGGTGTAGTTCGTCACGTCGCCGGCCTTGGTGACCTCCTGGATGCCGGCGTCGTTCTCCAGGTACACGACGCTCGGGTCGTCGTCGTCGGGGAAGTCGAACAGGTTGATCTGGCTGATCATGCCGGGGTGGTGGCCGCCGGCGAACCGCAGCAGCCGAAGCTCGACATTGGGCCGCCGGCTCATCGCGGCCAGGTGGGTGATCTGGGCGCGCCGGTCGTCGCGGGTGCCCCACTGGTACAGCAGGGACGCCTCGGTGATCACGGTAACCAGCCGCGGGGCGGTGCCGTCGGTGCGGCCGAGGATCTGCTGCCGGCGCAGCGGGTCCAGGAG
>WNGJ01007780.1_pt1 | contig 11416 bp, 11 predicted proteins | sample 5400611 | NCBI WGS metagenome assembly WNGJ01 (sample SAMN13153375, study PRJNA577476) | soil metagenome | isolation source: 40 cm soil or saprolite under Garry oak tree replicate 1 | place: USA:California | collected 2016-06-15 | reverse complement strand
TCAGCCGGCAGCTGATCAACGATGTCGTCTACGTCCCGCTCATCTATATGGTGGACCCGTTTCTATTCAAGCCCTACGTGCTGGGCGCCGGCTCCAACAACATGTTCGACTACTACTGGGACCAGATCCAGCTGACGGCGCACTGAGGGCGTGTCTCCTAAGAACTGCTAACACGACGATCTTGGAGCCGGTGCCGTTGCTCGCAGGTGAGTACGGCGTCGGGCTGCCGCCGCGAACCGAGTAAGCCGGTCTCTTCGAGCATGCCTGGTTGGCGGTGCTGCCCGGAGCCGGGCCCTTTCCCTGGCGCGACGATACCGCGTGGTTCACGCGGACACTGGCGGCTTTTCGCGGCTGGCGTCGAACAGCAGCGTCGCGGCCACCGTCGCCCCGTCGGTGGCGATCGCACGGGTCTGCGCAGCAGCCGCAGGCGCGCGCGAGCTGACTATCGGAGTCGAATCGTCCTGTGCCGTGCCGATGCCCAGGTCGGCCACCCGGCCGGCCCTTTACCCTTCTCCCCGACGCCCTGCGCGTCCACCGCCTGGGACCGCCACGGTCAGCACTCAGTCACGTGGAGGCGCGTGCATCAACGTTTGGCGTCGCAGTTTGCCGTTCGCGTGCGCGAGTCGACGTCTGCTCCATTCGGCGTTCGGCCAGGCCGAGCATCGCGTCGCGTCAAGGTGATCCGAACCAGGTAGTCAGCGCGTCGCGCAATCCGGTATCTGTGCCGTCCCCCACCCAGGCGACGTATCCATCGGGTCTGATCAGCACGGCAGGGGGGGCTGCTACTTGGCCCAGGGCCGGAAGCTCCCAATCGCCGGCATATTTGGCGTCGATCGCCAACACTCGGTGTGCCCATGGGGAGATGTCGAAACCCCGGGGCTTGCCGAGGTTCAGAAGGACCGGGTGGGCGTCGTGGAGGAGGGTGAATACTCGCACCGTTCCACCGGGGGTGACCAGGTCGAGATCGGGCATGCGGCGCCCGAGCAGCGGGTGTCCGTCACCGAGGTTGTAATGAATGTCCAGGCCGGACATCATCGCGGCGAATCGTTTGCGTGGCTCGTCCAAGCTGAGGAGCTCCGACATGGTGTCGCGCAAGGCGTCGATGCGCTCGTCGGGGCGCAGGAGCGCGGTTTGCGCCATGGTGTTGCGCAACACGCGGGCAGCGACCGGGTGCCGCTCGGCGTGGTAGGTATCCAGGAGGCCGGGTGGCGCCCAGCCGCCGATCTGCCCGGCGAGCTTCCAGCCGAGGTTGGCCGCGTCCTGCAGACCGGTCGTCATCCCGGGCCCGCCGGCAGGCAGTTGGATGTGGGCGGCGTCCCCGGCGACGAGGACACGGCCGGCACGGTACCGGTCGGCTTGGCGGGCGGCATCGGTGAACCGGGACAGCCAGCGTGGTTGGCTCATCGCCAGGTCGACGCCGAGCACGCGGCGCACGCTGGCCCGCAGCTCGTCGAGGGTCGGTGGGGAATCGCGGTCGATATCCTGGCCGGGTTCGGTCGTCACGATGCGGTAGACGCCCTCGCCGAACGGGACCGAGGCGAACCCGCCAGCCGCCGTCCGCACCATGCCGATGGGAACGCCTTCGGGCTTGTCGAGGGTGACGTCGCCGAGGCGGGACAGCAGGGTCGGTGTGCCGGGGAAACCGATGCCGGCCTGCCGGCGGACCAGGCTGCGGGCGCCGTCACAGCCGACGACGTAGCGGGCTGTCAACCGGTACGGCCCGTCCGGGCCGCGGACGTCGAGGGTGACGTACTCCTCGTTCTGGAAGAGGCCGACGACCTCGTGACCGCGTCGGATCTGCGCGCCCAGCTCCCGGGCCCGCCCTTCCAACACCGCCTCGACCTGCGCCTGCTTGGCCGGCACCCCCGGCGGAAAGTACCCGGGCGGGGCGGAGGCGACGAGCCGACCCAGGTCCAACGGGATGCCGCCGAAGTGCAGGAACCGGGAGTACTCGACCCCGGGCGGGAAGCCGGCGTCGAAGCGCTCCAGCAAGCCACGGTAGTTGAAGGTCTGCACGGCGCGCCCGGCCAACCCGAGGGCCTTGGACAGCCCGGTCTGTGTCGGCAGCTGCTCCAGCACGATGACCTCCGCGCCGCCCAGGCGCAGCTCGCTTGCGAGCATGAGACCGGTCGGCCCGCCGCCGGCGATCACCACGTCCATAGTCGTCACGACGAACTCCGTAGTGTCGGTTGGGGAAGGCCGGCGGCGACGCGCTGCAGGGCGTCGCGGAGGACCGCCGGCAGGGCTTGCTCGGATTCGGTCTGGAGCCAGTGCTCGAACGCCACCCGGGTCGCGCTCATCACCGCACCGGCGACCAGCCGCGGGTAGATGTCGTGCTCGGCATCGCCGCCGATGCGCCGCGCCAAGGCCTGCGCGAGGGTCCGCTCGATCACCGCGTACGCCTTGAGCTGCTCACCGGCCAAGGTCGAGGTGGGCGCGATGCGCCGCGCCTGGCGCAGATCGATGTCGTCCATGGCGAAACCGTCCACGATCGCGGCGGTCAGGGCCGGCCAGAGCGGCTCATCGGCCGGCCTGGCGGCCAGCGCCGCCTCCACCCGCGCCGCGCGCTCGTACGCCGTGGCGAGGAAGGCTTCTTCTTTACTGGCGAAGTAGTTGTTGAAAGTGCGGGTCGACACCCCCGCCTCCGCGGCGATGTCCTCCACCCGGACCTGATCCCAACCCCGCAGGGCGGCCAGGCGCAATGCGGCCAGGCGCAAGGCGTCCCTGGTCGCCTGCTTCTTGCGCTCGCGCAGCCCGAGTACGTTGTCCATGCGGACACTGTAGAAGAATTTTGCAGTTCTCTGCAAATTTTCTGACACGTGCAATTTTCCGCGACGGTTGGTTCGCGCGACTGGTCAAAGTCCGGAGTACGTCCAATCCGCCGGATTCGCCGGTTTGTGGACCCCAGCCGCGACATATGATCTGACCGCTCGTGCTTGGTATCAGCCTCGCCCGATGTGATCCGAGTGCCCGGACGTCGCGAGCTCGGCCAGGCCGTGGGCGCTCGCCAGCGGGGCCATGAGTGGCGCCCGGGACACCCGAGGAGTCCCCGATGGTCGGCGCCTCCAAACCGAGTGCCTCCATGGCGCTGTCCATCGCTGCCTCCAGCTCCGGATGGGCGTCAGCCAGGAAGTCCGGGGCGAACATGAGGCGGTACTCTTCCCGGTGCGCCATCGCGTACTCGCCCTGGCCGGCGTTCGCAGCGACGTACAGGATCGTGTCGCGCTCCACCAGGTCCCGGGCTCGGGCCGGGTCGGCGGTCTCGAGCGCCTGGCCAACCTCATCCCAAGCCGTGGTCGCAATCGAGACGTGACCGGGTCCGCGCCGGTGGCCAGGGCCTCCAGCAGGATGCGGTCGCGGCGGATGCGTTCGAGCGGGGCGCCGAGGAGCAGGTGCTTGTCGAGGTAGTCGGCGGCGACCGGTTCGGTGCCCAGCGCGCTGACACGCGAGATCAGGAGGTGCCGGTTGGCGGTGCCCGGCCAGGTGGCGTGTCGGCGCTCCAGCCACGCCAGCAGGATCGTGCGGGTGAGGTCCCCGAGGGACTGGGAGTGGCCGGCGATGGTGATCCGCCGGCTGGGCAGGTCGATGTCGTCGAGGGTGAGTTCGCGGATCGCTTTCGGCCGGGCGGCGTGGACCGCGGCAAGGGCCACCACCAGGCGTTGCGCGGGGCTGACGGCGCCTGTTGGACGGCGTGGATCTCCTGAGCGGTCATCGGCAGCACGATGCGCTCGACGTGGCGGCCGCCGGCAAGGTGGCACGTGGGGTCGGCGAAGACCAGGCCACGTCGTTTCGCGAACCGGAACAGCAAGCGCAGCGCGGATATGACGTTGTAGCGCCGGTGCCCGCGCAGCGGCTTCAAGACGGCGTCGACATCGCGCGAGGTGATCTCCCGCAGGTGGCCGCGGGTGGCCGCCCAGCATTCGATCAATGGCCAGACGGCGCCGAAGTAGACACGGATGGTGGTGTCTGATCGGAGGCGGGTGCGGGCGTCACCGTTGAGCACCAGCAGCCAGGCGTGAACATCACGGCGGAAGCCAGCGGGTAGATCGCCGACGCGCCGGTCCAGCCAGGCGCAGATGGCGGCAGCGGTGTCGTCGTGCAGCAACCCCAGGTCGCCCACCACGGCGGCAACCCGGGTCACCGAGCTATGGCTGCGGCGCCGTAGCCGCTGACGAACCTCCGACAGCGGAATCGGGTCTGTGCCGGCGTGGCCGTCGAGAACGTCCTTCAGGCCGTACAGCACGCCGGTAACCGTCGCCGGTGACCAGCCGTAGGCCTCGGCCAAGGCGATCGCGCGGCGGCCGGCGGCCAGCAACAATGCACTGTCGCAGCGCCGCAGCAGCAGCTCCGGTAGGCCATGCCCTCGGATCGGTGGCCGGACGCCGTGCCGTGACGGCCCTTCTCTACCCCTGGTGTGAGGTCAGGTTCTACCCGGCGGCCGATGCGCGGACGTCCTGCTGGCCCGACGATTGAGGTGTATGTCAGTATCCCGACGTCAGCGGAGGCGGGCGAGATGGGTGATCAGCACACGATGCGAGCCTCGGACCGCGACCGGCAGCAGGTGGTGGACCGGCTACGGAGCGCGCTGGGGGACGGCCGCCTGACGATGGACGAGTACGTGGACCGGATGGAGGTTGCGTACCAGGCGGTGACCTACGGCGACCTGGCCCCGCTGGGCGCGGACCTGCCGGCCTCGACACCGGTGATCGCCGGGCCGCCGACGGCTGCGGCTGCCGCCGCGCCGCCGGCCGTTTTCTCCCGCGCAGGCTATCTGGCCGGCCTGCCGGCGGTGCTCAGGGTCCTGTGGATCAAATGGCTGGCCGTCGTGTCGGTCAACGTGGTCGTCTGGGCCCTGGTCAGCGGTACCGGCGGTCACCTGGCCTACCCCTGGCCGGTCTGGGTGGCCGGCCCGTGGGGGGCGGCGCTGTTCGCCGTGTCAGCTGGCGTCACGCTGTTCCGGCGCAGCCGGCCGCCCGCCGCCCGCCCGCGGCCAGTGAATGGCTGATCAGACCAGCCTTGCCGACCCGCATGTCCCGCAGATCGAGGTGCTGATCATCGAAGAGCATGGCGCCGAGAGTAGACGGGAAGGTTCGGCGGCTGCTGAACAACGGTGCATATTCGTTAAACGCACCCGACGGTGAGGAAGCGCAAACCCGGGAAACATGAGGCGCGCGGCATGGCCGAAGGTGGCCGCTCCCATCTGCGGGCCTGGAGAACCAACGTGAGGAGAAGATATCTATGAAACGGGTTACGCTCGTCAAGCTATTCGTCGGCAATCAGGACGAGGCGCTGGAGTTCTATACCGGAAAGCTGGGCTTCGAAGTCGCTGAGGATAGCAAGCTGGGCGATTACCGCTGGCTGCTGGTGCGACTGCCTGACAACAAAGAGTTCTGCATCAACCTCGATGTCGCCAGAACCAGCGAGCAAAAGGCGCTCGTGGGCCGCCAGGCCGCCGATCTGCCGCTGTTTAGCATCGAGACCGATGACTGCGTAGGCGAATACAGGATCCTGAAAGAACGCGGCGTCGAGTTCGACGGCGAACCCGAGGTCCGTCCCTACGGCACCGGCGTCCTGATGAAAGACCTCTACGGCAACAAGATTTACATCAATCAGGGTTAATGTCGCCGGTTCCTAGTGCCGCATCAGAGTGCGTTTGCCCGCGTGGTGGTTGCACGCGACGGCGTCCGGTGACCGGTGAGGCCCGGGAGGCCAGCGCGCCAGATGGGGACCGCAGCCACCGGCTGCGGCAGGTACCGGGCCGGTTATCCCTGCGCACGGCTCAAGGACCGGGCAAACGTAGCCTGATGCGGCACCAGCATCGCCCGGTCGGGGTGGAATGATGCGATCTGATGCCTTCGAGCCTGCTCGGCTGCCACGGCCTGCCCCTTTCCTGCTTGCCCAGGTCGGCAAGGCTCGGCAAAGTCCTCCATGGCCTCGATCCACCGGCCGCGCAACGCCCTGCTGGCCGGGGCCCAAGGCGAACTGCTCACGTCGCTGTCACTTGATGAGCGCGTGGCCCGATCGGCGGCCAGCCTGTGCTCTGGACCGTTGATGGAGCGGCCGGCGGCGCCGTCGAAGCGTTCCTCGGTGAGTACCTGCCGGGTGGTCAGCCTTCGCGGCGAAGGCTCTGGGCTCACAGGAAGAGGGCTCATTGCAAGGCCACAGCTCGCAGGCGGTGCGCCGCATCCGCCTGCGGGATTATGAAGTTACTGTTAATTTGGTGAGACATCAAGAATATAGTCACTATATCCTTGGGTCGTGCTCACCGAGCCAGGCCTCCGGGACCGGAAGAGACCGCAGACGCGACAGCCCAGGGCGATGCTGGCGCCGACGATCTCACAGCCCGGGCGTTACTCGGGGCGGCGGTCGGCCAGGTCGGCCCAGGGCGGGGAGGCTTCCGCGGTGCCGGCGTTGGCGGCTAGGTGGCCGAGCAGGGTGCTGAGCGTCGCCAGGTCGGCGTCGGCGAAGCCCGCTCGGAGCTTGGCGTCGAAGGCGATCGCGGTGTCCCGCAGGCGGACGAACGCCGCTTCGCCCGCGTCGGTCAGCGCGACCACGTGGATTCGCCGGTTGGCGGCGTCCCGGGTCCGGGTGATCAGCCCGCGGGCATCCATGGCGTTCAGATGGTGCGTCAGCGTGGCCTCGCGCACTCCTACCGCCTCCGCGAGTTCCCGCTGGTTGGCCGGCTTACGGATCTTCAGGTTGAGCAGGATCAGCCAGACCGGCAGGGTGCCGCCCGCTTCGCCGAGAGCCTCGTCGAACGCGCGCTCTACGGCGCGGGCCGTCTGGCTCAAGCGGAGCCCGATCGGGAGGGGAAACGGTGCTGGCACGTCAGCCAGCATACCACTAAGTATCGACATCTAAGGATTTGACATCTAATTCTTAGACATCTAATCTTCTGTGATAGCGGCGGCCGCACGCCCGGGCCACCGCGGCAACGGAGAAGGGACTTGCGTGATGAGCAAACCCACAGTTGAGGCCTACGGCCTGCGGAAGGCCTTCGGCGAGGTGCAGGCGCTGGACGGGCTGAGCCTGGCGGTGCCCGCCGGATCGGTGCTCGGACTGCTCGGGCCGAACGGATCGGGCAAGACCACCACCGTGTCCATCCTGTCCACCTCGCTGCACCCCGACGCCGGCCGCGCAACCGTCGGCGGGCTGGACGTGGTAGCAGAGGCGGCCCAGGTACGCCGCGTTATCGGCCTGGCAGGCCAGTTCGCGGCCGTGGATCCCAACCTGACCGGACGGGAGAACCTCAGGCTGATCGGCCGGCTGTCCCGGGTGGGCCGCAGGCAGGCCCGGGTCCGCGCCGACGAGTTGCTTGACCGCTTCGGGCTGAACGCGGCGGCCGGCCGGCTCGTGCGCGGCTACTCGGGCGGGATGCGGCGGCGGCTCGACGTGGCCGCCGCGCTGCTGCACCGGCCGGCGGTGCTGTTCCTCGATGAGCCCACCACCGGCCTGGACCCGGAGAGCCGCTTCGCGCTGTGGGACTCGGTGCGCGACCTCGCCAGGGCCGGCACCACCGTGCTGCTGACCACGCAATACCTCGAAGAAGCCGACGCCCTGGCCGATCAGGTGGTGATCATCTCCGCCGGGCGGGCAGCCGACACCGGCACCCCCGCCGAGCTGAAGGCCCGGTTCGGCACGGTGCTCTTCCACCTGGATTTCGGCAGGCAGGAGGCCGCTCAAGCCGCCCATATGGCGCTGGCTTCGGCCGGCTACCGGCCGCAGCGCGACGGCGCCAGCATCCAGGTCCGATCCGCTGCCGGTTCCGGCGAGCTCACCGGCCTGCTGCGCGCCCTGGACGGCCGGGCACCCGACCCGGTGTCCGTCGCGGTGCGCGAACCCACCCTGGACGACGTATTCCTCTCTCTTACCCGTGGAGGCGAAGCAGCATGAGCACGATCGCACTAGCGCCGCGCCAGGTCGCGGTCGGCCGCGTCGCGGCGGCGTCCACCAGAGTCGCCAGCGCGCTCTCGGACACGGCCGACGTCGCCTGGCGCAACTTGCTGACCCAGCTGCGCACCCCGCAGGCGCTGGTGTTCGCCACCATCCAGCCAGTGATCTTCGTGCTGCTGTTCCGCTACGCGTTCGGCGGCGCGATCCACGTGCCCGGCACGAACTACGTGGACTTCCTGATGCCCGGCATCTTCGCGCAGACGGTCGCCTTCGGCGCGGTCGGCACCGCGGTCGGGCTGTCCGGTGACCTGCGCGCCGGCATCCTGGTCCGCTTCCGCACCCTGCCGATGGCCCGGATCGCCGTACTCGGCGGCAGGACCGCCGCGGACCTGGCCCGCAACCTGCTTGTCGTCGCGGTCATGACCGGCGTCGGCTTCGCCGCCGGATTCCGCAGCCCGCACGGCGCGGGCGGCCTGCTGGCCGCGCTCGGCTTGGTGGTCGCGTTCGGATACGCGATCTCCTGGGGCTTCGCGTCCCTCGGCCTGCGGGTCAGCGACCCCGAAGCGGCACAGGCGGCAGCGGTGCCCGTGATGTTCTTGCTCGTCTTCACCTCCGCCGCCTTCGTGCCGGCCACCGCCATGCCCGGCTGGCTGCAGGCGTTCGGCACCCATCAGCCAGTCGACGCTCTGGTCAACGCGGAACGGGCGCTGATCCTCGGCGGCCCGGCAGCACATGACGTGCTCAACTCCCTGGCGTGGAGCGGCGGCCTGCTGGTCGTGTTCGCCCTCCTCGCCGCCCGCACCTACGCCCGCATGGGCCGCTAACACAAAGGAGCCAGCAATGGCCGCCGAACTGAACCAGACCATGAGCGCGCTCGACGGGCAGATCGCCCTGGTAACCGGCAGTACGCGAGGCATCGGGGCGGGCATCGCCGCCGAGTTCGCGCGCCGCGGCGCCGCCGTCGCCGTGCATGGCCGCGGCCAGGCAGCCGCGGACAGCGTGGCGGCCGCGATTATCCGCGACGGCGGCAATGCCATGGCGGCGACCGGCGACGTGACCGATTTCGGCCAGGTCGAGTCGGTGCGCCGCCAGGTCGAGGACGCCTGGGGCCCGGTCGACATCCTGGTCGCCAACGCGGGCGGCAGCTTCACCCCGCCCGCGCCGCTCGAACAGATCCCCGAAGACGGGTGGCGCGCGACCGTCGACGGCAACCTGCTGGCCACGTTCCTCACGCTGAAGAGTTTCCTGCCCGGGATGAAGGAGCGACGCCGGGGCACGATCATCACCATCGGCTCAGCCGCGGGGCGCCGCGCCCACCCCCGTTCCCCCATTCCCTATGCGGCGGCCAAGGCGGGCATCGCGCTGCTGACACAGGACGTCGCCGCCCAGGCGGGCCCGTTCGGGATCCGCGTCAACTGCATCACCCCGGAGACAATCCTCACCGAGGGCAGCCAGGACCGGATCCCGGCCGAGCTGCAAGCATCGCTCGCCGACGCGCATCCCCTCAAACGGCTCGGCACGCCGCAGGACGTCGCGACCGCCGCCGCGTTCCTCGCCTCCGACGCCGCCGCCTGGATCACCGGCGTGGTCCTCGACGTCGCCGGCGGCGCCGTACTCGTCTAACCCATCCTCAGCACAAGGAGGCCGATCATGGCAGCCAGCCAAGCCGCGATGCGGCGGCGCGCGCGGATCATGCGCGCGGTCAACGTGCCCATGCGGGCAGCGCTCAGCCTGCCGTTCGCGACACCGCTCAGCGCGAACCTGATGCTCATCTCCTACACCGGCCGCAAGAGCGGGAAGGCCTACCGGCAGCCGGTCAGCTACGTGCGCGACGGCGACGTGCTGCTCACCCCCGGCGGCGGCCGCTGGACGCTCAACCTGGCCGGAGGGCGGCCGGTCCGGATCCGGTTGCGCGGCCGCGACGAGCCTGCCCGGCCGGAACTGGTCACCGATCCCGCCGAGCTGGAGCGGCTGCTCGGTGTGATCGCCGAAAAGAACCCGCGGGCTGCCAGGTTCATCCCGATCCCGCGCCGGCCCGACGGGCATCTCGACCCCGACACCCTCAACGCCGCGCTGCGGCACGGCTTCTGCATCGTGCGCTGGCACCTCGCGGAGCAGGAATGACGCTGAAGAGCCGTTCAGGACCACTGCGCAGCCGGACCATCCCGGGCACGGGCCGCGGTACCTGCAGGCCCGCACCGCGGGCGGAAGGCGCTCGGTCTCCTGCCAGCCACACCGGCGGTAGAACCCAACCGCGAGATCGCCGGTCGCCATCCAGACCCGCGGGTAATCCCCGGCGCTTTGGCTCATCGGCTGGCGGGCCGCGTAGTTCGGCGAGGTCGGTGTCTGGCAGCCAGTCCTGCCGGGGGTCATAGGCGAGCCAGCCTTCGCTTCGCCCTGCGTGGACGGCGCGTTCGAGCAGCAGCTCCAGCTGTGGGTGGTGGTGGCGTTCGGGCCAGACCAGCGACCACAAGAAGCACGGCGTGGGATCCAGGGGGAGCCGCCGGACGCCCGTGTCGGGGGGAAGGGGCCAGTCAGCGCCGAACAGGATGAGCCGGTGCGGGTGGCGCCGGACCTGGTCGATGGCGTGCTCCAGCCCGAGGTTGTGGCCGCTGGTGTCCAGCGGGATGCCGAAGTGCCCGGCTATTTGCCGGCAGGCGCTCAGCAGCTCGGCGGGGCTGCCGCTGGCGGGGAGCCACAGCGCGGACTCCCGCAGGTCGGCCGGGCGCAGCTGGGCGGCGCGGGCCAGCGGGTGGCCGGCGTTGACGGCCACGGCCAGGCGCTCCAGCACCACGGGCCGGCGGGCCAGCCCGCTCGGCCATGGATGGCCGAGGTCGTGGACGCGGCCGAAGCAGGCGTCCAGCTCGCCGCGCTCCAGCGCCTCGAGGGCGGCACCGAGGCTGCGGCGCATGCTCAGCTCGATGGTCAGTGCGGGGTCCTCGCCGAGCAGGCGGCGGACGATGCGCAGCGGGGCCTGCACCTGCCCCCAGACGTCCAGGCGCAGCGGCCAGGACCCCGGCCGGGCCGACTCGGCGGCGGCGTCGGCGGCGGCCAGGAGCGCCCTGGCGTGCGGCAGGAAGCGGTGGCCGGCCTCGGTCAGCTCCACGCCGCGGGTGCCGCGGATGAACAGCGGTTCGCCGAGGCTGTGCTCCAGCCGCTGGATGCGTTTGGAGAGGGCCTGCTGGGTGAGGAACAGCCGGGCGGCGGCGCGGCCGAAGTGCAGCTGCTCGGCGGTGACAACGAACGCCCTCACCTGGGTGAGGTCCAGCTCCATGTATCTGAGCTTGGTCAACAACCGCGGGTTGTCAACCCGGCCCCGAACAGCTGTTGGACACCCCGCTCCGGCTGCGGTGCCCTTGGAGCATGGGACGCGTGAACGGCACTGGCATTCCCGCCCCCGCCCCGCTGATCGGGGTGGCGGCCGGCGTGCCGTACGTGGCGCTTCGGCCGGCTCGCGGGCGGCGGCGGGCACCGCTGGTGGTGGCCTGGCACCAGCTGGGCCCCCCGCGGACCGGGCAGGCGA
>WNGJ01007779.1_pt1 | contig 11417 bp, 9 predicted proteins | sample 5400611 | NCBI WGS metagenome assembly WNGJ01 (sample SAMN13153375, study PRJNA577476) | soil metagenome | isolation source: 40 cm soil or saprolite under Garry oak tree replicate 1 | place: USA:California | collected 2016-06-15 | reverse complement strand
CTCTGGTTTCTGCTTCGTAGATCTTTGTGAGCGCGTCTCCGATGATGTCTCTTTCTAAACTAGCAAGTCGGAGCCTGTCGCGAGATCTAGAGACATCGATGCTTGTGATGGTCTTCTTGAGTATGTCTGGAACGGGGAAAGACTCTCTCTTGGCGGGCTCGGGTGTAGTCCTGATCTCCTCCTGTTCGGTTTTTTTTCTTCCGAATAGGAGGATGAGTGTGAGTAGTGTGAAAGGCGCCGTTTGGCCCTTTCTACGCAATAGAAGCATTCCTCTGGCGTTCTTAGTCGTTTGACGAGTGCCCGATTATTAATGGTTTAGCAGTGCGGTGTTCCTGTTACCGCGCCGGGGGGTTGATGCGTCCAAGTATGGTTAACTAGTGTTTGTGTGATTTGTTGCTTTGAGTTAGTCTATGTCCCTTGCGATGCAGTGCGAGAGTTGCGGTCGACCGTTGGCTTCGCGCGAGGAACATGGGGCTCAGAATCTCGACAATCCCTATTGCATTCATTGTACCGATATGAAGGGTAAGCTGTTGCCTTTTGAGAAGTTGTATGAGGACATGGTCGCGTCGGCTATGCAGACTCGTTGGATGAATAAAGAGCAGGCGCAGAAGTACGCGTTGGAGGAGATGGGTCGCTGGCCGGCTTGGAAGGACCGAGTCGACAAGATCCTGAAGAGATAGTCCGACTCTAGAGATTCGCTGCACCGTGTCTGGCTTACGACTATCGGTAATTCTGATTTCGAGCGTTAGTAAATGGGTGCGCCGTAGTCAGCGCTCATTATTCCGATATCAATGATGTCTATTGTTCCATTGCCGTTTAGGTCTACTGCCGGATTGTAGCGGACGGAACCTTGGGTTGCTCCGTAGTCGTAGGTTGCCATGCCGACATCAACTATGTCCACCATTCCGTTGCCCGTAACATCAGGGTTTCTTGAGGCGAAGCAGCTGAGCTGTGCTGCGGTCGGGTTTATTGTACAGCTGGTTGTTATGGTTGGATTTGTTGAGGTGATTGTGACTAGGAATCGTCTTTGACTGTTATTGGGTCCGGCGTCGATTGTGAGGTTGAATGTTTTGGAGAAAATGGTTATTCCTGTCGTTGTGTTTGTAGCGACTACTGCTAACGTGCCGGTGATGATATGTGTCGTAGTGTTTGCCGCGATGTTCGTGAAGATTGTGATGTTGATGTTGTCGAAGAATGCTTGTACTTGCTGAAAGCCTTGCAGAGCGGGCCTTACGATCAACGTCTTAGATATGGCTGGAGCTCCCTGACTAGTAACCACTGTGAGTATGACTCTGTAGAGTCCGGGTTCTACATACTTGTGAACTGCTAGTATTCCCGTCCCATTGGTTCCGTCTCCGAAGCTCCATAGGAAGCGCGTCGATGTCGGGGATGAGCTCTGGTAGATTCTAGTATTGGAGGCGTTGAATGTTACCGGAAATCCGACAGGAGGTTGGGACGGTTGAATGGTAAAGTCTGGTGCTACGTTGAATAGTACGAGTTGAGAGATGGTGTCCGTGATTCCATTGCTGTCCTGCACAGTCAGGGTGACTTGCCATTTCCCTGGGGTGGCGAGTAGAAAGTCATGGGTCTGGTAGGAGCTGTTGGTCTTGACCGGGGGGCTGCCGTCGCCAAAATCCCAAGTATAGGACAGTATCTGTCCGTTCGTGGCTCGGCTGGTGTTGGCGTTGAAGAAGACCACGTCGCCTGGGGCGGCGCATGCAACGCACGGGTTGTATGTGAAGGCTGCAAGGGGATGGGTCCCGCTCACGGTCTCAAAGCTCGGGAAGACGTTCAGTATGAAAAATGCGAGAGCGGCTATTGTGGCTCCTCGTCGGAGAGTTCGGCTATTCAAGATCTGGACGCGCTACGTATCTCAGCCTCATTCTTATTGTTAACTGGAGAATCGTTGGATTGGAGCCCCGGACGAGATTTGAACTCGTGACCCTTGCCTTTCTGTGAAATGTACCAAGGCAATGCTCATGGTTTTGCATCTACCAGGCTGAGCCACCGGGGCGTTAGTCTCGGTTCGGCGATATGCACGGTTATATCCATTATTGGCTGATCCCTCCTTACGATGCTTATTGGACCAAGAATGTTGTTGGACGTTGGCTTGACGGAGGTTCAGGTTTTCCGACGAAACCTCTTGCAGCGACATGGGTCTTCTTTGAGATCTAGGAAAAAGTTGTCGGCCAGAATTGTCTAGGGTTGTCTTGAATTGAGTGCTTCCTCTGAAGTGTTGATGGGGGAGCTTAGGGTGAATACTAGATTGATGCTTGGATCTGAGCGTCTTCGCCTTCTATTTACGAACACTCGGCTCATAGCTGATCATGCCGGCAAGAGGGGCGCAGGGGCGGTCGCGGGTACTAGTATTTTGGGCAGACTTAGTGGTGCCCTTGAAGACCTCTTCAAGAGTGGAGGTGAGTCTGCGAGAAGAAAGGGAATTAGGAACATGAGTCCGGACCAGGTTCTCCGGTCTCACAGAGACAATTTCGCCATCAACTATAGTGAGGTTGTCAGTGTCAATGTGGTGCAGACTCTCACAGTGCACGGAATTACCATCTTGACGAGAGATGATAAGTTCGAGTTCTCTACCCGGGCCCGGTTCAATGAGATGGTCGAGCTCTTTACAAGGACTATCAGTGAAAAACTGTCGGTACGAAGGTTGTCTCAAAGCGAGCTTCAACGCGGAGCCTCTCCTAGACTGGGTCTGCCAATTCTTTCCTGAACATTATGTGCGATCCTGCTCAAGGATTCTCCTCGTCGGACATACTGTCGTATTGGTCTGGCACTTGGAGGGATAGACTAATCTTCTGCGGAGACGGGAATGTTTATTGATGAGAATTCCAAGAGTTCTACTGCTGGCTTCACTATTCCTTTTGGTGCTTAGCTTCCCGGGCTGGCCAGCTCGCAGCGTTCACGGCTTAAGTCAGCCGGTATCTACCGTCCAAATCTCCCCTGTCGGAACTTGCTGTTACATCGTCAACGATTTTTTCACAGTCAACGTGATGCTCATACTCCCTAGTGGAGAGTCAATCAATGGGTTCGACATCAGGATCAACTACACTAACGCATTCACGATTGTGAATCCTGGAGTTCTCCAGGCGAAGACCATCACCTATTCGAATAATCTGTTCGCACAATATTCCAGCAATGTGTTCGTTGAATGCATCGACGGCACAGCTATTCAGGGGAGTAACGGGTGCCCTTCGGAGGACGCCCCTTTGGGCCAATTTCACCTTAGTGAAATCATCACTGGACAGGAATTGACCGGGCCCGTGAATGGGCTACTGTTTAGCGTTACTTTCAAGGTTACGGGTTCTGGGAGCAGTGTTTTCACGATTGACCGTGCGAATCTGGTCAATCCTCATCCTGACCCCTCGAACCCTCAGTTGATCAATCCGGTGTTGATTCCGGTGGTAAAGCAGGACGGTGTCTTTGGTAATCAGGGCGTTGTTGCCTTTTTCAACTATCAAGCGCCGGATCCGTCCGTTACACCGTCAATTATTCCGAATCAGCAGGTCGTTTTTGATGCGAGCGGGAGCTTTGCGGGAAATGGGTCATCGATAAATTTCAGATTGTACTCTTGGGATTTCGGAGACGGGAGCGCCATTAGTAACATTGTGACGGGGGGGACGACAACTCATGCTTTCAGAGCAGCTGGCAACTATACCGTATCGCTAACGGTATGGGATACAAGGAACGACACCGGCAGGGTGGCGAGAAAGGTTATGGTGCTGCAGGCGCTAGGTAATTTGGCTCTGATTGTTAAGAATCAGATAGGAACCGTTATGCGTGGGAATGTGAATGTTCGGGTCTTCAACTCGTCCTCCTTCTCTACTCCCTTCGTTACTAAGATCGTTGGAGCCGGGGGTGATGTTCAGTTCAATGGGCTTACCCCAGGGAGCAGTTACTATCTGACTTTCTCAGGGGACACGGTTGAGAGCTATTCGAAAACGGAACTGATTGAGCCCGGCCTGACGACGTATGACACGGTGTACATGACAGAGAAGTCGCCTCCCCAGGACTATAGCGGGCTAATCTATCTTGGAACGATTCTCGGCGGGTTAGGCGTCATCTCGGCAGCCATTATCTACAAGATGCGGTCCCGCAGGAAAGATCCTTCACGTCGATCCATCCGGAAAGCAAGGATCCGAAAATAGAAACCTCTCCTCCCAAGTCGCTCTCTATAGAGCGCTATTGTACGGATTCTGATAGGGGTTACGAGAGTTCTCGGTTTGGTCTAATTGGTTCTCAGGCTGATTGAGTCTTTCTTCTCGGAAGGAGGAAAAGTGCGAGTCCTGCGGCGACGAGGATGAGTGCTGCGACCACTATTGCAGGAACCGTGTATGGATTTGAGAAAACGCTGGTGTTAGCAGCGTTCAGGGTAACCGGTGTAGCGGATCTTAGTAGGTTGTTCGATAGGATGCTCTCCCCAGGGACGCCCGGGACCTTTCCTCCGATCATGTAAGCTCCTGAGCTGTAGCCGGAGGTATGCCAGGTAATCGTTACCGTTACGTTTTGACCTGGGCTAAGGGTCACATTTTTCGAGCCTACATCCTGGTCTCCTACAATTGCAAGCACTGTAGCGTTCTCGGCAAGCTTGCCTACATTCCGCACAAGGATCGCGATGGTAACGTCCGTGCCAATGGTGACTGAAGTCGCGCTCGGGGTTACAGAATACACCTCCAGGTCTTCCGGGGAGGTGGTGGATATCACGACGAATGGCATCTGCCCATCCACTCGTGTAGGATCGCTGAATTTCCCTGTTCCTTCCACAACCAGCGTGTATTGGCCTGGAGGGGCGGTAGAGCTCGCTATGATCGTGACTAGTATGGTCGCGTTCTTTGTAGTTCCCTTCAAAGTTACAATTGAAGAGTTCGAGGATAAGACGAAGAATGGTGCCAGGTTTGCGTCTGAGATTGAGACGCCGACCGTTACATTGTCGACAGTTCCATGGTTATTTACGAAAGCTACTTTGATGGTCGTAGCTGAGCCAACCGAGACTGTCGTCACTGTCAAAGGTAGCACAATGGAGAAGCCTGGCCTTACCACAGCCACTTGGAAACTGAGAGCGTGATTGGAAGTGTGATCGGCGCTACCGCTTGTAGCCGTTATTGTTACAACGTAGTTACCGACTGCTTGTCCTGTCACTGCGCAATTCGTTTGGTTGTGTCCATTGACGTTTCCAATGTATGTTAGATTCATAATGGTTGGAGTGCAGCTTACAGCGACCCCTCTTGAGGGCCCGTCGATTCCGTTGGCTCGGATTTGATCGACGTAAATTGTTCCGACTGTTACTGTGACGTTGTAGACGGCGCTTGCTTCAACATCTATCAATTCTGGGACTGTGGTCCCGTTGACGACGGTCAGCACGCCCGGATTGTTGGTATGCAATGCATAGTCTACCACGAAGACCGTTATCTTACTGAGGTGAACAAATGAGCCGGAATATGCAGTGACGTTCACGCTATACGAACCAGGTATTGTCGAGTTCAGACTGAGTATAGTATTGTTCGTGGTCCCCGCATGTAGTCTGAGCTGAATTTGCTTCTGATTATTGGCGAAAAGTGCCTTGAGCCCTGGAGAAGCTGTCTCGCTGAGAGTTACGTTCGCAGCATAGTTTCCTATGCTAGATATGACGATGTTGGATGTGCCTAGGACTGTGACGTTGAAGGTGACAACATTAGGAGAGGGCGTTAGTGAGAAGTCCGGTATTGGGACGAGTAGTTGGATTGTTACTGTGTTCGGTACTAGCGTTCCGCTTGTGCCGGTGATGCTTAGAGTGTAGTTGCCGGGTGGAACTGTTTTTGTAACGTTCACGATTATTCCAGTTAGGCCCGCTGAACTGGTCGTTACCAATACAACGTTGGGGGACACTGTGACGATTGGGACGATTGGTCCAGTAGGGGAGGAAGAACCGCTGAGGGTGACGTTTGCCCCCGCTGTCCCGCCAAATCCGTTCAGGCTTGTGACTAAAAGAGACATCGTTGAGTCGACGTCTCCTTGAGAGACTTGGAGGCTCCCGGTATTTGGAACTAGGTCGAAGTATGCGGTGTTGCTGAATTTGGCCGACTGGGATGTTTCAGGTACCACGGCCGTTCCTCCTCCGGAAATCGTGACGCAGATCCCTCCTGCCACGCTGGTGCCTGCGCAACCTGTTTGGAAGTCGATCGGTGTGTTCGGTGAGATTGACTGGACGGTGTAGATTGCGGTGAATAGAAGGCCCGTTACTGGCCTTGAGCCCTGAAGACCTCCACTGACGACATAGTGGAGAGTGTCGGGACCGTCGGTGGAAGAACACGAAGATGATCCTATGATGTTGACTCCCCCGATGCATTTGAGCACCTCACGTACAGTTCCCGTGAGCACACTTCCTTGGCTGGTAGCGTTTGTTGGCTTCAAGACCGTGCTGTTTGTGCGAAGTGTAACGTCGAAGTTGCTAAGGTAGTCTGAGCCGTTGACTAGGATAGATAACGAGAATCGTACATTAGGTCCGGGAGACGTTGGTCCGGTTATGGTTGGGGTTGTAATGGGGCATATTGTGTCTCCTTGATTTGCAACGCAAACTTTTCCCACCAGACTTGAGTCAGCATGTGCAAGCGAAATGAATTCGGGGGAGACGTACAATCCTACGGCAGTTGTGAGCGTTATTAACAACAACGATGCGAGGATTCTCTTCAACAAGTTCTGCTTGCTCTGATCTGAGGTTTTCCGACAGCGTGAAATATATGTCTTGGGAGCAATCCGCCGCACATCTGAGTCCCGTCTGCTTCCACGATTGATGAATGACTGGGACGGTTTTTTGCCGGGGAAAAGCTAATACTGAGCTTTCACTAGGTATTTCCCGGGGGCGGTTATGGCCCGTTCTGAAGATGATAAGCGGAAAGGAACAAGCCGTCTAGCGTACGCGATACCGCTTGTTGCGCTAGTCTTGATAGCAGCTGTCTATGTAGCTAGTGTCCTCCCGGCTTCGTCTTCGCCCGCAGCTATGGACTTTACTGCCAAGCTTCTGATCGCGCAGGCGAACACCAACGGGACTTGGCAGCACTACTACGCTCCTAGTGTCCCTGTAGGGGTGGCGGGGGGCATCTGGGATACTCATCAGTATGATAGCTGGGGTGTAAATAGCCACTATCCCATCTACATCGACAATCCCAATCTAGCATGTCCCCCTCAGGCAGCCTGCCTGTTTCACGTGAAATCCAAGGTCGTCCACCAGTACACATTAGGAGACTTTCTCGCCTTAATGGGGTACCCGATTGTCAGGGAGAATAATACTCTGGGACTGCCTAGTAATGGGAATTTTGTCTGGCAGTTGTGTGTTGGGCCAACGGGTCATGCGGTTCCGAATTTCCAGTGGGGAGCAATGGTCATTCAGCCGGACATGGACATTACCCTGCTCTATTACAATACTGCCAACGTTGGCTGTGCCTAGTCTCACGTCGATATTTCTGGGAATCTCCGGGGCTCCAATGACATCCATGGTATCTTTCGTGTAGAGAAGGGATTTTCACTGTTCGAAAATTTATATCGCGTCTTGACCCTAGCCTCTGCAACCTGGTGTATCTGACTGGCTACCAAGAAGAATTCATTACTCGTCTTCTTGTTGCTCCTCACCGTTGTCCTCTCGGGCTCGATGGAGGTTCCTCGGAGTCACGCTCAGCTGACGGGGCAGGTTTGTCTCGCTGATCCGACCTCCGCAAATCCTTCTGCTCCCTGTCCTACTGGCCCTCCCGTTTTTGACGGTGTTAGAGGTCAGCGGATTCGAATTGGTGTCTTCATTCAAGGCTCTGACCCTTTGAACGGTTTTGACATAGTCCTCCTAACTAGTCATACTATTCTCGTTCCGGTTGGCGCTGATTTGACGGGAACTGTTCTTCCTGGACAGTCTACGATCATTCTTGAATGTTTTCAAGGTGTCCTGGTATCTGGATCTGTTTGTGCGCGTAATGATACAATTGACACCCTCCACTTTACTGTTGCAGGAGGCCTAGGGCAGCTAACAACTCCTCCAACAGCTGGGCTGCTCTTCACTGCTATCTACAACGTAACTGGTACGACCAACTCAGGCGGTATTTCCGTCGGCTATCGGTCCCTTGACTGTACTGGGACCAGCGTGAGCGGTCTATGTGTTACGATCTCTAACGGGCAAACTTCTCCTGTTTCCGAGACTGCGCAAGCAGCAACTTTTGACGATTCTTCTCCTCCCCCTTCTATCACTGTCTCTGCAAATCCTTTGAGTTTTGGTCCTGAGTTTCCGGGCACTGCTAACACTGCTAATATTACTGCAACAGCTGGTGCTGGTTATCCAACTTTTGGAGCCACAGATGCTGTCACTTTCACCAAAGTTGCTAGCGCGGGTCTTACCGCTAATCTGATCGGAACAAATCCCTGCACTACGGGAGGGACTTCGTGTTCTGTCAATCTCACTCTGAGCGCGACAGTGGCCGGAAATTACACCGTAACCGTCTCGGGCACCTACGCGACCACCGACTCGCTAGGCAACCCAGACACTCTCGTTAGCACCGTCAAGCTCAGTGTTATCATTGTCGATTTCGGTTTCACCATCAGCCCGACGACTATCAGTTTCGGTTCTGGTCTTAGCGGAACGGCGACAATAACGCTGACTAGTCTGAATCGTTTTGCTGGAACTGTGACTCTATCCACCGGGACAACGATTCCGTCTACACCCCCCCTTACTATCTCTTACAATCCCAATCCGGTAACTCTGACTGCTGGCGCCACTATGACTTCGATCTCTGCTTTCAGCGCTTCACCCACCGGAGCTGTTACCTATCACGCTCAGATCAAGGCGACATCAGGAACTCGCGTCAAGACTAGTCTGACTCTAACAATTGTGGTCTCGGCTCCAAGGCCCGACTTTGGCATAACAGCGAGTCCCCAGTCGGTGCCACCAGTTGCGGTGGGAGTTCAAGGCAGTTCCTCTATCAACGTGACCTACGTGAGCGGTTTGACGGGTTCGGTAGCTCTTTCGACTGTTACCAGCTCGCCGAATCTTGCTTGTAGTCTGAACCCTCTTAGCTTGTCTGGCACTGGTACCTCGACTTTGTCCTGCTCAGGCTCTTCGGGGGGCTCGTACACTGCCAACGTCACTGGCACCGGTCCATCGACGTCGCACTCGGTCGTAGTGAGTTACACTATTCTCCAAGGTCCCGACTTTAATATCACAGCAAGCCCGACGATCATCAGTCCTCTAGATGCTGGTGCGTCTGCCACTGCTACCATTACAGTTAACGCGTTGAGGGGCTTTACTGGAACGGTTGATCTATCTGCGACCGCTTCGACTGGATTGACAGCTAACGTTAGTCCTACGAGCATCACTGGGTCTGGCACTGCGACTCTCTCAGTGTCCGCTGCACTGGCGGGGGACTATACGGTTACAGTGACTGCCTCAAATTCTACCACGTCTCACTCTACTACTCCAATTCAGGTCAAAGTTGTGGATTTTGGGCTGGCTGCAAATCCCTCGACCCTGAATATTCCACAAGGAGATTTCCTAACATCTAGCATCAGTATCACGGCTCAGAACGGTTTCGCTGGCATTGTTTCTCTGTCAGCCGTCGGTTCGCCAGGTCTCACGCCGGCAATTCTTCCGACTAGTATTTCTGGATCTGCGACTGCAGTTCTCAATATAACCGCCAGCAACAGCATTCCTCCTGGGAGCTACAATGTGAACGTAACTGGGATTAGTGGTTCGCTAACACGTGTGGTCGAGGTTTTGGTGACTGTTCCTCCGAACGACTTCTCAATCGCCGCATCTCCCTCGACCATAGCGGTGGCTGTGAATGCTGTTGGAACGTCGACAATTACATTATCGAGTCTTGCCAGTTTTGCTGGAACAATAACACTGTCTGTTTCCCTCCCGACCGGCGTTACTGGGTCTCTCAACCCTACGAGCGTCACCCTGGTGAAGGGTGGGACTGGTGTTTCGACCCTATCGGTCAACGCTTCGGTTGCCGGTTCCTTCTTGGTGAACGTTACAGGAACTAGCGGTTCGCTAGTACATACGATCACCGTGAACGTTGTCGCAGCGGTTCCAAACTTTGATCTCACATCCTCCACCCCCTCCGTCTCGGTTAATGCTGGAGCCCAAGGAACTGCTCTGATTACTCTCAGTCCAGTAAACGGGTTTACCGGGACCGTGACGCTTGCAGCTTCCATCGCTCCGGCGACCGGCTTCACTTGCACGCTTACGCCGTCCAGCATCATTCTCGGTGCTTCTCAAACGTCGACGCTGTCGTGTGGTGGCAGTGCTGGAGTCTACGATGTTACTGTGACTGGGACCAGTGGATCAATAAGCCACTCCGCGACTGTAACGTACAGTGTCGCCGACTTTACTCTCAGTCCTAGTTTGACAACAGTTACGACGCCCGCAGGGACTCCAGGTACCTCGGTCATCAGTGTTGCGCCGGTCAACGGATTCGCCAGGACGGTTGCTCTAACCTCGCAAGTATCACCTTCTGGTCTAACATGTAATCTCTCTCCAACGAGCATTGTCTTGGGTGCTTCTCAGACCTCAACACTATCATGTAGCGGCGCTCACGCAACTTACACCGTGACCGTTACGGGCACAACCGGCTCGCTGTCTCATTCGGTTGTGGTTACTTACATGGTGACCGATTTCGACGTGTCTGCATCTCCGACCACCGTCACCGTCAATGTGGGCGTAGCGGGAGTCTCCGCCATTACGATAGACGCTGTTAACGGTTTTACAGGGACTGTGAGTCTAAGTCAAGACGGTGGGACGTCATGTTCGCTGAGCGTTGACAGCATTACTCTTACCGCGAACGCTGCGTCGGGGTCAGCGGTTCTAACTTGCTCTTACTCAGTCTACGGCGATATTACTGTGACGGTGACGGGTGTGGTTGGTTCCCTGTCGCACTCTGCAGGCGTTGCATACATTGTGACCGATTTTACTCTGTCAGACTCTTCGGCGACTCTGGTAGTGGCTGAGGGTCAGAGCGGTTTTGTTCTGATCACTGTTCAGAGCGACAACGGTTTCGCTGGCACTGTCGACCTTTCCTTGAACATGACGACGAACGTGCCAGTTTCTCTTCAGCCTTCGGTGACTCTTGAGCATTACAGTATCACGTTGACGGGCGTAGGTGCAGGAAGTATCGGGGTGTCCACGCTGAATGCTACTGTGGGTTTGCGAGCTTACCCGTCTAGTTATTTGATCAAGGTTAATGCGACCAGTGGGACGCTCCATGATCAGCGCTCGATCATTCTCACTGTTCCTAGGCCGGACTTTTCCATTACTGTGGATCCGCCTGCGAATACCTCGAGGATCGTTATTACGCCCGGTGGTACGGCTGTGGCCGGCTTTACGGTGGCTGGCTCGGATGGGTTCAATGGTTCTGTGACGTTTTCTTCAGTTGTTTCTCCGGCTGGGCTGA
>WNGJ01050683.1_pt1 | contig 11418 bp, 11 predicted proteins | sample 5400611 | NCBI WGS metagenome assembly WNGJ01 (sample SAMN13153375, study PRJNA577476) | soil metagenome | isolation source: 40 cm soil or saprolite under Garry oak tree replicate 1 | place: USA:California | collected 2016-06-15 | reverse complement strand
CGAAATTGCCGGAGCGCCGGATGAACTGCAGATCGCTCACCGATCCATCGCGATGCACGAAGAACGACACCTCCGCCTCGAGGGGCGTGCTCTGGCGCGGGCGCTGCCAGACCCGCAGCACCTGCGCGACGATGTTCTGCAAGTACTCGGGGAACGGGAACTCCACCCCTTCCGTGCTCACGGTGGCGACGTCGCTGCCGGTCGACGGCTTCTCTCCCGGGAGCGGCGCCGCGGTGGGCGTCGTGCGCGGCGCCGCCTCACGCTTGGTGTTGTCGGCCACCGGGGGCGGCGGCGCCGGAGAGACCGTGCTCTTCGGCGACTTAGCCTTCGGTGTCGGCGCCGGCTTTTCCTCGGCCGGTCGATCCACCGCCTCGGGCGCCTTGCGCGCGTCCTCGGTGGGCTCCGGCGCCGCCACGAGGTGCACCCGATACGTCGGAGGAAGGGGTTTGCGCGCGGCCGCCGCTCCGGCCACGAGGAACAACGCGGCGAGCGCGTGCACGGCGACGGTGCCGATGAGGCCGACCTTCGCGCTCTCCGAACCCCGACCGCGTCTCACGGCTTGACCACCTCCGGCTCCGCGACGAGACCGACGTCGTTCACGCCCGCCGCGCGGATCGCCGCGAGCACTTGCACCACGTCGGCGTAGGGGACCCGACCGTCGGCCCGGAGGTACACCCCAGTGGGGCGTTTGGTTCGCACGAAGGCCGGAAACGTGGCCCGGAAATCCGCGTATGAGAGCGGCGCCTGATCCATGAAGATGCGGCCCTCACGGTCGAGGGTGACCACCAGGCCCGACTTCGGCTCGAGAGGCTTCGCTTCAGCGCGAGGCAGTCGGACGTCCACGCCCCCCTGCATGATCGGCGCGGTGATCATGAAGATGATGAGCAGCACGAACGCCACGTCCACGAGCGACGTGACGTTGATGTCGGCGTTCAACGGCAGCTCACCGTGCCCGCGCAGCCCACCTCCACCACCGCCCAGGAGCCCGGCCATTAGAGCCTCCCTTCACGCGCCATCGTGCCGATGATTTCCTGGGCGAATCCTTCCAGCTCTCCGGCGAACAGCCCCAGGCGATTCACGAACAAGTTGTACGCCATGACCGACGGAACGGCGACGGCGAGCCCGGCGACGGTCGTGACCAGCGCTTCGGCGACGCCCGGCGCGACGGCCGCAATGTTGCCCGACCCGCCGACGGCGATCCCGATGAACGCATCCATTACGCCCAACACGGTCCCGAGCAGCCCAAGGAGCGGGCTGACCGAGCCGAATGTCGCGAGCCACGGAAGGAACCGCGCCGCGGCGTCGCGCTCGGCCGCCACCTCCTTCGCGAGCACCATACGCAGGGCCTCGAGCTGCGTCGTGGTCAGCGCGGTCTGGGTCGCCACCGCCGGGCCGTTGTCCTTCAATCCGCCTGGCTTCAGCTCGGAGAAGAAATGAATGCCCTCGCGCAGCAGACGGTTGTACGGCGAGGCCGGCAGCCGCATGGCGGCGTGGTAGGCATCGTCGAGCCGCGTCGCCCGCTCGATCTCGGCCATGAAACGGTCTGCCTGGCGCCGCATCCGGCGGAACTGCCACCACTTGAGGAAGATGAGGTACCAGGAGACGATGGAAAACACGACGAGGATGGCGAGTACGAACTTGGTCTCGCGACTCGACGTGAGGACCAGTTCCCAGGGCGTTGTCGGAACCGCCCGGCCCACTTGAAAGAGCACCCTGTCAGCCCTCCCTAGTTCGGGTACCCATGCGGGTGTGCCAGGTGCCAGGCCCACGCGCTCGAGAGGATCTCGTCGAGACTGGAGTGTTGCGGCCGCCAGCCGAGGACCGCCTCGGCCCGACCCGCCGCCGCGACGAGCTCGGGCGGATCACCGGGGCGCCGGGGTCGTGCCACCGCCGGAATCGCTCGGCCCGTGACGCGCCGCGCCGCCTCCGCCACCGCGAGCACGGAGTACCCGACCCCGGTCCCGAGGTTCACCGCGATGGCCCGCCCCTGGGCTCCCGCCTCCGCCGGGTCCGCCTCGAGCGCCCGCACGTGCGCGTCGGCGATGTCCAGGACGTGCACGTAGTCCCGCACCGCCGTGCCATCCGGCGTGGGGTAGTCCGTCCCCTGCACGTCGAGCGCCGGAAGCGCGCCGGACGCCACACGCAGCACGTTGGGGATGAGATGCGTCTCGGGGGCGTGATCCTCCCCGTAGTGGGGACTCGCCCCGGCAGCGTTGAAATAGCGCAGGGTGAGCAGCCGCTCGAACTCGCGCTTCGTCTCGCCGTACGGGTTCACCGGCATCAGCGGCGCCTGTTCCGAAATCGGAGTCGCTGGAGGGTGCCCATACACCGCGCACGACGATGAGAACACGACGCGCCGCACCCCCGCGGCCGCGACACCCTCGAGCAGCACGCGCCCGGCCGTCACGTTGTTGGCGCGGTACATCTCAGGCTTCGCGACCGACTCCCCCACCAGGGCATAGGCGGCGAGATGCACCAGCGCCTCACAGCGGTGGCGCCGGAGCAGCTCGTCGAGCACGCCGCGGTCTCCGATCCCGCCCCGCACGAAGGTCGCCTCCGGCGCCACCGCCTGCCGGTGCCCGCGACTGAGATCGTCCAAGACCACGACCTCGTAGCCGCGGCCGAGCAGCTGGGCTACCACGACGCTGCCGATGTACCCCGCCCCCCCGGTGACGAGGACGCTACCCGCCATCTTGCCGCTCCAGGCCGAAGAGCCGCTTGAGCGCCTCGAGCAGACCGTAGCCCCGTCCGGACTGCGCGGCCTCTTTGAGCGCGATGGTCGGCTGGTGCAGAAACTTGTTCAGCAGGGTCTGGCTGAAGTGCTCGATCTCCCCACGATCCTCGGGGCTCAAATGGGCGAGGCGGCGCAGCGCGCGCTCCAGCTCGGCGGCGCGCACCTGGTCCAGCCGCTCGCGGAACTCCTTCAGGACGGGCACGACGACCAGTCCGCCGTACCACGCCCAGAAGCGCTCGACCTCCTCGGTCACGATGCTCTCCGCCGCCGGGATGTCGCGGCGCCGCTCGGCCGCCGCCTGTGCCGCCACCGCCTGGAGATCGTCGATGTCGTACAGGAAGACGTTCTCGAGCTGGGCCACGGCGGGCTCCACATCCCGCGGCATGCCGAGATCGAGGATGCAGAGCGGGCGGCCGCGGCGCCGCGCGACCGCCGGCGCGACGTGGTCCCAGGTGACGACGGCGTGCGGTGCCGCGGTCGAGCTGAGCACGATGTCGGCGTCGGCGAAGTGTTCCCACGCCTCGTCCAGCGTCAGGGCGCGTGCGCCCAGCTGTTCGGCGATCGCGCGAGCACGCTCGTAGGTGCGATTGGCCACGAGCGTGACCCGCACACCCTCGGACACGAGGCAGGTGGCGGCGAGCTCCGCCATGTCTCCCGCGCCGAGGATCAGCGCCGAGCGACCGGCGAGCCGCGTAAAGATCCGGGCCGCCACCGCCACTGCGGCGGAGGGTGCGGATGCCGCGCCGGTCGCGAGCCCGGTCTCACTGCGGACGCGGGCGCCGACGAGCAAGGCCGACTGGAACAGCCGGTGCAGCACCGGGCCCGCCTGTGCCTTCGACGTCTCCCAGGCATCACGCACCTGTCCCTGGATCTGTGATTCTCCGAGGATCATGGCGTCGAGCCCGGCGGAGACGCGGTACAGGTGACGCACCGCATCGCGATCGCGCTGGGTGTACCCGTACTGGCTGGCGCTGCGCCCACCCCCCAAGCGCTCCGACAGGATCGCCCACACGACGTCCGGCACGGCCTCGTCGGGCTCGGAGAGGTAGAACTCCGTGCGATTGCAGGTTGACAGCAGCACGCCGCCGCGCGCGCCGGCTGCCAGCACGCGCTCGAGCGACGCAAGCACTTCGCCCCGCTCGTGCGCGAAGCGCTCGCGCGCCTCGAGCGGCGCCGTACGGTGGTTCACGCCCAGAACCGTGATGCTCATGGTCGCCCGGCTCAGAGAAACCGCTGGGTTCCGGGCGCCGCGAGCTTGAGCGCCACGTACACGAGTAGCACGGCCGTGAAGCTCGCGATGCTCGCGAACGCGGCACGCCGACCGGCCCAGTGGCGCACCACCCGCACTCCCACGGCCCATCCCAAGACCCCCCAGGTGAGCATCCCCCACACGACCTGCGCCGCGTCGACCGACCCGCCCCCGGCGTAGCGCACGCCGAACCCGAGCAGCACACCCAGCGTCACGGTCGGGAATCCAAGCACCAGCGACAGATGATTCAGCTGGTCCAGCCGCTCGAGTGGCGGGAACAACCGGAACACCGGCCCGAAGCGCTTCGCCTTGAGCTCGCGGAACTGGAGCAGGTAAAGGGCGGCGGCGATGAATGCGAGCGCCAGCATGGCCAGGCCGAGCACGCTGACCGTGATGTGGAGAATGGACCAGGCGCCGCGCGTCGACGCGGCTGGGGTTTCCGGTGCGAGCCCGATGAGCAGTGCCAGCCCGAGGAGCCCCGTCGCGAGGGGCCCGGTGAACAGGCCCACGGCCGACGCGCGGAACAGGCCCTCGCTTGCGACCTGCAGCGCCATGAGGAACAGGGCCAGCATGGAAAGCGTCGGGGCGACGCCGAGGAAAGAGCTGAGTCGCGCCACCCCGATGACGTGCGTCGCGATGCCGAGCAAGGGCAGGCCCAGCGCCAGCGCACGCGGTGCCGGCCGGAGGCCGGCAAAGGGTGCCAATACGAGCGCGGCGGCCAGTGCGTACAGGCCCAGCGCGATCAGGTGCGGAACGAGGACCACGGGACGGAAAGCGCCGGCGCCCGCGAGACTCGGGCGGCCGGCGACCGGTCAGGACGGCATCTTCCGGATGAGCCGCACCGGCATGCCCGGAACGAGTTTGGGGTGCCCGACATTCAAGATCAGCCCCGAGGCCGAGTGATCGCGCGTGTGCACGATCTGGAGCACGACCTGCATCTGCTCGGACGACGTGCCCGGCACCCCCGCCGCCGGCCGGAACACTTCAAACACGTCCCCGCTGTTCACGCCTTCCGCACGTCCCCGATTGATGAAGACGATTTGCTGTGGACCGGCCAGCACGTGGAGATCCCGCTCGGCGATCACCACGCCCTCGAGCCCCCGGTCGACGGGAGTTGGGTGCACCTCGCCCGGATCCTTGAACGGCTCGAGCGGCAGCGCGAGATGCCCGTCGTGGATGCGTCCGAATTGCATGATCACGTCGGCGAGCACCTGTCGCCGCTGCAGCTCGGTCACACGCGCGACGCCGACCGGAACCACGACCCCTCCCCAACCCGCGATGTCGCGGTCGATCCGCACGACGAGCAGGGAGTCACCCACGTGATACGATGCGCGCCGCGGTGGCTGGATCGAAATCTGATCGAACGTCGTCGCGGTCGAGCGATCCGTGAGACGCGGGATGGCGGGGATGGACGTGTTGCCGAGCACCCGACCGTACGGGAGCTGCTGCTGCTCGGTCAGGAAGCCCGCGGCGTAAAACTCGCCCCGGCGCAGCGGCCGATACGCCTGATTGGCGTAGGCCCGCAGCACGTCCCGCACTTCTTGTGTCGCCGTGCGACGCCGATCGAAGATCGTCTGATAGCCCTCGGCGCGGTCGGCGGGAGGCGGCGGCGCCTCCACCACCTGCGCCGTATCCAGCAGCGGGGTCGTATCCGGCCCCACCGCCACGACGGTGTCGGGCGCCGGTACGGCGTGTACCGTATCGCCGGGCGTCGGCTGGGCCGGTCCCACGGACGTTGACTCCGGTGCCTGCGCCACGCTCAATCCCCCCGCCAGGCTCAACTCCTCCCCTGGATAGATCCAGTGGGGATCATCGATCAGCGAGGTGTTCAGCCGGTAGATCTCAGGCCAGAGAAGCGGATCGTTGTAGTACAGCTGAGCGATGGACCAGAGGGTCTCACCCGTCGTCACGGTGTGGGTGGCGGGCAACTGACCCAACGGCGCCGGCGCGGCTTGAGACGTATCCGGCGCCGGCGTCGAGGTATCCGGTCGAGCCTGCGTAGTGTCTTGCGCCGCAACCGCGGGCGCCACCCCCGCGAGCAGCCCTGCTACAAGGGCGAGCAGGGCTGCTCGTTCAGAACGGCAGATCGTCGTCCTCCTCATCCAGGGCCTCCGGGAACGCGTCCAGCGATTCCGCCTTCCCCGCCCCCTCGGGCGCTACCTTGGCGGCGGCCTTGGCCCGCGCGAACTCGCCGGACCCTTCGCCGCCTCCCCGAGACGACAAGAGGATCACTTCCCGCGCGATGATCTCGGTGGTGTACCGCGTCTGCTTCTCGCGATCTTCCCAGGTCCGGTACTCGACGCGCCCCTCGACGTAGATCCGGTCCCCCTTCTTCATGTACTTCTCCGCGAGGTCCGCCAGCTGGGCGCCCTTATTGTTCCAGCAGATCACGCGATGCCATTCGGTCTTTTCCTGCTTCTCCCCACCCTGCCCCGTCCACTGCCGACTGGTTGCCAGCGACAACGTGGCGACGCGGGAGCCGTTATTGGTGCTCCGCACCTCGGGATCGGCCCCCAAGTTCACTTTATTGAGACTCCGGCTCACAACAGACCTCCAGACGCTGGGCGGGTCTGGACCAAGGGCGACAACAGTATATGACCCGCAAGTTATTCTGTCAATCAAAGATACGCCACTTGTGCTAAAGTTTTGCAGACCCCCCCGCCCCCCCCGCTGCGGGAATGGCAGCCCGGAGAACCACGGCATCCTCGATGGGCCGCCGGTAATAGCGCGCCCGCCGCGCCACCTCGCCGAACCCGAGCGACTCATACAGCTGGCGGGCCGCAGCGTTCGACGCCCGCACCTCGAGGTACACGGTCCCCACGCCGCGCTGGACGAGCGTCTGGAGCACCCGCTCGACCAGCGCACGCCCAATCCCCTGGCGCCGGTGGGCCGCCGCGACGCCCAGGTTCAGGATCTCGCCCTCGTCGGCGGCGTAGTGTGCGACGACGTAGCCCGCGACGATACCCTGCTGCTCGGCCACGAGGAACGGTACGCCCGAATCGACACACTCCGCGAAGTCCTTCGCCGACCAGGGATCGGAGAACACGGCCCGCTCGATCGCGCCGACGTCGCCGACGTCAGCCGGCCGGGCGGGGCGAATCGGGTAACGGGCGGCCGTGGCTCGCCTCCCATTTGGCCTGCGCTTCCGCAGGACGTCCATACACAGGCTCCGCGGTGGCGGGACCCTCGATGACACGCCCCGTGCCCTCACGTTCCAACAGGGCGAGGAGCTGCGTGGCCCCCGGAGGCAGGCGCTCGAGCGGTACCGGAGGCGCACCGCTCCAGCTGGCGACGTCATCGGCGTAACGGACCGCCCCATCGCCCACGACGAGCCGGGGCCGCCGCGGCGCGACCCGCGCCAGCTCCGGCACCGTGAGCACCGCAGGCGCGACCAACGTCTCCACGCGATCGGGGTGAAACACATACACCGCTCCATACACCTGTCCACGGAGCGCATCGAAGCACGCTGCCACGGGCTCGGCCCCGAGCTTCGGGGCCGCGCCCGCCGCGGCGGCCATGAGCGACGGAATCGCTCGAAGCTCGAGCCCCGCCTCATGCGCGAGCCCCTTCGCAGCCGCCCAACCGATGCGGAGGCCGGTGAAGCTCCCGGGTCCGTCACCTACGACGAGGCCCTCGAGATCCCCTGGCCGAATGCCCAGCCGGCTGAGCGCGAAGTCCACGAGGCGAATGATCTCGGCTGCGTGACGGCGGGCTCCCTGCACGTGCGCGCCGCTCTGTGCCGTCGGCGGCCGCCCAGCGGCGACGCTGGCGATGTCGGTCGCGGTGTCGATGGCGAGCCAATGCCCGCCCATCACCACCCTGCCCAAGTGCGGAATGCGGAGTGCAGAATGCGGAATGGACCGAGCGCTGGTCGATTTCGACCGCTCGCTCCCGGGATCGAACCATCCCGTTCAATTCCGCACTCCGCATTCCGCGTTCCACATTCCCGAAGGGTCATGGGTCGCGTCACCGAATCTCCTCCAGCTCCCGGGTGTCGGCATCCGCACCGTAAAAGTGCCGATCCAGCCGCGGCGTCCACGCCCCCGCGCGCTCGGGCCATTCGATCAGCACGATGGCTTCGTCGCGCACCATGTCGTCGAACCCCAGATCCTGTGCTTCGGCCGGAGACCGCAGGCGGTAGCAGTCGACGTGATAGACCGGGCGGCCTTGGGGCGTTCGGTACTGGTGGACCAGCGCGTAGGTCGGGCTGGTGGCGAGGCCTCGCGCTCCCACGCCGCGGCAGACCGCCTGCACGAACGTGGTCTTGCCCGTGCCGAGCTCTCCGGAGAGCCCGATCACGGCGGGCGCCGCGAGCTCGCGGCCGAGCGCCTCACCGAACCGATTGAGCGCGTCCGCGGACAGGCGCATGGGAGGGGCGTACGGCGTCGCCGTCGGCCCGGAGCTCGAGGATTTGATCGCGCAACACGGCGGCGAGCTCGAAATCGAGCTCTTCGGCAGCGGCCTGCATCTGGCTCTCGAGCAGTCTGATGAGCGCCTCGCGCTCATTGGCATCGGCCGGGCGGTGGAACCCCGCCTCGGCGGGCTTGGCGGACTTCGCGTCCGCGAAGCGCGTCGCGAAGCGCACCTGGTCCACCGACTTGACGATCGAGCGGGGCGTGATGCCGTGCTGCGCGTTGTACTCGAGCTGCGTNGAGCGCAGGAACCCCTCCTGGTCGGCGTCGAGGATCGCCACCAACGAGACCTCGGGAAGATCGAGCCCTTCGCGCAGCAGGTTGATCCCCACGAGCACGTCGAACTCGCCCAGCCGCAGACCCCGGATGATCTCGACGCGCTCGATCGCATCGATCTCGGAGTGCAGATAGCGGACCCGGACGCCATGCTGTTGCAGATAATCGGTGAGGTCTTCGGCCATGCGCTTGGTGAGGGTGGTGACGAGCACGCGCTCGCTCTGCTTCTCCCGCAGCCGGATCTCGTGCAGCAGGTCGTCAACTTGCCCCTTCACCGGGCGGACCTCGACCTCGGGGTCGACGAGGCCGGTGGGCCGGATGATCTGCTCGACCACGACACCGCCCGAGAGCTTGAGCTCCTGCTCCCCCGGCGTCGCGGAGACGAACAGGATCCGGGGCACGAGCTGCATGAATTCGTCGATCCGCAGCGGCCGGTTATCGAGGGCCGACGGAAGCCGGAACCCGTAGTCGACCAGCGTCTGTTTGCGGGAGCGGTCTCCTTCGAACATTCCGGCAAGCTGTGGGAACGTCTGGTGCGACTCGTCGATGATGCAGAGGTAGTCCTCGGGAAAGTAGTCGAGCAGGCACGCGGGGCGCTCGCCGGGAGCGCGCCCGGTCAGGGGTCGCGAATAGTTCTCAATTCCGGTGCAGCGACCCACTTCGAGCAGCATGTCGATGTCGAAATTGGTGCGCGACTCCAGGCGCTGCGCCTCGAGCAGCTTGTTCTGGGCCCGCAGCTCGGCGAGGCGCGCCCCGAGCTCCGCGCGGATCGCCACGACGGCACGCTCGATCGTCGGCCGCTCGGTGACGAAGTGGGTGGCTGGATACACCGCGGCCCGGGGGAGCTCGGTGATGGTGTTCCCGGTGAGGGGATCGATCTTCGTGATGCGCTCCACCGTGTCGCCCCAGAACTCGACGCGGACCGCCTGCTCGTCGTAGGCCGGGAACACCTCGATCGTATCGCCCCGTACGCGGAAGGTCCCGCGCTCGAAGGCCGTATCGTTGCGCTGGTACTGTACTCCGACCAGCGCCTCCAGCAAGGCGTCGCGGCCGCGTGCCTCGCCCACGCTGGCCGTCACGAGCCGCTGCCGGTACAGATCGGGGTCGCCCAGGCCGTAGATGGCCGAGACGCTCGCCACGATGACCACGTCCTCGCGCTCCATGAGGCTGGACGTGGCCCGCAGCCGCAGCCGATCGATGTCGTCGTTGATCGACGAGTCCTTCGCGATGTACGTATCGGTCTGGGGGACGTAGGCCTCGGGCTGGTAGTAGTCGTAATAGGAGATGAAGAACTCGACCGCGCTCTTTGGAAAGAACGACTTGAGCTCGCCGTACAGCTGGGCGGCCAGGGTCTTGTTGTGGGACAGCACGAGAGTGGGACGTCCGAACCCGGCGATGACGTGAGCCATGGTCATCGTCTTGCCGGAGCCGGTGACACCGAGCAGGGTCTGGTAGCGGTCGTCGCGAGCCAGGCCGGCGGCCAGCTCCCGGATGGCGCGCGGCTGATCCCCCGCCGGCGCGAACGGCGATACGAGGTCGTACGGCATCCCAGAAACTTAACCGACCGGGGCTTGCGTCTGGGGGCCGGACTCCCGGCGGGACACGTCCATCACGCCCTTCACCCGCCGGATCGCCCGGATCACCTTGTTCAAGTGGGTCTGGTTCTCGACCTCCACCAGCACGGAGCCGAACACCGCGCCGTCGCGCGTCGAGATCTCCGCCGAGCGAATGTTGGTGCCCGATTCGCTGATGGCCGTGCAGATATCGGCATACAGGCCGCGCCGATCTTCCCCGCCCACGGCGAGGCGCACCACAAACGTCTCCCCCTCGGATTCCTGCCAGTCGATCTCGATCCGACGCTCGGCCTCGGCCGAGAGGAGGAGGAGGTTGGGACAATCCGAGCGATGGATCGAGATCCCGCGGCCCTGGGTGACGTATCCGACCACCCGGTCCCCGGGCACCGGCTGGCAGCACTGGGCATAGCGCACCATCAGCCCGTCCACGCCCTGGATCTTGATGCCGCGGCCGAGCCGCAGCCGCTCGATCACACGGCCGAACGCGGTCGGCTTCGGTGCCTGCAGGTCCTCCGCCGGGAGGTCGGGGTACAGCGCTCGCATCATCGTCCCCAGGGCGATGTCGCCCCGCCCCAGCGCGGCCTGCAGCTGCTCCGCCGTGCCGACGGAGAGGTCTGCCGCAGCGCGTTCGAGGCGCGTGGCATCCGGCGACTCCAGCCGGCGTCGCCGCACCTCCCGCGCCAGGATCTCCCGCCCCAGCTCGAGGCTCTTCTCCTGCTCTTCCCGGCTGATCCATTGTCGGATCTTGTGGCGGGCCCGCGCGGTCTGCACGTGGGCGAGCCAGTCGCGGGACGGCTTGGCCTGCGGGCTGGTCATCACCTCCACCGTGTCACCGTTCTTCAGTGGACGGTGCAGCGGCGCAATCCGGCCGTTGATGCGCGCGCCCTGACAGTGCTGGCCCACTTCCGTGTGCACCGCGAACGCGAAGTCGATCGGCGTCGCGCCTTTCGGCAGGCGCTTCACGTCGCCACGGGGCGTGAAGACGAAGATCTCGTCCTGGTACAGATCGACCTTCAGGAACTCGAGGAACTCCTCGGGCGTGTGCGCATCCTGCTGCAGCTCGAGCAGCTGACGAAACCACGCCAGGTGGCGGTCGAGCTCGTCCGGGCTCTTGCGCCCCTCCTTGAACAGCCAGTGCGCCGCGATGCCGTACTCCGCGGTGTGGTGCATCTC
>WNGJ01010734.1_pt1 | contig 11418 bp, 10 predicted proteins | sample 5400611 | NCBI WGS metagenome assembly WNGJ01 (sample SAMN13153375, study PRJNA577476) | soil metagenome | isolation source: 40 cm soil or saprolite under Garry oak tree replicate 1 | place: USA:California | collected 2016-06-15 | reverse complement strand
CGAAGGCTTCTCCCTGGACGATACGAACCGTGGTGAAGATGCCCCAGCCGCAAATGAGTCCCGCCTGGCCGGGCGAGAGGCGAACCTTCTCGATCGGAAGAAGCTGTTCGTTGTGGAAGACGTGGCGATGAATCACGAATGTTCCCTGTTCTTGGCGGCCGCCCCGACAAGTCGGGGTAAACTCCGCAAGCGGCCGACGCGCGCGCGCAACGCGAACCGTAGCCATTGTACCGAAGTTTGGTACAGATGAGAGCAGGGGAAGAGACGAAAGGCGGACGCCAAATCCGCCACTATGCGATAGAGGCCGCGTCCTCAGTCGGTGGGGCAGCCTTGCTCGTTCAGTTGCTGGAGCCTCTTGACGGCCTCCGCGTTGTGTTTCTGCGCGGCGGCAATCAGCAGGACACGCGCCTGATCGCAATTCTTCGGAACGCCTTCGCCGCGGAGATAGAGATCGGCAAGCGCCACTTCCGCGCGAGGGTTGCCTTGCTGGACCGCGGCCCACAGACGCTCCGGCGTCATTTTGACGGGCTGCGCCTCATTGACGGTGCGCGCCGGCGTCCGCAGATCATATATCGGGCGAGACAGATTTGAGCCAATTCCTGCCCCGGCTGGACTGCCGGAAAGGGGCTCAGGAGTTCGCGGACGCGACTGCGGGAAAACGGGCGCGGGCCCTGCGGCGATTTTCGCGTCGCGGACCGCGGGGATGCCCTTGTTCGATTTGCCGGAAGAAAAAGAGCTCGGCGGATCAGCCGGAGGAGCCGCTACGTCTCGCGGTTGGTTTTGCGCCGAAGAACTGGCGGCGGTCGCAGGCAATGAAGCAGTGCCGTCCGCATGGCGCATCAGGATCACGAAGACAGGCACGGCCGCCAGCGCGGACAACAGAACCCCGACGAAAAAGCCCCGAAAGAAGTGCAGCCGGGATCTTGTCTGGTATTGCTGCATGGGGATCAGTTCGGCCGAATCGTCGTGTTCCGGCTGTGGTTTATCCGGAATGGGCGAGAGGAGAGACAACGGCGTCGATGGCGCCCTGCGGGGAGGAACTTCCTCGGGCCGCCAGGGGGCAGGCGCAATCTCACGGGCAAGACCGGTCCCATCATGACCCCAAGAGGCGCGGCGCACTTCGCGGCCCGCGGGCGGCACCTCTTGTGGCCAAGGGGCCGCCGCAACTTCCTCGGCTGACGGAAGCGTGGGTCGCTTCCGTGAGGCAGGCGGAGTTTCGCGCGCTGCGGGAACCGCGTCGTTGTTCTGGGTGACCGCAAAGCGGTCAATCGGCCAGAGCGAAGGGGGAGCCGGACTCGAACCTGCCTCCCATCCGGATTCGACCACACGAGGAGGCGGAACAACGGCCGGCGCGCGCGGCGACGGGGCAACTTCCGCCGGCGTGCCCGGCAAGGTGGAATGCTCAAGCCAGAACCGAATCTGCCTGCGAGCGTCTTCAGCGAGGCGAGTGAACCGCAGGCCACCCTCCTTTCCGGCGTCATCGCTCCACATGCGTTCCGCGACGGCTTCGATGCGATCGCCGACATTGAGCCAAAACCAGATATAGATCGGCCCGTTTGGATGAACCGGGGCGTTGGCTTGAAAACGAAGGCCTCCCTCGGAGACGTTCAGCACCGTTCCTCCGTTTTCCCGATCCAGTTGGAATTCGTCCGTCGCTTTTCTTGAAAAGTTGCGGCGTTCCATGTTCACGTCCACTGAGGGAATCGTGAAATTTTCGGCGCGCGCTTCGGACGGCGCAGGACTGGGAAAAGAACCGGCAAAGGTTGCCGAATTGGCAGGCCCGGGGCAGGGGTGAGGCTCAGCCAAAAACCCTCACGGTCGGATTATAGCGCCAGCCGCCGTAGATACGAAACAAAAAAAATGAGCTCCCTCCATCCCCTCATCCTGGAGCCAAATATCCCCAGCCAATGAAACGAGCCCAAAGAGCGCGAAAGGGTTGCCCGGCTAATGCAGACCCCCATTGCCGCAGATCCTGTCTATGGACTCGCCGGGTTTGAATTCGACCTTTTGCGGCTCGGGACACCCTTTCTCCGGCATCAGCAAACTGGGCTTGTCCTTTTGATCCTTGTCCGCCTGAGCGGTGAGCGGTGCAAGGGTCTTCTTCATCTGCTCGAACTCGGAAGTTTGCACGATCGCGTCCGATTTCTTGGGCAGGAACATGATTTCACGCTCCGCGTCCACCATGCGCTGGTAAAAAGGGGGATGCGTGCGGAACCAGCTCATGCCCCGGGCGTAGCCTTCTTTCGTGGCGATTTTGTCAAAGAAGCGGATGAAGCCGCTGGTGTCATACCCGCTGTTCCACGCGTATTGAATGCCGAGCTGGTCGGCCTCGAGTTCGTATTCGCGGCTCACGCCGAGAAGCCGCAGGTCCAGGAGCAAGCCGAGCCCGCTGAAGCCATACTCGAGCGCGTAAGCCAAGCCGATGCTCGCGACTCCGCCCGTCAACACGAGGGCCGCTATTTCGGCGGTCTGGAAAAAAATGCCGGCGATCGTCGCCCGCATCATCATCTTGTGCGAATGGCGCGCCACGTCGTGGGCGATTTCATGGCCGATCACGCCGGCAAGCTCGGATTCATCGTCCGCCGCCTCGAGCAGGCCGCGTTCCACGAAAAGATTTCCACCCGGCAGAGCGAATGCGTTGATTTCCTTGGAATCGAGCACGGTGACATGCAGGGGAATGTGCAGGTCCGAATGCTGCGCAACGCGCTGCGCCACAGAGTCCACGTAGTTTTGGATTTCCTTGTTGTCGAGGTCGTGCGGCATCAGGCCGCGCATTTTCATCTCTTTGATAATGTCCTGGCCGGCCTTGATGTCCTTTTCCTGCCCGGGGGTGATTTCGCGAAAGCCGATGTCCTTGGTGTCGCCCCAGCGGCGCTTGTTGTAGGAGCCGTCGTCGATCTGCGCGAGGATCCGGCGGCGTTCCGCGGGCCATTGCTGGATGAGTTGCAATTTGGCTTGCATGTTATCGTACGCGGTGGGGATGCCGTGATTGGCAAGCATCTCCGCTTCGGTTTTTTTTGCGCGGAGGTTCTGGATGTCGCAGTGGAGGTTATGGCGTTCGTCGTCGTTCGCTTTGGCGCTCACGAGCTTCAACTGTTTCTGCTGGCTGTCCAACTGCTGGCCATATTCCTTGGCGCGGGCCTTGAAGGTGCCCACACAGGACTTGCGGCCCTCTTCGAGCGCCTGTTTCTCGGCGGCGTATTCCGAGGCGCTGAATTCGAGATGAGGAGAGAGCTCGAAGAGGTCGAGATACGACTTGCTCAGATAGCAATGCAGCGTGCGACAGGTATCGCCGGCGAGCGTGCGCGGGTGGGTTTGAGGCTTGGGTTGCGACGCGGGCGCTTGCGCGGAAGGCGCGACGGGGGGAAAAACCAAGAGTTCCGAGAGAAAAAGACCAATGAGCGGCCGTACGAAGTTGCCCATGGCAAAGCCCCCCTTTTTTGAGCGGGCAGTCAGACTTGTAGCTCGCGTAAGCCTATCATTTTCGTTGGATGCGAGGCTCGCTAAGCGCGTTGACAAGGCATGGGGCATACTCTAAGATTAATGTTTGTGTTTGCGGGGAAGGGTGTCACTGGGCGAATGACGACGTACGTAGCCAAAGGAGAAGAAGCCGAAGCGCTCAAGAGGGGCGCGGCCTGGTTCATCGTGGACGCCACCGACCAGGTACTGGGACGGCTGGCGACGCGCGTGGCGCGCGTGCTGATCGGCAAGGATAAGCCGACGTTTACGCCGTATCTGGATTCGGGCGATCACGTGATCGTGATCAATGCGGACAAGGTCCGGCTGACCGGGAATAAACTCGAACAGAAAATTTATTACTCGCATAGCGGCTATCCGGGCGGGTTGAAGGCCGTGCCAGCGCGGCGGATTCGTCCGCAGCGCGCCGACTGGATGGTGCGCGAGGCTATTCTGGGCATGTTGCCCAAGAATAAGCTGCGGGCGCGCCGGGCGAAAAAGCTCCGCGTGTATCGCGACGCAAGCGGGTTGGCGCGGCATTCGGGGCAAAAGCCTCAAGCTTTGTCGATGTAGTTCGCGAAGAAGATTTTTCCGCACGTAGCGGTTTTCTTCCCGAGAAGGAAATCCCGCGGGCGCAAAGTGTGAGGAGGAAAGTTGAGTGATTTGGCAAGTGTGACCGCACCGCGGTCAACGGAAACACCTGTCACGGGCGGGCCGAAAACGTGGTTTCTGGGCACGGGGCGCCGGAAGGAAGCCGTGGCGCGCGTGTTCTTGCGTCCAGGATCCGGGAAGTTCACGGTGAACGGGCGAACCGTGGACAAATATTTTCCGAATCGCGCTTGGCACCACGCGGCGATCGAGGCGTTGAAGTTCACCAGCACGGCGGACCAGGTGGACGTGATGGTCACGGCGCACGGCGGGGGCATCGGCGGGCAATCCGGCGCGGTGCGCATGGGTCTTGCGCGCGCTCTGGCGCGGTTCAATCCGGAGCTGCGACCGGCGTTGCGGAAGAACGGGTTTTTAACGCGCGACTCGCGCATGAAGGAGCGCAAGAAGTACGGGCAGAAGGGAGCGCGAAAACGCTTCCAGTTCACCAAGCGTTAAAGGGTGTGGCGGGCAGACGTTAGTGTGCCCCCCAAATTCACGGCCGGCAAGGCGCCGGCAAAAAGGCCGTTCTGTTGCGGCGGCATCTCCGCCGCGGCCGCAAACGGCAATCCACTAAGGAGGATCATTGGCAGTTGAAATTACGATGAAAGAGTTGCTGGAGGCCGGAGTCCACTTCGGCCACCAGACGCGGCGCTGGAATCCGAAAATGAAGGAATACATTTTCGGCGAGCGCAACGGAATCCACATCATTGACCTGCAGAAAACCCTCAAAATGTTTCGCGAAGCAAGCCGCTTCGTCTGCGATCTTACGACGCAGGGCAAGACGATTTTGTTTGTCGGGACGAAACGCCAGGCCCAGGAAGCCATCGCGGAGGAGGCCAAGCGCTGCAGCGCGTTTTTCGTGAACCACCGCTGGCTCGGCGGAACATTGACGAACTGGGCGACGCTGCAAAAATCCATCAAGCGGCTGAAGCTGCTGAAGGCCATGATCGAAGACGGCCGGATGGACCAGCTTTCCAAAAAGGAGCGCGCGCGCCTGGAGCGCGAAATGAAGCATTTGCATCAAAACCTCGAAGGCGTCGAGAACATGGCGCAACTTCCGGATGCGATGTTTGTGATCGACTCGAACGCGGAAGAGATTGCTGTCAAGGAGGCGCGGCGCATGGGCGTTCCCGTGGTCGCGGTGGTGGACACGAACTGCGACCCGGACGTGGTGGACTGGATCATCCCTGGGAACGACGACGCGCTCCGTGCCATCCGGCTGTTCACCACGAAGATTTCGGAATCGGTGATCGAGGGCCGCGCGGCCTACGAGCAGACGCAGGTGGCCGATCAGAAGGCTGCCAGTGACCAGGCTCTTGCCGAACAAGTCGAATTCGTCGATACGAGCGCGTACGAGCAGTACGAAAAACAGGAAGGCGACTTCGTGGATCTCGAGGCCGAGTCCACCGTGCCGCCCGACGACGAGGACGCGAAGCGCTAGCCGGCGCGCCTCTTGCGCACTGACGGGGCCCGCCCTGAGGCGCTCGGGGCGGGCCGTTTCTGTAACCCGAGCCAGGAGGCAAGGAAATCTGAGGAAAAGGGAATCAGGATGAGCACGAAGTCACAAGCCATGCAAATTCCTGCACTGCTGGTGAAAGAACTGCGCGAGCGCACTGGCGCGGGATTCAGCGACTGCCGCGCCGCTCTGGTGGAAGCGGGCGGAGACATCGAGAAGGCGATCAACGTCCTGCGGAAGAAGGGACAGGCCATGGCCGCGAAGAAGGCGACGCGCGAGGCCACCGAAGGGCTCGTGGCGAGCTACATTCACGCCGGCGGAAAGATCGGCGTGATTGTGGAAGTGAATTGCGAATCGGACTTCGTTGCGCGCACGGAGGCGTTCCAGCAACTGTGCCACGACGTGGCGATGCACATCGCCGCGCTCGAACCGCGGTACGTCCGCCGCGAAGATGTGACGCCGGATATGCTCGAGAAGGAGCGGGAGATCTACGGGGAGCAGGCACGGGCCACTGGGAAACCCGAGCCGGTGATCGAGAAGATCGTCAGCGGCAAGATGGAGAAGTTCTACGAGGAGACATGCCTCTACGAGCAACACTTCATCAAGGACGAGTCGCTCACGGTCGGTGAGCTCATCAACCAGTGCATTGCGAAGCTGGGCGAGAACATCACGGTGAAGCGGTTCGTGCGCTTCAAGGTGGGTGAGGTGACGGGAACGCCGGGCCCGGGTGCGGGCAGCAGCGGCGACACACCTGCCGCGGACCCTGCTTGAGCGGCACACAAGAAATAAGGAAGGCCGACGGGCGTTCCGATTTCGCCGGAACGCCCGTTTTGTTTACGGCCCCGCGGCCGTCGTGCGGGCGAAGGCGTTCTTTGTTACAATTCCGGGGATTTTTGCGCGAGGCCGGCCCAACCGAATGCGAGGAAAAATGAAAGAGGCGAGTGTGGCGGCGCGCTCGGCGCCGCGGAAAGCCACACCGGTCTTTCGACGGATTGTATTGAAACTTTCCGGTGAATCGCTGCAGGGACCCGACGGATTCGGCATTCATGGTGAAACGATCGCTGCGATTGCGCGCGAAGTGAAAGACATCCGCGAGCTCGGCGTGCAGGTGGCCATCGTCGTTGGCGGCGGGAACATTTTCCGCGGAGCCCGCCAGAAAGGCTTCGAAATCGACCGCGCGACCGGCGACTATATGGGCATGCTAGCCACGGTGATCAACAGCCTGGCCCTGCAGGATGCGCTCGAAAAACAGGACGTGTTCACTCGCGTGCTGACGGCCATCGAGATGCACGAGGTGGCGGAGCCGCTCATCCGGCGCCGAGCGACCCGGCACCTCGAGAAGGACCGCGTGGTCATCTTTGCCGCCGGCACAGGGAACCCATACTTTTCGACGGACACGGCGGCGGCGTTGCGCGCGATGGAGATCAAGGCGCAGGTGATCTTAAAGGCGACGCGCGTGGACGGTATCTACGACGCCGATCCGGAAAAGGTATCGAGCGCAAAATTTTTTTCCAAGATCAGTTATGCGGACGTGCTGCAGAAAGGCCTGAAGGTGATGGACGCGACGGCGATTTCTCTCTGCATGGACAACAAAATGCCGATCGTGGTCTTCAACATGAACGTGCCCGGCAACCTCAAGCGAGTCGTGATGGGCGAGCGCGTGGGTTCAACGATTTCGCCGGAATGAACCGCTGGAGCGATCGAGCGCGGCTTCCGGGATCCTATCTATTTCATTCGGGGTGCCAGCGGAGCAGGCGATGATGACGATTGCGAATACGAGAGACGCGATGGCGCAGGCCAGAACGCGCATGGAAAAGGCGGTGGAGGATTTTCGGAAGGAGCTAGCGACGCTGCGCACCGGGCGCGCGAACGTGTCGCTGCTGGACCACATCCGCGTGGACTACCACGGGACGCCGATGCCCATCAATCAACTCGGCACTCTTTCTGTGCCGGAGCCGACGATGATCGTGATCTCGCCGTGGGATCCCGGCGCGGCGCAGCTTATTGACAAGGCCATCCGCACGTCCGACCTCGGCCTCAATCCGATGAACGATGGAAAAGTGATTCGTGTGCCGATCCCCGCGCTCACGGAAGAGCGGCGCAAGGATTTGGTGAAGCTTCTCCACAAGGTGCTCGAGAATCACCGCACGGCCGTGCGCAACATCCGGCGCGACATCAAAGAAGCCATCGACAAACTCGAAAAGGAGAAGAAAATCAGCGAAGACGAAAAGAAGCGCGCTCACGACGAGTTGGACAAGGTCTCGCAGGCGGAAACGAAAAAGATCGAAGACCTCTCCGCCAGCAAAGAGAAGGAAATCCTGGAAATCAAATAGCGCTGCTCAGCGGGCAGCCATTTTTGCGGATGAGGGCTTTGCCGCAGGAGTTGGTGTCTCCCTTCGCTCGAGAGTGAAAGTCTGCGCCTCGTCGTTTTGCACGGCGTGGACGAAGGCGGTGTAGTCCGCGGCGCGCGCGGCAGGCAGCTCCCGCAAAATGAACTTCAGGTGACGGTAGGCGGTCACCAAGTTCGCCGCCGCGGAGTATTTCGAGGAATAGGTCGCATAATCTCGTTCGATACCCGTGCCAAACGGCGGCCGCGCAGTGGTTCCCGCGGGCAGGCGCAGCGTGAGCCGCGTCTCCACGTCGAGTGGTGTGCCGAGTTCAATGGGAGGCGCGCTCTTTGTGTCCGGTGAGGGCGCCGGCACATCCGGCAGCCCAAGCTGGGGCAAGAGAGCGGGAAAGCGCACGGGCTCCTTTTTCCAATCCACAAAGTCCGGCTGTGAAATCGCGTATTCTACGGTGAACGGTTCGTGTGTGGTGTATGGATCAGACGCCGTCACGTTACTCACCTGTCCCCGGAAGCCGTCTGAAAGGGAGAGGAGTTGGGCCACGTCTTTCCATTTTTCCTTTGGCGTGCGGTGGAAGGCGAGGCGCAGGAGGAGTTCATTGTCGCCCCGCAAGCGGTAGCGGATCTTCGCGGTGAACTTGCCGTCGCCAGCGATGGAAGCGTCGACGTTGACGTGCTGGGAGGCGGGAAACGGCAAACGGGGAGAGAGGGGCTGCCATTCGTGGCCCGTCGAATCCATGACAAAAGACTCGCGTGCAAGAACGAACGAGCATTGTTTCGAGGCGGGCGATATCATCCCAAATGGAGCAACTTCGAGACTGGGATCGAGCCAGAATCGAATCTTGCCGTCCGAGACGGACACCAACAGATGATTGAAGACGAAAGGCTGAGGCAACCCTTTCGCATCGCAGTAGCCTGTTAGGGCCGCCCGAGCAGTGAATTTCAAGGCAGAAGAAAGAGCGGCGAAAAGGACGAATTTGTCTTCAGGCGTAGCGTAACCGGAGGACAGAATCTCTGCGGCGGGACGTGCCATGAATCCGGTTGACCCGAGGGGAAGATCGACGGTTGTGATTTTCTGTGAGACGAAGTCATAAATGGCTTCGAGCTTGTCCCGGTTGGTGTGGACCGATTTTGTGAGTTCGTCGGCCTCGGCTTTGATGTGTTGAGCGACCCCCGGCTTACTCCGCAATTCCTTGAAAACTTCCTGATCATTATGAATGCCTTCCAGAGGCACGGCAACCGGCGTGAGCTTCTCATCCAGCTTGATCGAAAGCCAATCCCAACTGCGGAACGTCGAGAGAGCGAGATCGGGCGCTGCACTGTCAGATTTCTTCCCGGAATCTTCTGCCGCCGGGCTCTCTTCTTTTGAGGCGGAGCGCTGCCAGCGGTACACGACGCGGGCGAATTCGCCTTCGCCGGATTTTTCGGTGGAGGTGGGGGGAGCGGCGGGGTTGATGCGAATTTCAATTGGCCGCGAAGCGGGGAGGTCGAGTTCGTAGATTTCCTGCGAAACGGAGGCATCGTGGGCAAAGGAATGCGTGAGCCAAAAATCAGGCGCGAGAGGTTGGTGAGTCACAACTGTCGCGACGCGGTATTCGAGCGTGTCGCCGGGTTGCAGACCCAGGATACGCACGGCTTTGCGGCGCACGTTCTGATAGGCCGGTGCATTTACAACGGCGGGATTGGGCTCATCCGTGGTGGCGCTGGGAAGAATGTCGGCCGTGCCACCGCCCGCATGTGTGATGCGCAGGAAGGGAATTTCGATTTGCTCGAAACCGCGGTTGTAATCGAATGTGAGGCGGCCGAATTCGCGCACGCCAAGCTCATTGTTGATGTGCGCGCGCGTGTGAACTTCTTTGCGCGAATCCCCATTGGCTTCGAAACGCACGTGCGTTTCGAGCAGCTCGATCTGCGCGGAGGACTCAGCGGAGGATTTCTTCTCTGAGGTTTTTTCCTGCTGAGCTTGCGCGAGAGCACAAGCGGGAACGAGCACTGCGCAAACAAAAACCGCCGTGCCCTGCGGCGCTATCCAATTCGCGCGATGAAAATATGCCACGATGGCCACGGAATGAGTGTAGGGGGGCGAGACACCGAGGTAAAGCCGCGGCGCGCAGCGAGTTGCGGCGAAATCACCGGAAGCGAACCTGATAGGAGCACACGCGGCGAAACCGTCCGCCAAGACTCCCGGCTCCGAGCGTGGTAGAGTGGCGCGCTCGGAGCTTTGGAAAGGAGCGGGACGGATGCATCGGAGATTATTGTGTGTTGCATTTTTGGGGGCGTTGGCCGGCGTCGCGTTCGCGGACGAGCGGCCTGTAGCCAAAGGGCCCGCGGAAGACGGCACATTGCCGGCGCTGGCTGCCGTAGCGGGGCAGGGTCTGATGAACTCGCACACCTACGACTATCTCACCGAATTGAACGACGACATCGGCGGACGCGTCACCGGGACGCCTGCCGCGCAAAAGGCCATCGAATGGGGCTTGGCCAAGATGAGAGCGATTGGACTCGAGAACGTCCGCGCGGAGAAGTGGCAGTTGCGGCAGGGTTGGCAGCGCATCTCCGCGGAAGGGGAGATTGTCGCCCCGGTCCAGCGCAAGCTGCACCTGGACTCGATGGGCTGGGTAGGTTCTACGCCGGCGGGCGGAGCCGAGGGCCAGCTTTTGCCGGTCAGCATCTTCGATTTGGACGACGAACTGAAAAACACCTCGCCTTGGAAGGGAAAGATTCTCTTCATCACGATGAAGGGGCAGCCGAGGAAGGATCCCATGCTGATCTTCGCGCAATTTGGCGAGGCGCTGAGGGCGGCGCACAAGGCCGGTGCGATTGCAGTGCTCGGCGGGCAAGCCGGCAGCAGGTCCGCCGGCATGAACTTGACGCACACGGGAGTTCTCGGGTTTGACACAACCTTCGACGTCCCCGTGGTGTCGATCACGTCGGAGGATCACGGATTGATCCAGCGTTTGCTCGAGCGCGGTGAGAACGTGCGGGTGCGAATAAACGTGCAGAATCAGCTGACGAGCGGGCCCGTCGAATCCGCCAATGTCGTAGGCGAAATCCGCGGGACGCAGAATCCCGAGCAGGTTTTGGTCGTCGGCGCGCACCTCGATTCCTGGGACCTGGCCGGAGGCGCCACTGACAACGGTACAGGGTCGGCGAGCGTTCTGGGTGCCGCGGAAGCGATTGCGCGCTCCGGCCGGAAGGCGCGGCGGACCATCCGATTTGTCCTCTTCACCGGAGAGGAGCAGGGTCTGCTCGGCTCGTTCGCCTACTACAATCAGCACAAATCGGAATGGGCAAATCACCTCGGAGATCTGGTGCTCGATCTCGGACAAGGGCCGGTGAAAGAGTTCAACCTGGGTGGTCGCGACGACTTGGTCGAAGCCTTTCAGCCCTTTGTGAACTCCCTGCGCTCGTTCGGCGATTTGAAAGCGGACGACAAGGTGGAATTTGACACGGATACGGGGCCGTTCAGCCTCTACGGGTTGCCTGGAATCAATATGAATCAGGATTCGCCGGA
>WNGJ01007776.1_pt1 | contig 11418 bp, 9 predicted proteins | sample 5400611 | NCBI WGS metagenome assembly WNGJ01 (sample SAMN13153375, study PRJNA577476) | soil metagenome | isolation source: 40 cm soil or saprolite under Garry oak tree replicate 1 | place: USA:California | collected 2016-06-15 | reverse complement strand
CCTATCTCGAGCAGGGAAACCGAGCAGCTGCTCTCGATGTTCTGGAAGCGGCTGTCGCCGCTGCCGATGTGATCGGCTCACCCCCGGCGGTTGCCCAGGCTCTCAACGTCGTCGGCATCGTCTATCAGGTCAGCGGCGACCTCGATCAGGCAGCGGCGATCTACGCGGCCGCCCGCGCCAAGGCGGAGCTCGCCGGCGATGGTGCCCTCATCGCAATGATCGATCAGAATCTCGGCACCGTTGCCATCATTCGCGGAGACATCCGTGCCGCGCTCGAGGCGTTTCGCCTGAGCCATCTTGGCTATCAGACGCTCGGAATGCGCAATCACGAAGCGCAGGTTCTCAACAACATCGCTCTGGCGTATATGGAGCTGGGCGAGCTGAATGACGCAGAGGCTGCGTACAACGAAGCGACACGCGCCTTCGAGGAGGAAGGTGACCATGCCCGGCAGCTCGATCTCGCCGTCAACAAGGTGCAGCTGTACATCGCCGCCCGCCGCTTCGACGAAGCGCTGACACAATGTCACCATCTGCTGTCTGTGGCGACCGACGACGCACCGTGGCGCGGAGAGGTGTGGAGACACGTCGGCGTGATCGCCCGCGAGCGGGGTGATTTCTCGCAGGCCTCCGACAATCTCCTCAAGGCAGAGCGACACGCAGTCGAGAGTGGCGACCTGCTACTCCGCGCAGATGTGTCGGAGCAGCTGGCTGAAGTCTACTGGGGACAGAAGCGGCATCGGGAGATGCTGCAACGCCTCAACGAGGCGCACTCTCTCTACTCGCAGCTCAAGGCGCAGCATAGAGTCGCGCAGGTAGAAAAGAGAAACGGCGCCCTCGAATCGCGCTTCCTCGAGATGGCGAAACACTGGGGCGATTCGATCGAAAGCAAGGACCGCTATACGCAGGGTCACTGTGAGCGAGTTGCGTTCTTTGCTTGCGTCCTGGCGGATACCGCTGGGTTCAACGCCCGCTCACTATTCTGGTTCCGCATTGGAGCGCTGCTGCATGACATCGGCAAAATCATCGTACCGACTGAGGTGCTGAACAAACCGGGTAAGCTCACGGACGAGGAATGGGCGATCATGAAGCGTCATCCGGAAGCCGGTCTGGAGCTGGTGGCCGACATCGATTTGCCCGGCGACATTACAGCGATCATCCGAAATCACCACGAGCGTTGGGACGGAACTGGATATCCCGACCGACTAAAGGGCGAAGACATTCCGTTAGCCGCGCGCATCCTTTGCGTTGCCGACGTCTACGACGCACTGACAACGACGCGGTCCTACCGTCCGGGGCTCACGCATGTCCGCGCCGCTGAGATCATGAGGACGTCAGCCGGCCAATTCGATCCCCAGCTCCTCGAGACCTTCCTGGTTTGGGCAGAAACGGCCGACATTCCCGGTAGACCGACCCCGCAACGCATGGCGATTTTTGCCTCGAGTGTCGGTGCCTGATTCCCAGGAAACCCGTATAGCAAAGAGTTTCTTTCTGTAACGGAACGTTAGATCAAAATGGCACACTTGCCCTTCCTGATAAGCGTAACCTGGTGTCAGAGAAGCAGTTACGGCGGGGCACACCCTATGCCACAGATGAGCTCGGAAGGTCTCAAGTCCTTTACCGAGGTGGTGTACGATGTCAAGTCACCATGTTTTTCGGTCGCTCGCCCTTGTCGCGAGCATTCTGGCGGGTGTCTCGTGCGCGGATTACAGCGCGCCGACCAGCCCACTGTCTGCCAAGCAACTTCCTCCGACCCTCAGCGTCGGCGCCTCATTTTCATACCTTGCGAGCTCCACCAAAGCCAAAGCCGTCCGCTGGGGATCCAGCCATTCGCAGATCGAGCAAAGCGTTTCTGCGGTCGTAGGGCCGGACGGCGGTACCCTTTCGCTTCCAGGCTCCGATTTTTCGATGAGCATCCCGAGCGGTGCGCTGGTCGAGCCATTGACGATTACGGTTGTCGCGAAAAAAGGGCCGTACGTCGCTTACGAGATGCTGCCCCATGGCCTTCAGTTTCTCAAACCCGTAACGGCGGTGCAGGGGCTGAGAACGACGGCGGCGTATGGGACTGATGCAGCGGGTTCTGTACGTTCGGCATATCTGCCCGAAGGCAGCGACGCCGTCGACGCAGACGATTCGACTTCGCCGTCGGAGCTGGAAGCTGCAACGACGTACTTCTATGGCGCGCAGCCGGTTGCCGAGACGCACGTCTGGATCATCAATCACTTCTCTCGCTACATACTCATTTCAGGTGTCTGGGTATGCACCTCGGGCTGCGGCGGCTAGCCTCTGTAGCTACAGGTTTTCACCTGTCTAACAGCGAGGTGGACGAGATGAGCGATCCGAAAACTTTCCGGCTTCCCGATGCAGACTGATCCCGCGGGCGCACGCCGCCTCGTCGATCTGGCTCGCGACGCCGAACGCCGGGGTGATACGGCAAGATCGTTCGGGCTGTACGACGACGCCATCGAGGCCCTCGAGCGCCAACAGGACGTCGCGCTCCTGTCCGACGCTCTCCGGTGGAAAGGCACTCTTCACCGCGAGCAGGGCGAAACCGAAGCCGCGTACCGATGCTATACGCAAAGCCTGATCAACGCCGAAAAGTGCGGCTCGATCAGCTGTCGTGCGCACGGCTTCAACTGCCTCGCCATCATCGCGAAGCGTCGCGGCAATCTCGCCGAGAGTGAGAAGCTCTACTTGCAGGCAGCCGACCTCGCGGCGCAAGCGGGAGATGTGCGTCTGCTGGGGATGATCGAGCAGAATCGCGGGGTACTGCTGAACATGCGCGGAAATTTCGTCGCTGCTGAAGCGCGGTACTCAAACAGCCTCGAGGCATTCGAGCGCGCGAATGACGATGAGGCCATCTCCTGGGTGCTCAACAACCTGGGAATGCTTTACACCAAGCTTGGCCATTATCAGCGCGCAATCGAGATGTTCGAGCGAGGCTTGACGCTAGCGAGGTCGCGCCACGACGCGCTGGTGGACGGAGTCCTCACACTGAATCTGGCGCAGGTCTGGGTGGCGATCGGGAAGCTCGACGACGCGGAGCGGGCATGCGCGTCCTCGCTCGAGGGCGCGCGCGTACGGGGCGATCATCTCACTATCGCCGAAGCGCTAAAGTGCCGAGCGAGAATCGAGCGGGAAAGGGGCGCTCTCGATGCGAGCATCGCGACGCTCCGAATCGGGATCTTCGAGGCAGAGGGTCTCGAAGACCGCCTGCTTCAGGCCGAGATGCTTCGTGAATTCGGGCAGACGTCGAACGCCCTTGGGAACTCGGCGGACGCCCGCTTGGCCTGGCGCGAAGCCGCCGAGTCCTTCGAGGATGTCGGGGCCCAACACGAGGCCGCTGAAATCAACGCCCTGCTCGCCTCGCTTCCGAGCTAGCATTTCCTCAAGGGCACTGACCCCCCAGAATCGGTTCAAGGATCTTAACTACTGAAAAACGGGTGACTTAGCTCCCCGTTTCTTCGTCTCCTAGGTAAGCCTCAGAAGCCCTCTTGAGGCGTAATTCGCTCGGTCAGCCCACAATTCCGCGCCCGGATTGCTCTGCCATCCGTGCGACAGAGGAACGGTGTAACTATTTCAGTCCGATCGCAGCAGGCGTCGACGGACCGCTGGGACGCCCACGTAGTCGGTGAGAGCACGGCCATCCGCGAGGTAATAGCGTTGGCGACTCAGGTGGCAACCAGTCGCAGCATGACCGTTTTGCTCGTCGGAGAGACAGGAACGGGTAAGGAGCTCTTTGCCCGCGGCCTCCACGCAGCCAGCTCACGCGCGGCGGAGCCCTTCGTCGCGATCAACTGCGCCGCGATCCCCGAGACATTACTGGAAAGCGAGCTGTTCGGTCACGAGCCGGGCGCATTCACGGACGCCCGGGCGTTGAAGCGCGGCCTCTTCGAGGTCGCTGGGGCGGGTACCGTGTTCCTGGACGAGGTCGCAGAGCTTCCGCTCAAGCTTCAGGCAAAGCTGCTGCGTGTCGTAGAAGACCGCCGCTTCCGCCGCCTCGGCGGCTCGGAGGAGCGCGCCCTCGACGCTCGAATCGTCGCTGGCACAAACTCCTCGCTCGAGGCTGCCGTAAGCGAAAACCGCTTCCGCGCCGACCTGTTCTATCGTCTCAATGTCGCACGACTGGAGCTGCCGGCCCTGCGCGAGCGCGACGGAGACATTCCGATTCTAGCCAGGTATTTCGTGAAGCGTCACGCGGAGACCGAAGGGAGAGAGAACCTGCGACTGGGTCAGGATTCAGTCAGCGCGCTCGAGAGGCACCGCTGGCCGGGAAATATTCGAGAGCTCAAGAACGTCATCGAGCGGGCCGTCGTCGTTTGCACTGGTGAGGTAATTCAGCCGCATCATCTCTCGCTGCAACGCCGGTCATATGTGGCACTCGTCGAAACCCCCGCCGGTGGTTTGATTCGCATCCCGGCGGAGGGTAAGTCACTCCAGGCCATAGTGGATGAGGCAATCCACACGACCATCGGTCTCACAGGCGGAAATCTGAGCGCGGCCGCACGCATTCTCGGAATCTCGCGCCCAACGCTGACCAGAAAACTTCGCGACGAGGGTTCTACGCGTCGCACAATCCTCGCGTCCTCATGAAAGCTCGTTCCACTTCTCGCCCGAACGAGGTGGAATCGCACGCGATCAAGGCGGTCATCGACGAGGCAAAGCTCGCAGAGCGGGAAGGGCGCTGGACCGACGCGTCGTTGCGCTACGAAGGTCTGATACGAAATCCATTTGCCGACGATCAGACCCGACTCTCGGCGCTTCGGTGGCTCGGGCGGGTCTACCTCGAGCAGGGCAACCGTGGCGCGGCGATGGATGTCCTCGAGGCAGCGGTTGCAGCGGCAAGGCAGGCAGGGTCTCAATCAGCGATCGCCCAGGCTCTCAATGTCGTTGCCATAGTCCATCAGACCGGCGGCGATCTCGATCGCGCCGAATCGATGTACACCGAGGCGAGAATCACGGCACAATCAATCCGGGATGCCGAGGCGCTGGCGATGATCGATCAGAATCTCGGAACCGTTGCCAGCATTCGCGGCGACATCCCCCGCGCGCTCGAGGCGTTTCATCTGAGCCTCGACGGATACCTGGCGCTTGGCATGCGCGACCAGGCGGCACAGGTCCTCAACAACATCGGCCTGGCCTACAGCGACATCGGACAGCTGGATCACGCGGAGGCGGCGTACACGGAAGCCGAGCGAACGTTCGGGGAAGAGCACGACCAGATCAACAAGCTGAACGTCGCGCTCAACCAGGTGCAGCTGTGCATTGCGACCGGTCGGTTCGACGAAGCGATGCAGCGCGCGGAGCCTCTGCTCGCTCTGGGTGGGGAGATAGCTCCCTCCTGGCGTGGTGAGGTGTTCAGGCATGTCGGGGTGATCGCGCGCGAGCGCGGGGATTACGTCAAGGCGGCAGAGTATCTCGGGCGAGCGTGCCAATGCGCGGAAGAAGGAGAGGATCTGCTGCTCAAGGCCGACGTCACGGAACAATTGGCCGAGCTTTACTGGACGCAGAAGCGGCATCGGGACATGCTTGCGAACCTGAATCAATCGCACGCGCTGTATTCGCGTCTGAAGGCGCAACACCGGGTCGCTGCGGTGGAGCGGCGCAACGCGGCGTTGGAGGCTCGTTTTCTGGAGATGGCGCACCACTGGGGCGATTCAATCGAGAGCAAGGATCACTACACCCAGGGCCACTGCGAACGGGTGGCTTTTTATGCGTGTGTGCTGGCTGACAGCACGGGAATGGATTCCCGATCGCTTTTCTGGTTTCGCCTCGGCGCGCTGCTGCACGACATCGGCAAGATCATCGTACCGACCGAAGTGCTGAACAAGGCGGGCGATCTCACCGATGAGGAATGGGCGATCATGAAGCGTCATCCGGAGGCCGGACTCGAGCTGGTGGCGGACATCGATTTTCCGGGTGACGTGCGCGCGATCATACGCAACCACCACGAGCGGTGGGACGGGCATGGTTATCCCGATGGCCTTGTCGGGGAAGAGATTCCGTTTGCCGCGCGGATTCTCTGTGTCGCTGATGTTTACGATGCGCTGACTTCGGCTCGGTCATATCGGGACAATCTGTCGCACGCGCGTGCCGCCGAAGTCATGCGAGAGTCAACCGGACAGTTCGACCCGCATTTGCTCGAGACATTTCTCGACTGGGCCATCACGAGTGTGCCCAGGCGCTCCACTCCGCAGAGCGTGGCCACTTTCTCCCTCGAAAAAACCGCATGACGCTTGCAAGACGCGCATTCTCGATCACGCTCCCGGCGATTCTCATTCTGACCGCGTGTTCGAGCGATAAGCGCGTCGGCGGCACCATCGTGCTGTCGTCGGCGGCCGACGCCGACGTGCTATTTCCGCCGCTCACGCTTTCGCTGCAGGGGAAACAGGTCAGCGATCAGGTATTCGACAACCTCGCGGACATCGGTCCATCGCTCAACACCGTCGGGGATGCCGGGTTCGCTCCGCGATTGGCCGATCGCTGGCGGTGGGCTCCGGACTCAATGTCGGTGGCGTTTCACATCAACCCGCGCGCGCGCTGGCACGACGGAATTCCGGTACGCGCCGAGGACGTGCGGTACACCTTTCAGCTGGTGAAGGACACCTCGCTCGCGTCTCCGCTGGCGTCGAACCTCGACAACGTGGACTCGGTGTCCGTTCCAGACTCGCTTACCGCGGTGGTGTGGTTTCACCAGCGGACGCCCGACACGTTTTTCAAGGTCGCCACTCCGGTAGTGATTCTTCCCGCTCACCTGCTTCGTGCTACGCCTCCGGCCGCCATGCACGAGGGCGGCTTCGCACGCGCGCCGGTGGGAAGCGGACGGTTTCGTTTCGCGGCCTGGGATCGTGGGTCGCGCATTGTACTGCAGGCAGATAGCGCGAATTATCGAGGCAGGCCGGTTCCCGACCGTGTGATCTGGCTTGTCTCACCGGACTACCAGGCCGCTTCGCTGCGGTTCCTCAACGGTGCCGCCGATTTCCTTGACGTCGTCAAGCCGGAGCTGATCGCGCAAGTACAAGCGAAGGGCGCCAACCTCGTCGTTTCTCCGGGAAGTCTCGATTACGGGTACTTCGCGTTCAATCTTCGCAACGCCAACAATACCGGCCCGCATCCGATCTTTGGTGACCGCGAAACCCGCAGGGCGCTGGTGATGGCCGTCGATCGCTCCGCAATCGTGCGCAATGTTTTCGACACGTTGGGGCTCGTCGCGCATGGGCCGGCAACGCGGATCCTGCCGACCAGTGACACGACGATCGGAATTCGGTACGACCCAGAGAGCGCCAGCCGCACGCTGGACTCGCTCGGATGGAAGCGGGGAGCTGACGGTCTGCGTGCTCGCGGCAAGACGCCGCTGGCATTTGCGGTAATGGTTGCCAGCTCGAGCCCGATTCGAAAGAAGATCGCTGTCCTGCTTCAGGAACAATGGAGAAAGTCCGGAGCCGACGTGCGGGTGGAGGAGCTCGAGATCAACGCCTTCGGCAGCCGGATGGAGAACCGAAAGTTCGAGTCGCTCATCAACGCCTGGCGCATCGACCCGACGCCATCATCGGTGCGCGAGGAATGGGCGAGCTCGGAGATCAGGAAGGGTGGCTACAATGCGACGTCTTATAGAAATCCCGCGTTCGACGCCGTGATCGACAGTGCGGTGCGAGAGATGAATCCTTCCCGGAGTGTCGAGCTCTATCGACGCGCCTACCGCATTCTCACCGACGATGCGCCGGCAATGTGGATCTACGAGCTACGAAACGTCAGCGGCGCGTCGAAACGGATTCGCCCGGTGGGCATCCGTCCCGACGCGTGGTGGGCAGACCTGGCCGACTGGAGCGTTAGCGCCAGCCCCTAGCGCGGCTTCGGTGCGTCGGCAGGGTTGACATAGGTCAGATTGAACGGACCCATGCCGTGAAGTTGAACGATTGTTCGGCCTGATGAGAACGCGAAGTGGTGCATGTTGGCGGGGATCACGCCAAACGCACCTTGGTGCAGGGCGTTTGTTTTCTTCTTGTCGAACTGATCACCCATCCCGACGTTCAGATTTCCGCTGATCACTGTCAGGCGCTCGTCGGTCGGGTGGAAATGAGGCGGAATACGGTATCCGGGCGGGAAATTCAGCCGAAGTGTGAACAGACCGGACTTGGTCGGATCACCCTCCAGGACCGCGGCTCGGGCGCCGGCGGGGAGAAAAGCCGGGGCAGGGCCCCACTTCAGGGACTGCGGTGATGCGATCGTCTGCGCGTGAGCGATTGTGGCGACGCCGCCCATGGCGAGTGCATATGCCGCGAGTGCAATGCGATTCATGGTATCCCCGGTAAACGAAGGTCTATAGATGACCTACGGCCGGAACCGGGTCAAGGGTAAAAAGGCCCGACTGTTTCAGTCGGGCCTTTTCTGCTGCCACAGCTTCTTACTTCAGCCGAGGACTGCGGCCCCCGGCGGAGCGCGCAGCGCGGAGCTACTTCTTTTCGTCGACGATCTCGTAGTCCGCTTCAACCACGTCGTCAGCCGGTTTGGCCGCGGCCTCTCCACCGGCTGTTGCTCCCGCCGGTTGCCCCGCTTCGGGCTGTGCACCGGCCTGACCCTGCTGCTGATAGAAGGCCTGCCCGGCCTCGCTGAACACCTTCGTCAGCTCCTCCTGCGCGGCGCGGATCTCGTTCATGTCGTCGCCGCGAAGCGCCTTGCGTGCTCTCTCGACGGCGGCATCGACCTTGGCCTTCGTGTCCGGAGTGACCTTGTCGCCCCACTCCTTCACGTTCTTCTCGACTTCATAAGTCATGGAGTCGAGACGATTGCGCGCGTCGATCGCCTCACGCTGCTTCTTGTCTTCGGCCGCGTTCTTTTCCGCGTCCTTGACCATGCGATCGATCTCCGCGTCGGACAGTCCGCTCGATGCTTCGATGCGGATCTTCTGCTCCTTGCCCGTGGCCTTGTCCTTCGCGGTCACGTGCAGGATTCCGTTGGCGTCGATGTCGAACGTCACCTCGACCTGCGGCATCCCCCGAGGTGCGGGCGGAATTCCGGTGAGCTGGAATTTGCCGATGGTCTTGTTGTACGTCGCCAGCTCGCGCTCGCCCTGAAGGACGTGGATCTCCACCGTCGTCTGATTGTCATCAGCCGTCGAGAAGGTCTCGCTCTTCTTGGTTGGGATGGTGGTGTTGCGGGGGATGAGCACCGTGGTGACTCCGCCCAGCGTCTCGATGCCGAGTGAGAGCGGAGTGACGTCGAGCAGCAGTACATCCTTCTGCTCGCCGGTGAGGACCGCGCCCTGAACCGCGGCGCCGATCGCCACGACTTCGTCCGGGTTCACGCCCTTGTTCGGATCCTTGCCGAAGAACTTCTTGACGATGTCCTGAATCTTCGGAATGCGCGTCGAGCCACCGACGAGAAGCACTTCGTCGATCTCGTTCGGCTTGATCCCCGCGTCCTTGAGCGCCTGCTCCATCGGAGGAATCGTGCGCTGGATCAGATCGTCCACCAGTTGCTCGAACTTCGCCCTGGTGAGCTGATAGTTGAGATGCTTGGGGCCGCTCTGGTCGGCGGTGATGAACGGAAGGTTGATGTCGGTCGACTGCGTCGTCGACAGTTCCATCTTCGCCTTCTCGCCCGCTTCCTTGAGGCGCTGGAGCGCCATTGGATCCTTGGAGAGGTCGATCGCCTGGTCGCGCTTGAACTCCGTCACCAGCCAATCGATAACCCGCTGGTCGAAGTCGTCGCCGCCAAGATGGGTGTCGCCGTTGGTCGACTTCACCTCGAACTGGCGCGAGCCTTCGACGTCGTACAGCTCGAGGACCGAGATGTCGTAGGTACCACCGCCGAGATCGAACACGGCGACCTTCTCGTCCTTTTTCTTGTCGAGTCCGTAAGCGAGTGCCGCTGCCGTCGGCTCGTTGATGATGCGAAGCACATCGAGACCCGCAATTTTGCCGGCGTCCTTGGTCGCCTGGCGCTGCGAGTCGTTGAAGTACGCAGGCACCGTGATGACGGCTTTCTCGACCTTGTAGCCGAGGTAGTCCTCAGCGGTCTGCTTCATCTTCTGAAGGATCATCGCCGAGATCTCGGGCGGCGAGTAGCGCTTGCCCTGGACTTCGACCATCGCGACATCGTTCGGTCCAGCGACGACCTTGTACGGTACGCGCTTGGTCTCTTCAGTGACTTCCGACATCTTGCGGCCCATGAACCGCTTGATCGAGAAGACGGTGTTCTGGGGATTGGTTACGGCCTGCCTCTTTGCGATCTGACCAACGAGCCGCTCGCCGTCCTTGGTGAAGCCGACGACCGAGGGCGTGGTGCGCCCACCTTCGGCGTTGGGGATGACGACGGGATCTCCGCCCTCCATCACTGCGACGACCGAGTTGGTGGTTCCTAGATCGATTCCGATCACTTTATCAGCCATTCTTAGTTCTCCTGGGAGCCGAACCCGGTCCCATAAATCAGGGTATTGCCAGTATTTGCTGCCATCTCAAAGGCAAGCACGGGGCCGCAAATCTCTGCCATAACGGCTGATTCTCTCCCTTTGCTGTATTGCAGAGCGTGCCAAGTTGCCTTTCCCGAGTGGAATTGCCATCTTGGCGCACCAATCTCGCGACGCCGGAGGGCTCGCCATGTCTCATTCCACCACAGCATCCGTTCTTGTGGCGATCCTCGCCTGCGCCTTTACTGGACAATCGGCGTGCGCACAGGCTGCGGAAACGCCCCGGGAAATCGAGGTTGTGGCGAATGATTATACCTTCCTGCCACTCCCGACGAGTATTTCGGCCGGCCCGACGCTCTTCTCCTTCCTCAATCAAGGGAAGGTCCAGCACGAGCTGAGTATCGCCCGGCTCAAGGCAGGCGTTTCCCTCGACGACTTCAGCAACGCCACCAAATCCGCTGTCGATGCGCCGCGTCGCAGAGAGATGTTCGAGCGATCAGTTGGGATTCTGATCGCCGGCCCGGGCAAAGCTCCCGACGGCAGGCTGCTGGTGAATCTGCAAAAGGGCGCAACCTACGTTGTCTTCTGCAACCTGAAGGACACACCCGATGCCCCGGGACACCTGACGTTCGGTATGTATACTGCGTTCTCCGCGAAATAGTCACCGGGGGAAAAGGACTCGCGACTGAGGTAAGCCGAGGACTCGCCGGTGCGCTAATTTTGCGCGCTACGCACCTCGCCACTCTACTCAGCCACCAGTGATTCCGCTAAGCGACGACCTCCCCACGGTCCGCACGCCGTGGATGACATATCTCATCCTCGCTGCCATGCTGCTGACGTGGATATTCGTGCAGGGCGCGGGGTTCGACCAGCAGGCCCTGGCGGCCAGCGTCTGCAACCTCGGAATGGTTCCCGGCGAGCTCACACATCTGGCGCCGGTCGGAGAGGCGGTGCCACTCGGTCGTGGCATGTCATGCGTCGTCGACAACGATCCGATCAATATCTTCACGCCG
>WNGJ01038138.1_pt1 | contig 11419 bp, 13 predicted proteins | sample 5400611 | NCBI WGS metagenome assembly WNGJ01 (sample SAMN13153375, study PRJNA577476) | soil metagenome | isolation source: 40 cm soil or saprolite under Garry oak tree replicate 1 | place: USA:California | collected 2016-06-15 | reverse complement strand
AAGGAGATTCACATGAAACGAGGATTGACATGGTTGACCTTGCTGAGTGTTGCCCTCGCAACCATAGGGCTCTATTACGCAAGAACTGCCCGCGCCACCCCTGCGAACTTGTTCAAGGGCACCACAATCGCCGTTGGCAGCTTTGATGAATTTGATGTTTTTAACCAGTTCTCCAACAACGATCTCCCTTCAGGCTTTCCTGCCAACGTCTGGATATCCTTGCAGAAGACCAAGGGCCCATCAGACCTGTACGTGCAAAGCAATACCTGGCAGCCTGGCTGCAGCAGCGGTTGGCACACCCATCCGGGGCACAGCTTAATCATCATCACCTCTGGGACAGTAACCGAGTATGAAAACGATTGCACTCCTCACGTATACGCCTTTGTACCTGGGCAACCCGCCCCTACGCTTGTCGATCCCGGCCAGGCACACGGACACGTTCATATCATTAGGAATGAAGGGACGGTTCCAGCGACGTCCATAGCTGTTCAACTTGTTCCCTATGATCCTAACAAGTTGAACCGGCGGATTGATATGCCCGCCCCCGGCGCCTGCTCGAACATCAATTGATCTAGGGAAGTGCAAAAGCGGAGAGAGAATCGCCGAGCTTTTCTTCGGTGATTTTGGGATGACCGCCGGCGGCGATAACCAGGTATTGCTTGCCCGTGGCTGACACGCGTTAAGTCATGGGCGTGACGTTGGCGCCCTGGCTGAACACGCGGCTGTCTAAGTCGCGCCTGGCAGTCGTGCCTGGCTACAGCCACTACAATTTCACTCACACATCGGCCGGAAGGCGCAGCCGCCGCGTCGCAGGTCGCGTCGGAGAAGACGCAATAGTTCGGACTGAACCCACGCGGTCATTACCGTTGCCGACGACTACATTGTGAGGACGGCGCGGAACCGGGCCTTGCCATCCACGACACGCTGGTATGCCTTCGGAGCCTCGGCCAGTGGGTACGTCTCGACTATCGTTTTGACTTTCCCTTGCGCTACGAAATCTAGGGCTTCGTAGAGATATTCGGGCCCGTTTTGCTGGCTGCCAATGACACGAATGCGCTTCGAGATAAGGTCCATCAGAGAAATCGTAAGCGGCTCTGCGTCCGCACCCATGGTGATAAGCCGGCCGTCCGGCCGCAGTCCCTGAATGCTGTCGTTCATCGCTTTAGTCGAATTGGAAGTGCTGAGGATCACATCCGCGCCGCCCGCCGCGGCAAGGCTCTTTCCATCGCGGACAATTTCATCCGCGCCGAGATCGCGGATCAGCTTCTCTTTATCTGGGGAGTGCGAAATGGCGATGGTCTCAAAGCCCGTAGCTTTGGCGTATTGCACTGCCAGGTGCCCGAGCCCGCCGATCCCGAGCACGGCTACGCGCTCGTGCGGCTGGGGATCAGCCCAGCGGAGCCCGCTATAGACTGTATAACCGGCGCAGAAGATTGGGGCGGCTTGCTCGAAGGAAACCTTGTCGGGAATCAGGTAGGTGGCGTCGGCATTCATCGGCATGTACTCGGCGTGACCGCCTTGTGCTTCGCCACCCGTACCCTTCAGATAGGGACAGAATTGCCTGCGGCCACGCTGGCACCATTCGCAGCGGCCACAAGTGGATTGAATCCATGCAGTGCCGACGCGATCGCCTACCTTGCGTGTGGTGACATCGGGAGCGACGGCAACGATCTCGCCGACGGGTTCGTGACCGAGGATGCGGGGAAATGGTCCTGGGAGATGTCCGAGTGTTTGGTGGACGTCGGTGTAGCAGATGCCGCTTGCGCGCACCTTCACCAGCACCTGGCCGGGTCCGGGTTGCGGCTGAGGAACATCTTTGATCTGCCACGAACTGCTCATGGCGGGAACGACCGCAGCTTTCATGGGTTTTCCTCCTGGCACGCTTCGATGCGAGTGCCGTTACGCTGGGTGCATGATTTTACATCCCCCACGGCCAACCGCACAGACAAGTTGAGGTTGACCGCACTCAGCGAATCGTCGGCCAACAGGAAGTTGGGATTGTCATGTAGAACTGGACCCCGGACAGCCGACCCCTTGACAACCCTTTCCGTTCTGATCAGAATTAGCATAGGCGAACAAAAAGCGAATATAGGTTAGGACCATGGGCGCAACCCTTCTGAAACAAGGAAGACTCGAAACAGTTCTCGTTGGACGTGGGCTCGAAGGATTTCAGCACCGCGTCGAGGTTGAACTTCAGACAAGCGGAATTGCGGAACTCGACGCCGTGCTCGGTGGGGGTTTTCCGCGTGGCTCGCTGGTTGAATTATGCGGGCCTGCCTCCTCCGGGCGGACGAGCTTGGCTTTCTCTTTGCTTGCGCAGGCCACAGAACGTCAGCAAGCTTGTGCGTTCGTCGATGTCGCCGATTGTCTTGACCCGTTGTCCCTCGCGTCTGCGGGCGTGGACCTTTCGCGGCTCCTTTAGATTCGATGCGGAGAAACCGGGGACCGAGGACCGAATCTCAAAACGCCTTCGTACTTTGCTGGAGTGGGCAAAGAAACAGGAAAGACACGCGGCGTTGGTGCCGAGACCAAGAAGCCAATGCAGATACATGCCTGGCGGCATCCGCGTGACTTGATGCGCGGCGTCGAGAAAGCGATTCCCTCTATAGTCGGAAAGCAAACTGTGGCCGCAGAGTCCGCGCAAATCCATGTAGTCTCTCGCTGCGCGGGAGCACAAGTCGAACGAGACAGGGAGCCGCCGCGGCGAGGGATTCGGCCACAGCGATCTTTGCCTTTAGTTCGCGAATCCACTCCACCGCCTTCAGTGCTAAGCGGTGGCAGAAGCCTGAAACCGTGGAAACGACTCGAACAAGCGCTGAAGACAACCGACCTGCTGCTGCATGGAGGCGGTTGGGGCGTGGTGGTCTTCGATCTCGGCGAAATCTCCTGGGTGGATGCGCGTCGCATCGAATTGAGCACATGGTTTCGTTTTCGGCGTGCGATCGAAAACACGCCGACGATTCTGGTTCTGCTCGGAGAAGAATCATGCGCGAAAAGCTGTGCTTCGCTGGTTCTCCGCTGCCAGCGAAGAGCAGACCATTGGAGCCGAGCCGCAGCAAATATTCAAACAGGGCCATCGACGTTCGAAGGTTTTGAAGTTCAGGGAGAAGTGACGCGTTCGCGAGTCCTGTCGCAACCCGGCGATTTAGCTCGCTGGCAGACGCACACGCCATAAAGCACTAGAAGGTCAGGTTTGTTTCCCTCTCCTCTACCAACTTCAAGGGATGCACGTTGTCTTTCGCATGTCTATTCGTTCCGGATTTTCCCGCGCAGGCAGTTGTTCGCCTTGAGCCGGACCTTCGACAAAAAGGAGTTGCGATCCTCGCGGGCGCAGCGCCGGTAACGAAAGTATTTGCTACCAATCGCCAAGCCAGGGACCTGGGCGTCGAAACCGGAATGACGAAAGTGCAGGCAGAAGCGTTCCAAGGAGTCGTGTGGCGATGGCGGTCCCTTTCTCAGGAAGCGAGCACCTATGCCGCGCTTCTCGACTGTGCGTGGGCGATTTCGCCCCGTGTTGAGGATGGGCCAAAACTCGCGGAGGAGAAATTTTGCGACACGGTCGTACTCGACCTGGCTGGTTGCGAAAAGCTCTTCGGTTCTCCGGAGAAGATCGCGCACGACTTGATGCGTATCGCTTCGGAAGTCGGCCTTGAAGCAAACGTTGCCGTTGCCGGAAATCCCTTAGCTGCGGTATGCGCGGCACAAGGCTTCCTTGGAGTGACGGTGATTCCAGCCGGAGACGAAAGACTTCAGATGGGACGGCTTTCGCTCGAAGGTCTGCACATTCCGTTTGAGTTCGTCGAAACGTTGAGATGCTGGGGCGTCCACACCTGCAAAGAATTTGCGGCTCTCCCTGAAATTGCGATTGTCGAGCGACTCGGGCAGGAAGGGCTCCGCTGGTGGCGGCTGGCGCAGGGCGCGAACGCTCATCCTCTGATCGCCAAAGATTTTCCATCGAATTTTGAAGAGCACATGGACTTGGAGTCTCCGGTGGACTTGCTGGAGCCGTTGCTCTTCCTCCTGAACAGGCTGCTCGAACAGTTGTCTGCACGGCTGCGCATGCACATTCTTTCCATCGGAGAGATCAAAGTTACCCTCACGCTCGAACGAAACGACTCGCGGAGGAAGGAACCTGTTTATCATGTCAGGACACTGCGGCTTCCGGTGCCGGCGCGAGACGGCAAGCTTCTCTTGAAACTCTTGCGGCTCGATCTCGAAGCGCACCCTCCGTCCGCGCCTGTTGCTGCGGTCTCCATGTTGACGACTCCCGCGAGAGCACCTTCGCAGCAGCTCGGGTTATTTATGCCCCTATCTCCCGACCCGGAGCGCCTAGAAATTACGCTCGCACGAATCCAAAACACAGTTGGGGAAGGCCGAGTGGGGGCGCCGGTTCTGCTCGATACGCATGGTCCCGATTCTTTTCAACAGAATCGTTTTGTCTTACCGGAAATGAGGGAAAAACGCGGTGGCGGAGAAAAGCAAACTACCGCTGTGATGCGCATTTACCGGCCTCCACTTCCTGCTACGCTCGAGCTTCGAGAGGGAAAGCCGACGTTTCTCAGTTGCGAGGGTATTCGCCGGCAGATCCTCGCGTTCGCGGGACCGTGGAAAAGAAAAGGTGACTGGTGGTCTGAAACGGCATGGGCGCGCGAGGAGTGGGACATTGAGATAAGGACGTTACGCCCCAAAGTTCGAGCGGAACTCTCGGGGAATGGTGAAAACGAGAGTGCACTGTATCGAGTCTATAAGGACCTGCGTGCGAAGCGCTGGTTCGTGGAAGGAATCTACGATTGAAGTACGTGGAACTCCATTGCGCTTCTGCATTCAGTTTTCTCGAAGGTGCTTCGCGCCCGGAAGACCTGGTTTCTCGCGCTAAGGAGCTGGAACAGCCAGCCATTGCGCTGGTGGACCGCGACGGAGTCTATGGGGCTCCGAGGTTTCACATGGATTTCGGTAGAAGGTTTTGGAAACTTGGCAAGGCCGCCGTCGTGGATGCCGAATTCTTTTCCCGCAAGGCCAGTTCGGTTGCCTCTGCTCGTTAAAAGCCGGACGGGATATCAGAATCTCTGTCGTCTCATGACGCGTGACAAATTGCGCGAAAAAGAAAAAGGAACAGGAACAGGAACAGCAAATCTGGACGAGGTCGCGGAACACGCCGAAGGTCTGGTGTGTTTGACGGGCGGCGAGGAAGGCGTGCTTGCGGCCTCGCTTTCAAACAAGGGTTTCGAGGATGCACGAAAGGACATTGAACTGCTGACGACCATATTTGGCAGAAAGAATGTTTATGTCGAATTGCAGCGACACTGTCACGTTGTAGAAGAGCGCCGCAATCAGGCGGCGGTGCGGATTGGCGAAACGCTGGGCCTGCCGCTTCTCGCCACGAATGGCGTTCGCTACGCGACGGCACCCGAGCGCGAAATTCTGGATGTGTTCACCTGCATCCGGAATCACTGTAAACTCGAAACGGCCGGCCGGCTGCTTGAACGAAACGACGAGCGCCATCTTCGTTCGACAGAAGAGATGGTGCAGCTATTTTCGGATTTGCCGCAAGCGATTCACAACACGCTCGAACTCTCCGCAAGGCTCGAATACACGCTCGCCGATCACGGTTACGAATTTCCGCGATATCCCGTTCCAGAAGGAGAAACGATGGATTCGTTTCTCCGAAAGCGCACTGAAGAAGGATTTCTGAGTCGTTATGCAGTGAAACGAGACGATGACTTGTTCGAACGCGCCAAGCGGCAAGTGCAACGGGAATTGGCGCTGATCGAAAAGCTGCACCTGGCCGGTTACTTCCTGATCGTTTGGGACATCATTCGGTTTTGCCGCGAACAAAAAATCCTCGTGCAGGGCCGCGGTTCGGCCGCAAACAGCGCGGTTTGCTATTCGCTTGGAATTACGGCGGTCGATCCTGTCGGGATGAAGCTGCTCTTTGAACGATTTCTCTCGGAAGAACGCGGAAAATGGCCGGATATCGATTTGGACTTGCCGAGCGGCGACCAAAGAGAGAAGGCAATTCAATACGTGTATCAACGCTACGGCGAGCTCGGGGCCGCGATGACGGCGAATGTCATTACCTATCGTGACCGCTCCGCTGCGCGAGAGGTTGGCAAAGCGCTTGGATTCGATCAAGAGACTCTCGACCGGCTTTCAAGTGTGGTGAACAGCGGAGAATGGCGCGGCCCATCCGACAATTTCGAAAATCATTTTCAGCAAGTTGGCTTCGACCTGAACCATCCTCGCGTCCGAAAGTACTGGGAGCTGTGCGAACGCATTCAGGATTTGCCAAGACACTTGGGCCAACATTCTGGTGGCATGGTGGTCTGCCAGGGGCAACTTGATTCAGTTGTTCCCCTCGAACCGGCAACGATGCCGGGCCGTGTCGTCGTGCAGTGGGACAAGGACGATTGCGCCGATATGGGCATCATCAAGATCGATTTGCTGGGACTCGGCATGATGGCGGTGCTCGAAGATTGCCTAGAACTCATTCCCAAGCACTACGGCAAACCCATCGACCTAGCGCAACTTCCTCCCGACGATCCTCCGGTGTATGAAACGTTGCGGCGTGCGGACACAGTCGGAATGTTTCAAGTTGAGAGCCGCGCACAGATGGCTTCACTGCCGCGAAATGCACCCGCCAAGTTCTACGATCTCGTCGTACAGGTCGCCATCATTCGGCCCGGTCCGATTGTTGGAAAAATGATGCATCCCTACATGCGTCGGCGTCAGGGAAAGGAGTCCGTAACTTATGCGCATCCTTCACTCGAACACGTACTCGAACGAACGCTGGGCGTGCCGCTCTTTCAAGAACAACTGCTACGCATGGCCATGATCGCGGCGAACTTCACAGGGGGCGAAGCGGAAGAGCTGCGCAGAGCGATGGGTTTCAAGCGTTCGGAAGAACGCATGCACAAAATTGAGGCGAAGCTGCGGAGCGGTATGACCAAGAACGGCTTCAGTCCCGAAACACAGGAAGAGATCATCACCCAGATTACTTCCTTCGCGCGCTACGGGTTTCCAGAATCGCACGCGGCGAGTTTCGCTTTGATCGCCTATGCCAGCGCGTACTTGAAATTCCATTATCTGGGAGCGTTCACGGCGGCATTGCTCAACAATCAGCCAATGGGTTTTTATAGCCCGGCAGTGCTTGTGCACGATGCGCAGTTGCATGGCCTGCGAGTGAAGCCTATCAACGCCCTCAATTCTGAATGGAACTGCACCATCGAGCACACGATTAAGGGTGACAAGGATATTCCGTGTCTGCGCATCGGGTTCCGTTACGTCCGCGGCCTGAGGCAAACGGCGGCCGACAAGATTGTCTCGGAGAGGCAGAAACGTCCGTTCGAGGGGATTGATGATCTGGTGCGCCGTGTCCCGGAACTGCAGAAAGCGGAGTTGGTAACGCTCAGCGAGATTGGTGCGCTGAACTCTCTTGGAAGGAGAGTGCATCGAAGAACTGCTCTGTGGCAAGTGGAACGCGCGGCCCGGCTTGCCGGGCCGTTACTGAATGCGATTCCGGAGCAAATGGAATTGTCGCCACTGCGTCAGATGACGGACGAAGAGCGTCTTGTTGCGGATTTTCACGGGTCGGGCATGAGCACTGGCCCACATCCGATGACGTATTGCCGGGAAGCTCTATCCAAGCTGCAAGTAAAACGAGCGTGTGATTTGGCTCGCGTGCCGGACGGGCAATACACGCGGGTAGCAGGATGCGTAATCGCTCGGCAGCGTCCGGGCACAGCGAAGGGCTTCGTCTTTTTGAGTCTGGAAGATGAGAGAGGCATTTCGAACGTGATTGTGAATCCTGACCTTTACGAGAAATACCGCGTGGTCATCAACCGTGAGAAATTCCTTTGCGTTGAAGGTGTCCTGCAGAATCAGGACCACACCATTTCCGTCAAGGCTTCCCGCGTGTTACCGCTCTCCATCACTGCAGCGGACACGCGGTCCAGCGATTTTCATTAATCACTTACGCTTCTAGTTGGAGAGAGCAGGTTGAGCGGATATGTCCTCCCAGTTCACAACTGCCGGTACGACACGGACCAGAAATTCATGATTGAGGCACCCCGAGCTAGTCACAGACCACTATCTGAACTGGACTGCATATTGCTCCAGCTAGGTGTGGAAGGTAGGGCCGAGACGTGATTCGGACCATATTACGCAGGGTTTTTCTGGCAGCCTGTATGGTTCTCCTGGCGCTTGTCTTGTCAGCTTTATTGGCTCTAGGCGGATGCGCTGCCGGAGGAGCCTCCGGCGGGGGCGGGGGTGGCAGCGGGGGTTATTCTGGAGGTCCGAACCCCGTGCCAAGTATTGTCTTCCTCGACCCAAGCTCCGTCGCGATGGGCGGGCCGGATTTCTATCTCACCGTGTATGGAAGCGGATTCTCTCCTTCTTCCGTCGTCCAGTGGAACGGATCCACTCTGGCGACGACGTTCGTAAGCGGTACTCTGGCCTACGCCGTTGTGTCCGCAAGCTATCGGAGCGCTTCTAGCACAGCGTCCGTCGCCGTTTTTAATCCAACACCCGGCGGAGGGCTTTCCAATGCCCTCCCGGTTTTCATTGGACCAGTTCCACAGCCACCGGCTGGCATCGGTGTAATTCAGTTGGTTTCGGCAGCACCGGCCGGGACCCCAGGTAATGGCCACACTTATACTCCTCCTGCTGTTAGTGCCGACGGTCGCTACGTGGCCTTTCAATCCGATTCGACGAATCTGGTTCCTGGCCCTGCCAGCGGTTTCACCGATATCTACCTCCGCGATACATGCATCGGCGCAGCGACGGGATGCACGCCTACCACGACGCGCATTTCGGTGGGCAACGACGGCTCACTGCCGAATGGTAATAGCCGGTCGCCAGCGATCAGCGCGAGCGGGCGCTACGTAGCTTTCGATTCCAGCGCTACAAATTTGTTTCCGGGAAGCACGCAGACTGGTGGAGCCGCGGACGTTTTTGTCCGGGACACCTGCTTGGGTGCCCTATCCGCCTGCGTCCCAACCACTATTCTGGTGTCTGTCGCCACCGACGGGAGTCAACCTACGGGAACGTATCCCAGTTATGGTGATTCGCGCGACGCAGCGATCAGCGCTGATGGACGTTTCCTCGCCTTCAACTCCGCTGCCACAAACCTAGTGCCCAACGACACGAACGGATGGCTGGACATCTTCGTGCGAGACACATGCATTGGTGTGCCTAATGGGTGCTCTCCCAGCACCTCAAAGGTTTCTGTCGCTGACGACGGGAGTCAGAGTAATGCTCCCGCATGCTGCCCTTCGATCAGCGCGGATGGGCGGTACATATCCTTCATTGCTGAGTCGACCAATCTTATACCTAAGTTGGCTGTACGCCAAGCAATCAGAGCCTTTTCGTTGGCTATGGCGGAACTCCTCCGACGGCCGGCTTTAGCCGATGGGTTCTAAGTACGAATGCACGCTTCTCTGGCTTTGATGCCGAAACTAACTATCTTGTCCCTGGTGATACCGGGCAGATGGTTGGTGCGTTTGTTTACGACGACTGCATCGGCGCTCCAGCAGGTTGTATCCCACACACCGACCGTGTCTCCGTAACCTACATCGGCGGGCAGGCCGACAGTGGCAGCATTGAAGCCGTTTCCAGCAACGATGGAAACTATGTCGCTTTCATTTCCGTCGCAGACAATCTCTTGTCCTATTCCTATCGCTCCAGTGCAGTCTACGTTCGGATGACATGCGCGAATTCTCCGACTAGTTGCGTCCCAACAACGTACTTGCTGTCCGTGGACAGTAACACTGGCATCCAAGGCAACAGTCAGTTTTCCGATTCCCCTGCTATCACGCCGGACGGCCGTTACGTGGTCTTCATCTCGACCGCTGCTAACTGGCCAGGAAGCCTTCAGTCCAATGGCAACCATCAAGTCTGGCTCGCTCGCGTCCACTAGGCACCTGACCCACAACGGTTTGTGGTTAGGTGAAAAGAGTCGGCAGCGCGGACGCATTCTCAGGGTCGCAAAAGTTGCTCAGGCCGACGCCAACCAGGCGAAACCGCTGGTGCGGGCTGAGGCCGACACGTTTTAACAGTGATAGGGCAACATTTGTCAGCTCCTCGCAAGAAGAAGGCGAAGAGCCTGGCGTGTGGCTGCGAGTGAGAATCTTGAATTCGGTGGTCTTCAGTTTCAGCACGACGGTGCGTGCTATTCGCGATTCCTTCCGCGATGCGGCCCATGTGTGCTCCGCAAGTTTTCGGATCATCGGCTCCATCTCGGTCAGCAAGACATCCTGTTCAAAGGTATCCTCCGCCGATATGGATTGAGTTGGCCTGTCAGGGACTACTTCGCTCTTGTCGATTCCCCTGGCCAATTCGTAGAGACGCACGCCATAACGACCGAAGCGGCCTTCGAGTGTTGGTAAATCCATTCGCCGCAGATCAGCAACCGTTTGTATCTCAAGGTGCTTCAGCTTCTCTTCTGTGACTTTGCCTACTCCAGGTAGACGACCCACGGGTAGGGGCAGCAAAAATGAATCTACTTCTTCCGGTTGTATGACAAAGAGTCCGTCCGGTTTTTTCCAGTCCGAAGCAACCTTCGCGAGGAATTTGTTCGGCGCTACTCCTGCCGATGCGGTCAAGCTCAGTTCTGAGCGGATTTGTTCGCGAATCGTGCGCGCCACTTGTGTCGCGGTCGGCAAACCAGTCTTGTTCTCCGAAACGTCGAGATAGGCTTCGTCGAGTGACAACGGCTCAATCATGTCGGTATGGCGCTTGAAGATCGCGCACCTGGCGAGAGACCGCTCGATAGCGCGGGAAGTCCGGGGGCAGAAAGATTGCGCTAGGGCATAGACGTTCGGCTCGAACAGCGGGCATGGCGGAACGCACGCCGAACTTTCGCGCCTCATACGAAGCAGCGCAAACTACCGAGCGATTCCCGCGCCATGCGACGACGACGGGTTTGCCGTGCAGTTGCGGATTGTCGCGCTGCTCCACGGACGCATAAAACGCGTCCATGTCCACATGAATGATCTTGCGGGCAGCCATCGCGCATCCATCTTATTCCGGGGTCCAGACGAGTGCGAGCGTTTGCTTATTTGCTCGGCCTTTGTTTTCCTAAGGAACGCGATGCAACGAAAGATACAGGCACGCTTGGCTTCGTTACCCAGAACACAGGCGTCATTTATCGAGCCGATGGAGTCTGTCGGTGTCAAGACTGCCGGAGGGCGTCGCCGTGCATTTGGGAGGTCTTATGTGGGGCCACATAAAATTTCATAGAGCCATTCCGGCCCCTCGATCAGGTTTGGGACGGGCGCACAGTCCATTGGCTCGATAAACTCGGCCTTCCTTTTCGGGAGGAGATTCATCTTGCGTTGATTGGGGGGCCACTGCTTCCCGCACAGCCAAAGGTTACAACAACCGATGGATTAGATCTTGAAAAGCAATGTAGCAGGCGTAAAGG
>WNGJ01020453.1_pt1 | contig 11419 bp, 9 predicted proteins | sample 5400611 | NCBI WGS metagenome assembly WNGJ01 (sample SAMN13153375, study PRJNA577476) | soil metagenome | isolation source: 40 cm soil or saprolite under Garry oak tree replicate 1 | place: USA:California | collected 2016-06-15 | reverse complement strand
GCCTGCGCCTCGAGGCTTGCGCGCAGTCGCGGCAGCAGCTGGCTGCTCACGGGGCGGGGATGTAGCGCGCTTTCACGGGAACGCCGCCCTTCACCTGGACCACCCACGTCGATCCCTTGTCGAAGTCTTCGCGAAACGCAGGAAGCACGCGTCGCTTCGTCAGGTCCTCGACAAGCTCCCACACGATGTCGCCGTGCGTGCAGAGCACGATCTCGTCGAGCTTGGGGTCGCCGAAGAATCGATACGCTGCCTCGAGCTTTCGGCCTTCTGCCAGGCCGGGCTCGGCCTGGACCTTCAACTTGTGCGCGCGCGCGATGGGCTCGACGGTCTGCATGCACCGCAGGTACGGGCTGCTGTAGACCGCCGTGATGTCGAAGGTGGCGAATGTGGTGACGAGCTCTTCGGCCTGCTTCTCGCCCTTCTTGCTGAGGGGTCGCTTGCGGTCGTCGCCGGACCAGTGGCCGCGGCTGCCGGCCTTGGCATGCCGCACGAAATAAAAAGTGCTCAGGTGCCGATCCAGCTGCGAAGACGCTTGCGGTCGAGCGCCTTCCACACCTTCAGCCATTTCGCTCTCGCGTCGTTGGCGGCGATGTGCTCCATCGCGATCAGCTCACCGGCCGCGAATGCGCGCCGGCCCGTGGCGCGAGCGCTGCGCAGCCAGGCCTGCGCGGTGACGCTGTCCTGGTGCTCGCCGAGCACCGTCTGCAGTTTTGCGGCGGCGCGGGCGAAGCTGGTGGCGACTGGTCCCGCCACCGCCTGGACTGCCTCGGCGGCGTAGCGCGCTCGCTTGGCCAGGATCCGGATGCGGTGCAGCTCGGGATCGGTCGGGTTTTCCGGCAGCTGCCGCACCGCCGAGCGGAGACGGCGCCACGGACCGCCTGCAAGCTTCGGCAGCACGTCCTTCGCCGGCTGGTCGGCGTCAGGCATCGTCACGGGAGCCAGCGCCGCGGCAACGAGACGCTCGATGAGGTCCACGTAGCGGGCGGAGTCGAGATCGACGATGAGCTTGTGGCGCAGCTCCTCGATCTCCTTGTCCATGACCGACAGCAGCGACGCCGCGGCACGCTGGTCGCCATGCGGCAGTGACGTCGCCCGTGCGCGCAGCCGGTCCAGCAGCACCTCGCGGTCGCGCACGGCGCCGAGCGCGAGGCCGAGCCATCCGAGCTCGGTGCGAATGGGCTCGGTCCATTCGGGATCGAGCAGCGGGCCGAACGTGCGCAGGTTCGACCGCAGCGTGCGGATCGCGACGCGGGCCTGGTGCACCGCCTCAGGGTCGCCGCCCGTGCGCACGATAGGGTCGTGGCGCAGCAGGTGCGCGACCGACTGTGCGAGGACGCTGCGGATCACTTCCTTGGCAGCCGCGCCAGGCAGCACGGGCAGAGGCGACACCTCAGGCGGCTCCATCGCGCGCGGGCCGAGGGCGCGGACATGTTTCGGCGTCGGGTCGGGGGCGCCGGCGCCCGCGCCTCGGAGGCGGTTGACTAGTGGATCGAGCGCGGTCTGGCCGTCAGGCACCTCCACCTCGATCTCCCGGAAGCGCGCCGCCACGCGCCGCCCATCCCGCACCGAAACCTCGTCGTCCACGACCTCGGCGAGGCGCACGCCTGACGGGTCGGTCAGCCGCACGCGCCGCCGCACCGTGGACAGTCGCGCCACAGGCTTGAGCTCCGATCGCCGCACGTAGGCGCGAACCACCGCCACCGCCGCGTCGGGCGGCCGCTTCGGGCCGCCGGGGTAGTTCAGCTCAGTGCGCTCGAGGACGTCCGGCCTCGAGGCACTGCTGGGCAGGGGCGACAGCTTCAGCGTCCAGCCCTCGCCGCCGCGATGGCGCAGGGACACGCCCCACCGCGCGAGCCGCAGGTCAGGCGTGTCGTGGTAGACGGTCTCGAGACGCAGCACCTCGGGCGACTGCACGATCGCCCCCTCTACGACGCCATCGAGGCTGGGCAGGTGGAAGGCCGGCCCGGCTCCTAGCTTGACCTCACGTTCTTTTGGCGGGCTAGCCATGGGTGACGCGGGATGCCGCGCCGTTCGAGCGTGCCCTGTCCAGCGCGAGCTCCTGGAAGCGGCGGTGGGAGTTGAGGCCCGCCACCGTCGGCACCTTGCTCCAAGAGCCGTCGGAGCTGAGCTCCCAAGCGAGCACATCGTCGGCGAGGCACACGTCGAGGATGCTCTGCAGGCGCGCGCTCAGCAGCGAGTCGGTCACCGGCACGACCACCTCGACCCGGCGGTCGAGATTGCGCGGCATCAGGTCGGACGAGCCCAGGTAAAGCTCCGCGTCCTCGCCTCGACCGAAGCTGAAGATGCGCGAGTGCTCGAGGAACCGCCCGACGATCGAGCGCACGCGGATTCTTTCCGAGAGCCCAGGTACGCCTGGCCGCAGCGAGCACATGCTGCGCACGATCAGGTCGACCTCCGCGCCCTCCTGCGACGACTGGTACAGCGCGTCGATGAGGTCGGGGTCGACCAGATTGTTGACCTTGATGACGATGCGGCCGCCGGGCTTGCCCTCGCGCTCGATGAGATGCGCCAGGTCCGGCCGCAGGTTGGTCGGCGCCACAAGCAGCTTTCGGTACCGGTTCTGGCGGCTGTAGCCGGTGAGCAGGTTGAAAAGCTCGGTCACGTCCGCGCCGAGGTCCGGATCCGCGGACAGAAGGCTCACGTCCTCGTACTGGTGCGCGGTGCTCGGGTTGTAGTTGCCAGTGCCCACATGCACGTAGTGCTGGATGTGCCTGCCCTCGCGGCGCACCACCGAAGTCACCTTCGCGTGCGTCTTCAAGCCCACCAGGCCGTAGACGACGTGAACGTTCGCCTCCTCGAGCGCGCGCGCCCACGCGATGTTCGCCTGCTCGTCGCCGCGCGCCTTCAGCTCCACCAGCGCCACCACTTGCTTGCCGGCCTCGGCGGCCCTGATGAGCGCGCGAACGATGGGGCTTGCAGGTCCAGATGTGCGGTAGAGCGTCTGCTTGATGGCGAGCACGTTGGGATCGCTCGCGGCGTGGTCGATGAACGCCTCGACCGAAGTGGCAAATGAGTCGTATGGATGCTGCGCTAGCAGGTCGCCGGAGCGCAGCACGACGAACAGGTCAGGAACCTCCGCGCCGAGACCCTGCAGGCGCGGCTGCGTCGTCGGCGTCCACGGCTCTTCCTTGAGGTCGGGCCGGTCGAGCTGAGCGAGCGCGTGCACCGCTGAAAGGTCGAGCGGCCCGTCCACCTGGTACACGTCGGACGGCTGCAGCTCCAGCTCGCGCGTGAGCAGCTCGAGCACCTCGGCGGACATGCCGGGATTCACCTCGAGGCGCACGACTCGGGCGTGGCGCCGGCGGCGGCGAAGCTCGGTCTGGATGGCGGCCAGGAGATCTTCGGCGTCGCTGTCCACGTCGTCGAGGTCGCCGTCACGCGTGACGCGGAACGGGTGATGGTCGACGATCTCCATGCCGGGGAACAGCGACTGCAGGTGCAGCGCGATCACGTCCTCCATCGGTATGTAGCGCTCGCCTTCGGCGAGCGGAACGAGACGCGGCAGCACTGGCGGCACCTTCACGCGAGCGAAGCGCTGCTGGTGGCGCTGAGGGTCGCGCACGATCACCGCGAGGTTGAGTGAGAGGTGCGAGATGTACGGGAATGGGTGCGCAGGGTCGACGGCCAGCGGCGTGAGCACGGGGAAGATCTGCTGCCTGAAAACTGAATGAAGCTGGCTGAGCTCCTTTTTCGTCACATCCTCGCCGCGCACGAAGGTGATGCCGGCTGTGGCGAGCGCGGGCACGATCTCCGAGTTGAAGATGCTGGTCTGGCGTTGAATGAGGCCCTCGACGCGCAGGCGGATGGCGCGCAGCTGCTCGAGCGGCGTCATGCCATCCGGTGAGGCCACCGCCACTGCGGCCAGCACCTGCTCCTTCAGGCCGGCAACGCGTACCTGGAAGAAGTCGTCGAGGTTCGAGCTGAAGATCGCGAGGAAGCGGACGCGCTCGAGAAGGGGCAGCTTCGTGTCCTCGGCCATCGCGAGGACGCGCTCGTCGAAGTCGAGCCTGGACAGCTCCCGGTTGAGGAAGCGCGGGACGTCAGGACCCGGAACCGGACCCGACTCTTCCTCCTCCCGTACACCCACCGCCACGCCCGCAAGATTACCGGTAAGGGATCTGGGTTGGCCCCTGGGCGCCGGCCCGATTTCGCGCCCCGAATTCATCGAGCTTCAGGGGCCACAAGGAGTAAGCCGGCAACGGATCGTAGCCAGGCGAATGCGCTGGTTAAGAGGCGGCTGAGCGGCGGGTCTCCAGCCATGCGGCCGAGTTCGGCGGCATCAGAAGCCCGGTCGCGGACCGGCGCACTCCCGGGGTGCTTCCGATCAGTAGCCTGCCCGCCTGGTCGAGCTCGAGTGACCGGTGGCCGAAGTTGCAGGCCACCGACAGCGGCCCTCGGTGATACATCAGGCAGTCCTTGGGCGCGGCCGCCCAGTCCATGCGCGCGGGCAGCCTGCGCGCGAGGCCGCGGCGTATTTCGAGGAGGCGGCGGTAGAGGCTCAGCACCGAGGTCGTCGAGCGGGCCTGCACGTCGACCGCATTCCGATCCCAGGCGGCCGGAGTGGGCAGCCAGGGGGGAGCTGTCGAGAAACCGGCGTTGGGTTCGTGCTGCCGCCACGGCATGGGCACGCGGCAGCCGTCGCGTCCCTGGTGCCGGCCGTTCGTGTGGATGTACAGCGGATCCTCGCGACGCTCGGGCGGCACGAATGCCTCCTCGAGGCCGAGCTCTTCGCCCTGGTAGATGAAGTACTGACCAGGCAGGCCGAGCAGCAGAAGAGCCGACGCTTTGGCGCGCTCTCGACCGAGACCGTCGCCGCCCAGTCGCGTCACGTGCCGGATCACGTCGTGGTTCGACTGCGTCCAGCTCGGCAGTGATGTGCTGCGCGAGACCGCGTGCCGATACACGTCGATCGCCTGCTTCCAGGCCGAGGCGTCCCAGCGGCGATCCATCATCGCGAACGCCATGTGCAGCTCGTCCTGCTTGATGTAGCGCGACTGCCGGCCGGGGTCGAAGATCTCTCCGACCAGGACGCGCTCGGGCTCGTACGTACCCGTGATGTGACGCCAGTCGCGATACACGTCGTGGACCTCGGGCTGGTCGATGATCTCGAAGCCCGGCGCGGTCGTCGGCAAGCCAGTTGTGCGATGCGGTACGAGCGGCCGGTCAGCCAGGTCGCGCCGCTTGTGCAGGGAGACCGCCACGTCGATCCGGAATCCGTCGGCACCGCGATCGAGCCAGTAAGTGATGATCTTGCGGAACTCGGCCGGCACCGCTGGGTTCCACCAGTTGAGGTCGGGCTGCTCGGGCGCGAAGAGGTGCATGTACCACTCGGGTGCGCCATCCAGCCGGGTCCACGCCGGGCCTCCGAACGCCGACTGCCAGTTGTTGGGCGGCGCATCGTCTCGGCCGGGCACGAAGTAATACCTGGTGCGGTGCGGATCGTCGCCGCCACTCAAGGCAGCCTCGAACCATGGATGCCGGCTCGATGTGTGGTTGGGCACGATGTCAATGAGCAGCTTGATGCCGCGTCGATGCGCCTCCTCCACGAGGCGCGCAAAGTCGTCGAGCGTGCCGTACTCGGGGTTGACGCCGTAATAGTCGGCGACGTCGTAACCGTGGTCCTTCTGCGGCGACGGATAGAAGGGCGTGAGCCAGAGTCCGTCGACTCCCAGCGATCTCAGGTAGTCGAGTCGCGACGTGATCCCGGGGAGGTCGCCTACGCCGTCATTGTTCGAGTCGGCAAAGCTGCGCACGTAGACCTGGTAGAAGACGGCGTTGCGCCACCACGAAGATCGCACGGCCCGCCAAGATACCCCACCTCAATGCGCCGGCAGCAAAAAGACCGGGCGCGCCATGAATGGCGGCCCGGTCCTGGTCGTCACGCGTTTAGCCGAGCGCTGCGACCACGTTGGAGAAGACGTTCTGAATCTGGTTCCCCATGGTTAGAAGGATCACGATGACCACAATCGAAACGAGAACCAGGATCAGTGCGTACTCGACCATGCCTTGACCGCGCTGACGGTTAGCGCGGACCATCCACTGCCAGACCAACTTATTCGCCTCCTTTCCCCTCCCTGAGATGGCTACCGTACTCTGGGCAAGGCTGCAACGCATGGCGCTGAGCGCTCGCAGTGTTACGACGATTCATAATCGTTCTGATCAGTCGCACTAATATGTTGCGGTGAGCAAGCCCTCGTTCACCGTCGAGCAGGTCAGGTCCTTCCTCGCGGTGGCCGAGCACGAGCACGTTTCGCGAGCAGCGGCCTCGCTGCACCTCACCCAGGGAGCGGTCACGCAGCAGATCCACAACTTCGAGCGGGCGGTTGGCGTTCGCCTGCTCGAGCGCGACGGCCGCGGCGTGCGGCTGACCGACGCCGGCCGCGGTCTGGCCATCACCTGCCGGGCGGCACTACGTGCGTTCGAGGTCGTCGAGGACTCGGCGCGCGCCCTGAAGATGCTCGAGGCGGGTTCGCTCCACCTCGGCGCGAGCCCGACATGCGCGACGCACTACCTGCCTCCCCGACTCGCCGGCTTCAATCGCCAGTTTCCCAACGTCACGCTCAACATGGTGGTCGAGCCGTCACGCGAGATCAACAACCAGGTCAAGGCCGGAGCGCTCGACTGTGGCCTGATCGAGGGCGAACCGTTTTCCGACCTCGTGAGCGTGGTGCTCGCCCATGACGAGCTGGTGCTGGTCGTGCACCCCGACCACCCGCTGGCGACCCTGAAGCGCGTGAGCCCGGGGCAGCTCTCAAAGCACCGCTACCTGGGCCGCGGGCGCGAATGGTCCGCCGAATCGACTGTGCGGACGATGATCGGAGACGCGTACGAGCAGTCGGAGGTGCTTAACCTCGGCCATCCTGAGTACGTGCGCGCCGCGGCTCTTGCGGGGCTTGGCTACCCCGCGGTCGAGCGGCCGATTCGCGCGATCCGGCGCAGCGTGCAGGGCGGCCCGACGCTGGAAGAGTTCTGGCGGCACCTGGTCAGAGGTTCTTCTTGAACCAGTCGTTCAGCGGCTGCGCGTCAGTCCACGTCTTGACAACGTACTTGCGCGCGGAGGAGCTGCCAAGCCAGGGCTTCAGGCCGTAGTTCTTCCAGACGTAGAGGCTCTTCCTCCGCAGCAGCTCGGCCCTCGGGTGGTCCTGCGGCCATGGCGGCGGAACGCGCTTCAGCTCCTCGCCGCCAATGTCGTAGCCCGACTTCTCGAGCCTGGACACGATCGCGGCCAGCTGCGCGCCCGAGCCGTCAGCCGCGACCTTCTTGCGGAACTTTGCGATCTCCTCGGGGCTCATCATGTAGCGGCCAGTCGCGACCGTGAACCCGCGCGCGTCCAACGACAGATAGCCGCCCTTGGCGCCCATGCCGACATCGGCCGCGATGTTCGTCTTGTACGGCGACTTGTCCTTGCTGAACCGTATGTCGCGGTTTGCGCGGAAGACCTTGCCCGGCCCGAAGTCAGGCTCCAGCGATTCGAGCAGCGCCGCCATCGGGCCCTTGACCGAATCCTCGTACGTGCGGCGGTTGGCCTCGAAGTACTTCTTCGAGTTGTCCAGCTCGAGCCCGATGAAGAACCGCTGAAAGTCCTCTGGCCATCCTTTGAACGTCGCCATCAGGCCCTCACCGGTTGCTCGAACGGCGTGAGGAACTGCCGCTGCGCATCCCACATCTCGTCAAACATCTTCTCGATCTCTTCGAGCGAGCACACGGCCGCGGTGAGTGGATCGATCGAAAGCGCGTAGAGGGCGCTCCGGCGGTCGTGATGCAACAGCGAATGCACGACCAGCTCGTGCACAGCCATGTGCGCGCGGTTGAGGGCGGCGAGCTGCTCGGGGATCTTGCCGAATCGCACCGGGTGAAAGCCTTCGCGATCGACCTTGCACTCGACCTCGACGCACCCGCCCTCGGGGAGGTTCTCGATGGCGCCGTCGTTGACGACGTTGCCCCAGATGCTCACCGGCTTGCCCTTCTCCGCCGCCTCGATGATGTCGGCGCCGTACTCGAGGCTGCGCTCGCGCGGGATCTCTGTCTTGCCGTCCAGCATCGCCTGGATCCGCTCGTCGTTGGCGCGCCGCCACTCGGGCCAGTTGTTGGCGTAGAAGCCGCTCTCGCCCAGATAGCCGGGGCGCGCGTACTTCTTGATCAGGTCGGGGCGCTTGCGGAAGTACGGCACGTACTCGGAGAAGTGGCCGCTCGACTCGGTCACGAACGCACCGAGATGCAGCATCACCTCGAAGCGGACCGGGTCACGCTCGTACACCCGCAAGTTGTTCGCGGCCAGCTCGCGCAGGCGCGGGTACTGGTCCACGCCACTGTGCTCCAGCTTCGTGAACCAGGCGTTGTGATTGATGCCGGCGCAGCTCCACTCCAGCTCCTCGTAGGGAATGCTCAGGTACTCAGCAAGCTGCCGCGACGTGCCCTGGACGCTGTGGCACAGGCCCACCACCGGCAGGGACGTCGACCGCGCCGCGGCCAGCGTCAGGATCGACATCGGGTTGGTGTAGTTGAGGATCATCGCCTTCGGCGCCAGGCGCTCGGTGTCCGCCACGATGTCGAGCCAGGCCGGGCCCGTGCGCAGCGCCTTGAAGATCCCGCCGGGACCGATGGTGTCGCCGATGCACTGATCGACTCCGTATTTCAACGGGATGTCGTAGTCGGCGCGGACGTTCTGCAGGCCGGCGACCTCGATCGAGTTCACCACGTACTCGGTGCCTGGCAGCACCTCATTGCGATCGGTCGACGCCTCGACCTTCCACTTCTTGCCCGACAGCTCAACCAGCTTCTGAGCGATGTCTCTCGCGAGCTCGAGGCGCTTGGCGTCGATGTCGACAAGGGCGAAAGTGCCGCTGTCGAGACCGTCGACCGCGAGGACGTCGGTGATGATCTGGCGCGCGAAAACGGCGCTTCCTGCCCCGACCATGGTGACCTTCGGCATGGGAGAGCTCCTTTGCAAAGGACCGGTGGAGACTCCTATTGAATCAGTAGCCGAAGTAAGGCGCTCCTGTCAGTCGCGGTCCTTGTCGAGAAAGGCCAGCGTGGTCTCGGCGAACAGCGGCGAGTAGACGATGTTGTAGTGCGTCAGCCCGGGCAGGATCGCCAGCGCGTGACCGCCCTTGGGCCGCCCCTCGCCCATCCAGCCGCCATCGCGCAGGCCGCCATCGAGGAGCTTGAACACCTCGACGTAGTGGCTTGGCGGCGCCATGTCGGCGTCCGCGGCCATGATCAGCGTCGGCATCTTCAGGCCGCGCACGTCGTCGCTGAAGTCGAAGTCCTTGGCCATGGACGCGCCGATCTTGTCGAGCAGCTTTGGAAAGTCCTCAGGCCGCGGCGCGACCCGGTGGTACAGCTCATACATGGGGGTGTCTTTCATGAACTCGGCCGCGGCTCCCGTCACCTGGCCCTGCTGAGCGAGCATCTCCGCCGGGATCGCGTCGCGCCGCACGTTGGCTGACACGATGACAAGCCTCTCGACCTTGTCCGGGTACCTGACGGCAAGGTGGAGCGCGACTCCACCCCCCAGCGAGTAGCCGACGACGTCGGGCTTGGCGAGCCCCAGGTGATCGATGAGCGCGGCGATGTCGTCGGCCATGAGTCGCACGTCCATCGGCCGATCGATGTCCGCGGTGCGGCCGTGTCCCTGAAGGTCCACGGCGATGACCTGGTGGTGCGCGGTGAGCTGAGGCATGACCTGCGCGAACATCTCGCCAGACCCCAGTCCGCCGTGAAGGGCGACGATGGGCCGGCCCGTGCCGTGGATTTCGTAGTAGAGGTTGATGCCGTTGACGTCTGCGTACTTGCCGGTGTTCGTGTTCATGCTCCTAAAGACCCCTCATTCTCCTGAAACTCATCGATTAGCTGACATCCCCACCTAGCCTCCCCACAAGTGGGGAGGTACTGGCTACGGAAGCTCGCTTGCCTATCGCGCGCAAATTCTCATTGACCGTGGCGCTATGAGCCCTTAACGTTCGCTGCGGCCCAACGGGCTGAGAAGCGACTGAGGGACGACCGAGGCTCGACTCCGCAAGGAGAAAGGACTCGGGCGGAACTCGGGAGCAACCCAGTTTGTTGGGTCATTTTCTTTTTCTCGACCTACTCAATAAGCCTGCCGTTCTTTGACAGGTCTGGGGCGGTGCACGCGGCAAGGTTGAAACAGCAGGGCCGCCGCTTCCCGCTCCTCATTTTCGAGACGCTCACTTCGATCCGCCGGCTACGCGTGTCAGGGTCTCGGGTTGCACTGATCCAGCGAACCCATTCCCACCGCGCCATCGGCGTGATGTCCTTCCACAGGTTTTGAATTTTCTGGGGGGCAGCTGCCAGAGCTGTCTCGAGGTCCTGTGGCACCTTCGGCTCCGGCCAGTCTTTGAGTGGCTCGATTTCGAGCGCCGCGACGGCACCCGCGCTCAAAGCGGCCGTTTGTCGAAGCCTTCCGTCAATCCTCATCCAGTGGCCTGAATTGCCGTCTGGTTCCAGCACCGTCTGGAACGGATGGCCATTGATCGTTCCCTGTACCGCCACTTGCCCGCGCGACGGCAGCTTCGTGCTCGCTTTCTCAGGCAGACGCAAAATCGTCGACTTGTCGATCGTGTACAGGGTTGCCCCAAATGCCAGGGTCGGTCGCTTGTGGGAAGCTTTCGGGTGCAGATCGCTTCCACTTACCGGCTTCAACTCTCGAAACAGTTTACGTTTGACGACGCGGCCGCCTGCGCCGGCTATCTCGCCTCCCTCGGAGTGACGCGCGTTTACTGCTCGCCAATCCTTCAAGCCACGCATGGCAGCAGTCACGGGTACGACGTTGTCGACCCGACGCGCGTCAATGACGATCTCGGAGGTGAGGTCGCGTTCCGGCGGCTCATCACTGCACTGAACGAGCACGGGCTGCAGCTGGTGGTGGACATCGTGCCCAACCACATGGCCACCGCCGGACGCGAGAACCCATGGTGGTGGGACCTGCTGCGGAACGGCCCGTCGAGCCGGTACGTGAACTACTTCGACGTCGACTGGGCATCTCCGATCTCGGCCATGAAGGGCAAGGTGCTGCTCGGCGTGCTGCGAGATCGTTACGGCCGAGAGCTCGAAAATGGCGCTTTGACACTTGAAAGGCAAGGCTCCGAGACAGTGGTCCGCTACCACGATCTCGTGTTTCCGGTCTCGCCTGAGAGCCTCCACGGTCTCGAACTGGACTCGGTGAACCGAGACTTCGACACGCTCGACGCGGTCCTCGAGCGCCAGCACTATCGTCTTGCCTACTGGCGCAGCGCGCAGGAGCAACTCAACTACCGGCGCTTCTTCACCATTGACAGCCTCGTCGGCTTGCGCGTCGAGGACCAACAAGTTTTCGACGACAGTCACGGCGTGATCCTCCGCCTGGTCGCAGACGACAGCCTGGCCGGCCTCCGCATCG
>WNGJ01007772.1_pt1 | contig 11419 bp, 9 predicted proteins | sample 5400611 | NCBI WGS metagenome assembly WNGJ01 (sample SAMN13153375, study PRJNA577476) | soil metagenome | isolation source: 40 cm soil or saprolite under Garry oak tree replicate 1 | place: USA:California | collected 2016-06-15 | reverse complement strand
ACAGACGCCCGAGAAAGTAGGCTGGCGGCATGATGGAATTCCTGAATAGGAAAGCGACAGACTCGACTATCACACGCCGGACTCCGGCACGGTGCATCGCGCTCGTCAGTGTGAGAGCGAATCGCTGCAGAAGGTTTGCGTCAGCTTTCGATATAGGGACGCGCGGACCAAATGCTGATAGAACCGCATCGTGACTTTGAATGGCCTGCTCCAAGCCTGCACTATTCAACAGGGCCCCTGGTTTGACGGTGATGCGGTCACGAAATTCCCGTAGGCGATCCGGCGTGCGAACCAACGCCGTCACTGAATGACCGCGTTCCGCCGCCTGCCGAACAATTTCCAGTCCCGTGCCCCCTGTGGCACCTAGCACAACCAGTTTCATATTGCCGCTCCCTTCCGGAACGTCTTGATCTATCCGTTAGTATTTAAGGGCTTTCATATTGGATATAGATAACTATACTGAGTATAGGATGCTATAATTTCCGCCGTTTGCCGAAAACAAAGAAGCGTTCCTACAAATCATTGGTTCGCGCGCGCCAGGCAGGCGACACCCGCCAGCGCATCGTCGAAGCCACGCTGCGCCTCTTGCAGAGCCAGGGCTATGCGGGAATGACGGTAGAGGCCATTGCCCAGCGGGCCGAAGTATCTGCCCAAAGCGTGTACGCCATCTTTAAGTCGAAGACGGGGATTCTCACCGCGCTTCTCGATCAGACGACGTTTGGCCCAGACTACGAGGATGCGGTACTACGCGCACTGAGCGCGAGGGATCCTGAAACCCGGTTGAGGCTCGCGGCCCCTATCGCCAGACAGATTCACGATGCGCAAAGCGCAACCTTCGATCTGCTGCGAGGTGCGGGCGTGGTTGCGCCCGAACTGGCAAGATTGGAACGCCAGCGCGAAGGCCTGCGCTATGAGAGACAGGAAAGGATGATCACTTCCCTGCGCGACGCAGGCAGGCTTGGGCCGGAACTTGACCACGCCACTGCGCGCGATATTTTCTGGAAGCTCACCGGCGGAGACGTGTACCGAATGTTGGTGCGCGAGCGCGGCTGGTCTTCTCAGAAGTATCAGGACTGGCTGGCCGATACGCTCGTGCATTCCCTGTTGTCTTTGGGAAGGCCGATCCGGCTCGAAATCGGACAGAGTCAATGTGATGCGTCGCGACTTGGAAGTGGCGGCGATGCCGGAATACCTACGCCGCGTCGATCAACTGCATCATCTGCTCGGAGTAGCGCTGGCCGGCCGCGACTCCGTGCGGAAAGACCTCGTTGATGCGGAGCAGATCTTCAGCTGTGAGCTTCACGTTCAGAGCGCCGACGTTTTCCTCCAGGTTCTTTCTGCGCCGCGTGCCCGGAATTGGCACGATGTCTTCACCCTGCGCCAGCACCCAGGCAAGAGCCAGTTGTGCCGGCGTGCAGTTTTTCTCTTTTGCGAGCTCTTCTACTTTGGCGACGAGGTCGATGTTTTTCTGAAAGTTCTCTCCTTGAAAGCGAGAGATGCCGCGACGGAAGTCGTCGGGGGCGAAGTCCTCGAAGCGCTTGATCTGGCCGGTCAGAAAGCCACGCCCTAGCGGGCTGTATGCCACAAATCCAATGCCCAACTCGCGGCAAGTGGCCAGAATTCCGGCCTCGGGATCGCGACTCCACAGCGAATACTCGGTCTGCAACGCGGTGACCGGATGAACTTTCGCCGCCCTGCGCAAGGTTTTCTCGCTAGCCTCCGATAGCCCGATATGGCGGATTTTGCCGTCATGCACTAACCCGGCCAGGGCGCCAACAGTCTCTTCAATCGGTGTATTGGGATCGACGCGGTGCTGGTAATAAAGATCGATCACATCAATACCCAAACGCTTCAGGCTCGCTTCGCAAGCCTGGCGAATGTACTCGGGACGGCCATTCACGCCGCGCGCTTTAGGATTGTTGGGATCGCGAACTATGCCGAACTTCGTGGCGATCACAAGCTTGTCGCGCTTCCCGCGAATGGCGCGCCCAACGAGTTCTTCATTCTTGAAGGGACCGTAAACATCGGCGGTATCGAAAAAAGTGATGCCGAGTTCAATGGCGCGATGAATGGTCGCGATAGATTCAGTTTCATCGCTCGGACCGTAGAACTCTGACATTCCCATGCAGCCGAGTCCGAGAGAAGAAACCGTGAGGCCGCTGCGGCCAAGTTGGCGGGATTTCATAGATAGCTGTACTCCTGCGGTAATTTGCCGGGTTTTTAGATGTCGAACAGACAGGTGCGGACGCAGAGTAATATACAGCGCTGTCAACCAGCGATGGTGATGAGATGCTCCGTTTTCGGCACGACTTCGCCGATTTCGGCTGCTGCAACATCGGCCCTGATGAGCGCCCGCAACATATCGGCGGCGGCTTGGGGAGCAACTGAGACTAGAAGGCCTCCTGCGGTTTGGGGGTCGAAAAGGATAGTCTTGATCTTTTCTGTAACGTCATCAGCGTATTGCACGACGCACTCAGCGAATTCACGATTGGCTTTGAGACCGCCAGGGATATGTCCAGCGCGAACGCACTCCAGAGCGCCTTCGAGCAGGGGGATGCAATTGGAGGACAGGCGCGCCGAAACGGCCTCGGACGCCAGCAGCATTTCACGCAGGTGGCCGATCAGGCCGAAGCCGGTGATATCGGTCATGGCGTGGACGGGTGAGGCGTCGTTGGTATTTGGTCGCCGATTGTTCGTTGCGGATTCGGGTGCCCCATCCTTCGCGGTTTTCGAAGGGTGGGGATTTCCCGCTGGACGGGCGTGGACGCCCGTCCCTACATGGTTTCTGGTGATGACCTCGGCGGCAGTCTTGTTCAGTGTGATCATCGACCTCACAGCCGCGTCGATCCACGATTGTTTCGCTACTCCCTTCTTGATAGCCGTAGAAATCACGCCGGTGCCGATGGCTTTGGTCAGCAGTAGACGATCGCCCGGTCGCGCGCCACCGTTTTTCAGGATTCTTCCCGGGTTGATGATTCCTGTGACCGAGTAGCCGAACTTGGTCTCATCATCGCGGATACTGTGGCCGCCGATGATCGTGCATCCCGCCTCAATCATTTTCGACAGGCCGCCCGCAAGAATCTGCTCCAGGATTTCGAGATCACCTTTTTCCGGGAAGCAAACCAGTGCGAGTGAGGTCAACGGGCGTCCGCCCATGGCATAGATGTCGCTGAGTGAATTGGTTGCCGCGATCTGGCCGAAGGTGAACGGATCGTCGACGATGGGTGTAAAAAAATCGACAGTTTGGACTAGGGCCGTGTCGGGCGCAATTCGATACACTCCGGCGTCGTCGGCGTGATCGATACCGACTAAGACGTTTGGGTCGTGTTGCCGGGCTAATTTCCCAAGCACCTTGTCCAGCGCCGCCGGACTCAGCTTGGACGCTCAACCCGCAGCTTTGACCGTTTCCGTGAGGCGGACGGTCTTTTTCTCTGACATGAGGACATTGTAGAGGAGTAAGCGCGGCGTTAGGCTCTGGGCTCCGGCTTTAGGAAAAGCACTAAGAAAATGTGATCGTGGAATCTTGGGTCAAAAAAAGGTGAAAAACAGCGCAGTGACACTCACGGGTAACAAATACTTCCGCCCACAAAAGCGCAGGATGATCGGGGCTCCTTCCCTGATCATCCCTGTCCCTCCCGGTTAGAAGGGGTCGTACTGTGGCAAGAATAGTGGGCTGAGATTGCAGGATGATGTAGCTAATGTGAAATCTTGGTAAAAGTTGTTGGCCTTCCGGGTACCGCCTCCAAGTTCCTGGCGCTGCTATATTTATGGATTCAAAGCTCATGAGATGGAGCTACGGGCGTCCCCGCCCGTAGCTGACGGGCGAGGACGCCCGTCGCTCCATATTAACGGGATATCAGGAGAAAGGAATGCCACGTAGGCTCGACGAGTGCCGCCGCTTGCAAAAGCGCGCTGAACAATTGATCCCCGGTGGGGTGAATTCACCTGTGCGTGCGTTCAAGGCAGTGGATTGCGAGGCGCCCTTCATCGTTCGTGGGCTAGGCTCGCGAGTCTGGGACGCAGATGGGAATGAATACATCGATTACATAGGTTCCTGGGGTCCTCTCATTCTCGGCCATGCCGAGCCCAGTGTCGTCGAAGCGATCATGTCGGCCGCCGTGAATGGCACCAGCTTTGGGGCTTCCACTCCGGCGGAAGCAGACCTTGCCGAGCTCGTCATCGAAGCATTCCCGCACGTGCAGAAAGTGCGCTTTGTCAGCTCTGGCACTGAAGCTACGATGTCCGCGATCCGCCTGGCTCGCGCCTACACGAAACGCAAATACATAATTAAGTTCGAGGGTTGTTATCACGGACACGCGGACGCTCTGCTGGTGAAGGCAGGCTCGGGCGTGGCGACTCTTGGCATACCCGGCTCTGCGGGTGTGCTCGAGGAAGTCTCGCAGTTCACCATCGCGCTGCCATTCAATGATCCCGAGGTGCTGGAGCAGGCGTTCAACAAATATCGACACCAGATTGCCTGTGTGATTGTGGAGCCGGTTGTCGGGAATATGGGCTGCGTCCCTGCCAATGGCGGTTATCTGGCGACTCTGCGCACCATTACGCAACGGGAAAACACCGTATTGATTTTCGATGAAGTGATGACCGGATTCCGTGTTGCCTACGGAGGCGCGCAAGAACTTTATGGAATTCAGCCCGATCTCACGACGTTCGGGAAAATCATCGGAGGAGGTTTGCCGGTTGGCGCGTACGGTGGCCGGTCAGAAATTATGGAACTAGTCGCGCCTCTCGGCCCTATGTACCAGGCGGGAACACTCTCGGGAAATCCGCTGGCGATGGCCGCGGGAGTTGCGCAACTGAAGCTCTTGCGTGACCAGAAAGCCGAGATCTATCCGAAGCTCGAAACCCTGAGCACAAAACTTGTCGAAGCCGTTGCTGCGGCCGCGAAAGAAGCCGGAGTACAACTTGTCTTCAACCGCGTGGGATCCATGTTCACATGGTTCTTCACGGCTGATCCAGTCACCGACTGGGATTCGGCTTCAAAATCCGATACGCAAGCTTTTGCCCGCTTCTTCCGCAGCATGCTCGACGCCGGAATCTATCTGCCGCCTTCTCAATTCGAAGCCGCGTTCCTCAGCGCTGCCCATACGGAAGAAGATGTCCAGAAGACGATCGCGACAGCCAAAGAGGCCTTCGCTGGCGCAAAGGCATAGCCGCCCTTTGGTAATTTGGTGCGAATCGGTCGCGGGGTGCATCATAGTAGGATTAGCCTAATTACCTGATGAACCAAGGGACCCATCCGCGCGCTGCGACATTGGCACATCGTATCGTCGCGGTCGTGTGCGTTCTGCTGGTTTTCGTAACCGGTTTCGTCGCAGCGGTCCATTCGCACCCAAGCGCTTCGCGAACTCCTGAACACTCGTGCTCGGTCTGCGCGCTGGCGCATGCGGGCGCTGTTCCTGTTACGTTTGGGGCGCCGGTTCCCATTCTTGCCAGTTCCGCTCTGTATTTAGCCGTGGCCGTAACGCCGCGTTCTCTCCTGACTGCTTCGTCCCTCTACATTCGTCCTCCGCCTGTGGTTTAAGCCTCTCCATCCGAAGTTTCTTTCATTCAGGCATTCGAAAACCACATTTATTGGAGGAACCATGCTGGCTTTTTACAAGAGCTCGCTTCGCGCGGCTTTTCTCATCATTTCTTATTTGGCACTCGGATTCAGCGCGAATGCTCAATCGGCTGGAAATTCCACATCCGTCATCGGAACGGTAACCGATCCGTCGGGCGCAGTCGTACCCAACGCGATCGTCGAAATTCGCAATCCTGTCAGTGGCTTTGAGCGCACTGCGACCACCGACTCTTCGGGGCGCTTTGCGATCCCTAACGTGCCTTTCAATCCGTATCACCTGAGAGCCACCAGCCAGGGATTTGCTGCGTACTCTCAGGACGTTGACGTCCGCTCCGTAGTTGCAGTAAACGTGACCATCGCTCTGAAACTGCAAAGCTCCGAAACGGTAACGGTCGAAAGTGGAGCGTCGGACCTGCTGGAGAATGACTCGACGTTCCACACAGACGTAGACAAAAATCTTTTCGATAAGCTGCCTCTTGAAAGCCAGTCCTCTTCAGTGAGTTCGCTGATCACTTTAGCCTCGCCGGGAGTCGCTGCCGATTCCAATGGTCTCTTCCATGGCGTCGGCGATCATGCGGAAAACTCATTTTCAGTGGATGGCCAGCCGATCACCGACCAACAGAGCAAAGTATTCTCCAACCAGATTCCCCTCGATTCGATTCAGTCGATGGAAGTCATCGCGGGCGCTCCGCCGGCCGAGTACGGCGAGAAGGCAAGTCTGGTAATTAACGTCACGACGCGCTCCGGCCAGGGCCTTACAACACCGCATGGCTCGGTGAACGCTTCCTACGGCAGTTTCGGCACCTCCAATGCAGGCTTCAATTTCGGCTACGGAGGCCAGAAGTGGGGAAATTTCATCTCTGCCAACGGCCTGAACAGCGGGCGTTTTCTCGATCCGCCTGAGTTTAGCGTTATGCATGCCAAGGGCAACGAAGAGAATGTTTTTGATCGCCTCGACTTTCAACTCTCCCATGCCGACTCCGTCCACGTGAATCTGGGATTCACGCGTTCATGGTTCCAGACGCCGAATTCTTTCGATGCTGAAAACGCCACCGCATGGAACGGACTAGTCGTAGCCAACGCTGGACTTGATCCCAATGGCAATGTCGTCGGTCCGGCTGACCAGCGTTCGCAAATTAAGACCTTCAACATAGCCCCCTCATGGACACGCTTGCTCAGTTCCCACACGGTGTTTACGCTTGGCGCTTTTGTTCGGCGGGACCAATTCAACTACTATCCCAGCGGCAATCCGTTCGCCGATCTCGCGCCGGACCTCCAGCAAGAGACACTTACTCAGGACCGCACGCTGACCAACACGGGCATTCGTTCAGATGTCTCTTATGTAAAGGGCATCAACAACGTAAAAGCAGGAGTCACGTATCAGCAAACTTTTCTAAACGAGAGAAACCGTTTTGGGATCGTGGACCCGACATTCCTCGACGGACTCACCGACGCAAACGGCAACTCCTGCGTGGATTCGAGCGGAAACCCCATAGCGGCTCCTTGCACAACTCTGGCGCCGTACGATCTGACACGAGGGGGGACTCTGTTTCCGTTTAACGGACACACCGACGTTAAGCTGGTATCGCTCTACGTGCAGGACGCGATCACGAAGGGAAACTGGTCCACAAACCTGGGGTTGCGTGGCGATATTTATAACGGCCTGACTTCGCACAAAGAAGCTGAGCCCCGCGTGGGCGTCGCGTACAACATTAAGAAGACCAACACCGTCCTTCGCGCTTCGTATGCGCGAATACTGGAGACCCCATTTAACGAGAACCTGGTGCTCTCGAGCACTGGATGTGCCGATCCGGTGCTGAATCCGCTTCTGGTCTGTTCGTCAAATGCGGTTACTCCCTTCAGTCCGGGATGGCGCAACGAATTCCACGTGGGTGTTCAACAGGCTGCAGGAAGATATCTGGTCTTTTCCGGCGAGTATATCTGGAAATATACCCATAACGCTTATGATTTCGGGGTGTTCGGGAGCACTCCACTCACGTTCCCAATTGAATGGAACAACTCCAAGATTCCGGCAATTGCCGGGCGCGTAAGCGTTCCGAACTTCCATGGCTTCTCTGCGCTGTTCGTTTTCTCTAGCGTTGCTTCGCGCTTCTTTACCCCGCAGATCGGCGGAGCCGGCGCGGCCCCCGATGTGATTGGGGCGTTCCGTATTGATCACGACGAGAAATTTAATCAGACTACGCATCTTCAGTATCAGATCGGAAAGCGTGGCCCCTGGGTGGGTTTCAATTGGCGGTATGACAGTGGTTTGGTGGCGGGCGCGGTTCCAGTCTCGGACGGCACCCCTGTCGACCTAGTCGCGGCTGGGCTTACTCCCGACCAAGAATTCCAGGCCGGTCTGTTCTGCGGAAGCGCGCACGCAACCCTAACCACGCCTTTGCCATCGCCCTGCCCGGCGAACCAGTTCGGGTCCACTCTCGTAAGCATCCCCGCGCCAGGAACGGAAAACGACGACAAGAATCCGCCACGGATTGCCTCGCGTCATCTCTTCGACCTCACGCTAGGACATGACAACCTTTTTCATGGCGACAAGTACAAGTGGAGTCTGCAGCTCACTGCCATCAACATAACCAACAAAGTTGCTCTCTATAACTTCTTATCAACTTTTACTGGAACTCACTACGTCACGCCTCGAGCATTGACGGCACAGGTGGGTTTTAACTTTTAGCAAGGGCTGTGTGGGTCGGACATTCCTGTCCGACACTTGATTTGAATCTTAAGCGTAGTCGCCCGTCAGGTCGAGCGGGGTTTGCAAACTCGGTGAAGAACAAAGTCAAAGTCGTCGGACAGGAATGTCCGACCCACACGAGCTAGGCCGCTTGCCCGCTCTTCACGGCTTGCGGATCTTTGGTTCGTGCCCAGGTGTACTGAATGCGGTGAACGACCGTAATTGTGGAGAGCACAGCGATGATCCACAAAACTGGCGCCATGCGATTGAACAGCGCGCCGATAATGACCAGCACCAGTCGCTCCGGACGTTCCATGAATCCAACGCGACAGGAGCCGATCAGAGATTCAGCCCGGGCCCGGCTGTAGCTGACCATAATCGCGCTGACGATCACGTACGCAGTCAGCACAACGTAGAAGAAACGGTCGCCGCGAGCGTAGAAAACCAGTAATCCAAAAAACTGCGAGGCATCGCTGTAGCGGTCTACTACAGAATCAAAAAACGCGCCGAACCTAGTCACCCGGTTTTGCGCCCGAGCAACTTCTCCATCCACCAAGTCAAAGAAGCCGGATCCGATGATGATCAGTCCGGCGTAGAAGAACATGCGCTGCTGGTTTTGCGCGGTCGCGTATCCGAAGAAGAACGCCGCCCAGGCATTTACCACCAGTCCCATGAAGGTCAGCACATTGGGATTGATCCGGGTGAGAGCCAGCCAGCGGACAATCGTCCTGAGCAGAACGGCGCATGCCCGGCCAAACGCGCTTGTCCAAGTCATCGGGCTCTCTCAATCGGGACTACGGGCGAGACGCCCGTAGCTCCACTACAAAAGTCCGTGGAGGCACGGGCGTCCCCGCCCGTGCGCTGCACATCAAAGTCTGAGTTCACCCTGCCGTCGCCTCGTCATGAATGGTTGAGAGGCTCAGTATTTCCAGCTCGCGGTTGCCATTCGGGGTAACGACCATTGCCGTGTCCCCGACTTTCTTATTCAGCAGAGCCCGGCCTATAGGCGAAGTAGTAGAAATTTTGCCGGCCGCCACATCCGACTCTTCGCTGGTCACGATGTTGTACTCGATTTCCTCATTCTTGGTGCTGTCGTAGACCTTTACCGTCGAGCCCAGGCCAACCTTGTCCTTGGGAATGTTGTTCATGTTGACCATCGAAAGGTCGGCCAAGCGCTTGCCCAGCTGCCGGACGCGGGCCTTGACGAACTCCTGCCGCTGCTTGGCCATGTGATACTCGGCGTTCTCGCTGAGGTCGCCTAGGGCGGCCGCTTTCTTGATCTCTTTTGGCAGCTCGTGCACCAGCTCATGCTCGAGCGTATTGATTTCTTCCTGCAGTTTTCTACGAATATGCTCAGTCATTCTTGCCGATTATAAACCTTGCAGAGGCGGGTACCTCAGGCTCGTCCCAGAATGGGAATCCCATGAGGCGGTTCGTCCCGCGTGGGAGTGGTTTTTTCTAAGTCACTGAAAACATTAACGCACGGTCACAGCGAATTGGTGATCTAGCGCTGAGTAGGATACAATAATGATTGTCTCTTACGGCGTGGGCTGTTCTTCATTTATGAGCAGCAATGGTGACGGTCATTTCAACATCGGGGATCGGGTTGTTTATCCGAACCACGGCGTAGGAATCGTTGAGCAAATCGGTAGCCGTACACTCGGCCAACAGGTCGAGAAGTACTATCTCCTCAATATCAAATCCAGCAATCTGAAGGTCACAATCCCGTTCCACAGCGTGGGAGCGGTTGGCCTGCGGCGCGTGGTTAGGAATGGCGAGATCCAGAAAATTCTCGACTACCTGGCTGATGGAAACGGCGAAAGCGCGGCAGACTGGAAAGACCGGTTCAAGGAGAATTCCGATCGCATGAGAACTGGCTCTCTGCTTGAAGTTGCCGCGGTCCTGAAGAGCCTGCTGGTTCTGAGGGAATCGAAAAGCCTTTCTTTCCGCGAGAAGAAGATGCTCGAACGAGCACGGTATCTGTTGGTAAGCGAGCTGGCGCTAGCGCGCAACTGCGAAGAGGCGAATATTGAAGTGCTTCTGACCAAGTCCCTCGAAAAGACCAATCTCAGATTCCCCGAAGCCGGGGAATTCGAAGCCTAGACTCTCTTCTTCTGAATAGAGCTTGTTGATGCAGACTCTGGTTATGGCAGTCCGCCGTGCGGCTAAGGCCGTTGATTCTTGTGGAATTTAACGGTACGGCTTGAAGCCGTGCCCTCCCGGTTCTTGTGGACGGAACTCGGTGATCACGCTATTTGGCCGGAGGAGGATTCCAGTTCTCCAGGCGTTTGCGGGCGTCTGATAGCTGTTCAGCAGACATCTGCCCTTCCAGGACGTTCATCCTCGTATCACTTTGCTCCACTGAGCCGCGCTGCGCCAGCGTGTACCAGACGTACGCCATGACGTAATTGTCGGGATTGGTCCCGTCCCCGTAGGTTCGTTCTGCCATCTGGAACTGGGCTTGAGGCAGGCCGTCTCGAGCGGCCCGTTCTAGCAGGGCCAGCCCCTGGCTTTCGTCCTTGGGAACGTCGCGGCCTTCAAAAAAGGCATTGGCCAGTTCAAATTCCGCGGCTGGATCACCCGTCTTGGCTTTTTCGGATAATTGGAGAAACTTGTCGCCGGCGCCGAAGATTTTGAAACTGAGGCTGAGACTGAGGCGCGCGGGCACGGGTCTGCCAGATCGGCGGGCTGGCTCAAATTTCCACTTTCGCAGTGCCTCGACAGCTTTTTCGTCGAGCCCCATGCCGAGTTTCTTGTCACGACAACATTGCTCGGCCTGCCATCGATACCAACCATGAGCGAGACGACGCAAATTCCTTCGCGCCTGGATTGACGGGCCTCGTCGGTGTACTCGGGTTGCGGCGAGTAAATAGCGCGAGGAGGAGTCTCGGCTGCAACACCGCCTTGGATTCCTTTGGCACTGGATGGCACACCTTGCACCCGGAAGGTCGGCTTCTGATTCAGTTTGGCGCGCTCCACTTCGAATTGCTTTGCCGACTACAACATGTTCTCCACGGCGGCAGTTTCCTCAGGTGTGTGCGCCATTTTCAAAGCCAGATCGAGCGCCTCGCTGCCATCCTGGTTCCTGTTCAACTGCAGCAGGATGCTGGCTTCATCGATGCGGAAGTCCACTGTGGCGCGGTCCAGTT
>WNGJ01024622.1_pt1 | contig 11420 bp, 11 predicted proteins | sample 5400611 | NCBI WGS metagenome assembly WNGJ01 (sample SAMN13153375, study PRJNA577476) | soil metagenome | isolation source: 40 cm soil or saprolite under Garry oak tree replicate 1 | place: USA:California | collected 2016-06-15 | reverse complement strand
GCCCATAGGACATGAGGTCGCCGGCGTCCACGTACTCCTTCTGTGAACCTTCGCAGAGGCAGCCACCGGTGCGGCGGAGTGAGCGCGGCCGATCTCATGCGCTTCCTCTTCGCGTGGCAGCACGTCAAGCCGGGCCAGCAGCTGCACGGTCGCGACGGGCTCCAGCGCGTCATCGAGCAGCTCGAGGGCTTCGAGCTGGCAGCGGCCGGATGGGAGCGCGAGGTGCTGCCCGCGCGCGTCGCGCGCTACGAGCCCGCGTGGCTCGACGAGCTGTGCCTCTCCGGCGACGTCGCCTGGGGCCGGCTCGAGCGCCACGAGAGCACGCGGCACGCCGGGCGCCGGCTCTCGGGCACGGTGCCCATCACGCTTCTGCGCCGCCAGAACCTCGGCTGGATGCTGGAGCCTCGCGACGGCGCGGACGAGGGCGCGCTGTCTGCCCCCGCGCGCGACGTGCTGGCTCACCTGCGCGCGAGCGGCGCGTCGTTCACCGACGAGATCGCCGGCCGCGTGCGCCGGCTGCGCATCGAGGTGGAAGAGGCCCTCTGCGAGCTGGTCTCGGCCGGTCTCGTCACCGGCGACGGCTTCGCCGGCCTTCGGAGTCTCCTGCACTCCGAGAAGCGCAAGCGGTTGCGCTCGGGCCGGGCACGCCCGCTGCGCGCGCCCATCGGCACCGGGCGCTGGGCGCTCCTCGACCCGCCCCCGCCACCGCTGCCCGATGACGTCCTGGAAGCGCGCGCGCGTCAGTACGCGAGGCGCTACGGCATCATTTTTCGCGACCTTCTCCTGCGCGAGCCGGGCGCGCCTGCCTGGCGGGATCTCCTGCGCGTCTACCGCCGCCTCGAGATGCGCGGCGAGCTGCGCGGGGGACGCATAGTGGGTAGCTTCGTGGGCGAGCAGTTCGCCCTGCCCGAAGCTCTCGACGCGCTCCGCGCCATCCGCCGCGACGCTCCGAGCGGGCAGATCATCAGGCTCTCCGCCTGCGATCCGCTCAACCTCACCGGCATCATCACTCCGGGCACCCGCGTGCCCGCCATGCTCGGCCAGTGGGTCTCCTATCGCGACGGGGTACCCCTCGCCCGAACAGCGCCTCGGCCGTCGAGTGCGTGTCGTTCGTATCGATGGAGAGGGCGATGGCGTGAGGATTGGCGGGCTCCTCGCCGTAGATCGTCTTATAGTCCTCGACCACGTCACGCGATTGTTCAGCCCACTGTCCCAAGCCCGCCGTCCCGGACCGCACGACGACGAAGGTGACGGTCCCCGTCTTGCGGCTCTTCACGATCGACCCAACGGGAAGCCCGGGATCCCAGACGTAGCCGATGAGGCGGCTCCGGAGGGGCCCCGGGAAGCGCGGCCACGCGACGAAGATGTGTCCGGAGGCATCGGAGGTCGCCCGCTCTCTCAGATCCGCTCCCTGCGGCAGGCTGACCACCTTCCACTGCCACGCCAGGATCGGTGACATCGCGAGATCGACCCGTACTTCCCTGACAATCGTCGAGTGATCGCCGGCGGCTTTCATGTCCAGAGCTCGGCGGCCCTCGTCGCTCACGACCGTGAAGTCGTAGGCGGCGTGGCCGCCGAGCGTCTCGTATTTCTGCCACCCGGGCGGAACCCCCCTGGCGCCGGAGGTCACGCTATTCCAGTCTTCGACGACCTCCGGCGCCTGGCCCCAGACGAGCCGCCGGTGGCCGGCCAGCAGCGTGGCGGCCGTCGAGAGGAGAAAAGCCCGGCGGCCGAGCAGGCCGCGCGACCCGAGCGGCATCTGGGGGTTTTCGCGCCGCGCGCTTACGAGCTGCCTGGGACTTCGAGGTGCGTCCCGGGCCACACGACCAATACTTCAGTCGCGACCTGACGCGATCCCTGCGGCTCGGTGGTCACCGTCACGAAGTCGCCGGGGTGGGGATCAGACGGCTCTGCCGGCTGGTCGTTGAACGCCCACTTCCATCCGCCGAGACCGTCCTTCGTTCGCTCGGCCAGCATGATCTTCGTACCTCCGGTCCGCTGGAAGGTGCGGCGCATCGGTTGTGTGGCCGGGCCATGCCATGGCCCCATCTCATCGATCGTGATCCTGGTGTCGTCGGCCGCAACGACGACTCCGGAATGCTTTTCCATCGCGGTGGCCCACCCGGCAGGCACCAGAAGAAGCAATCCGAACGCGAAAGCAGCTGTAGAAAGTGGCATTGCACACCTCCTGTTCTTTGACTGTGCACCACCTCCATTTGATGAGCATTCACCGTGCCAGAGTCCGGTTGCGGCCCACGCGGTCGAATACCCAACGCAATGCAGGCAGAGCAGGGCCGACCGGGCCGCCATGAGTAAAAACAACCAGGAAGGGTCACTCGAGGATCGTGAAGGAATTACCGAGCCCTCGCGCTACCGCGCGCCCAGGCCTTCGATCAACCTCACGTCCTCCTCGGCCAGCTGAAATGTCGAGCTTTCCAGGTCCTCTCTCATGTGGCTATCGTCGGTCGTCCCGGTCAGGGGGAGCATTCCGACCTGCTGAGCGAAGCGGAAGATGACCTGGGCCACGGTTTTCTGGTGCCGCCGGGCCAGCTTGATCATGTCGGGCTCGCGGAACAGCTGCGGATTGGCAGTCAAGAGCGAGAAACCCTGGTAGATGATGTTCTGCGCGGCGCAGAACTCGCGGACGTCCCGGTCCCACTGCGTCACCGCGAAGCAGCGGTTTTGAACGAAGCGAGGCGGAATCTCGGCCGCCTGCACGAGCGTGCGAAGCTGTCCCAGGCTGACATTGCTGGCACCGATGAATGTCGTCTTTCCCTCGCGGCAGAGGGCTTCCATTTCTTTCCACACCTGATAGTCCGCGTCGCTCAAGCCGCGAGCGACCGACGGGCCGTGAAGAACGTATGAATCGAGAGAGTCCGTACGGAGGTGCTGCAGCGACGAAGCACAGGACTGTCGCACCTGCGTGGGGAAGTCGGCCTGCGGATCGTACGGGAGCCGGTGATCCTGCCCGCCCGCGTACGTGAACTTCGTCTGGAGGAAGAGGTCCTGGCGCGTCAGCCGCCCATCCTGGTACAGCTCCTCCAGGGCGTCGCCGACGGCCTGCTCGAAGTAGTGCCGTCGCTGGTTGGCCGTGTCGATCCCGCGAAATCCAGCCTGGACGGCCGCGCGAACGAGCGGGGTCGTCCGCTCCTCCTTCCACGCCGTGCCATAAAGAAACGCCGGAATAGCCATGTTGCTCAGCATAGCAGGCGGGTTCGGCGAGTTCGAGCCGCGCGCGCGTCAGCGCCGCGCTTGGGCTCCTCGGTCCGCCAACGCAAAACGCCCCGAGGAAAGGAGTAAGCTGGACCTCGAGGTCGCATCACCATGGATGTGCTGGTCACCGGCGCCACTGGCTTCGTGGGAGCCAACCTGGCGCGGCTGCTCGTCGCCGACGGCTACCGCGTCCGGGTCCTCGCCCGCCCCGCGAGCGGCCTCCAGGCACTCGCTGGCTGCCGTGTCGAAATTTTCCGCGGTGACATCCTCGATCCCGACGCCCTCGCCCCCGCCCTCGAGGGGTGCAGCATCGTCTTCCACGTGGCGGCCGACTACCGCCTGTGGGCGAAGGATCCCCGCGAGATCTACCGCAACAACGTCGACGGCACGCGCACCGTGTTCGAGGCCTGCGAGCGCGCCGGCGTCGGTCGCGTGGTCTACACGTCGAGCGTGGGCACCCTCGGACTCCCGAAGGACGGTGGACCCGGCACCGAAACCACTCCGGTAGCCCTCGAGGACATGATCGGCCACTACAAGCGCTCCAAGTTCCTCGCCGAGCGGGTGGCCGAGGAATTCGCCGCGCGTGGGCTGCCCGTGGTCATCGTCAACCCGAGCAATCCCATCGGCCCCTGGGAGGTGAAACCCACGCCCACCGGGCGGATGATTCTGGACTATCTGCACGGACGCATGTTCGCCACGATCGAGACCGGACTCAACCTGGTTCACGTGGCCGACGTGGCCCGCGGGCATGTGCTGGCGGCGCATCTCGGACGCACCGGCGAGAAGTACATCCTCGGCGGCGAGAACCTCTCGCTCTCCGGGATCTTCCGGGTGCTCGAGGGCATCACCGGCATCCGCGCCCCACGGCTCCGACTGCCCTACGGTCTGGTCTACCTCGTGGCGCTGGCCAACGAGGGGCTCGCCCGCGCCACGGGCCGGCCCCCGCGCGTGCCGCTCACCGGCGTGCGCATGGCGCGCAAGCACATGTACGTCAGCGCGGACAAGGCCGTGAGCGAGCTCGGGTTCTTTCAGAGGCCGGTGGAACAGGCCTTGCGAGACGCGGTGGACTGGTTCGTCGACTATGGCTATGCGTCCCCGCCGCCCCGCTACATGAGGCGGGCCGCCTGAGAGCTCGCTCATGCCTGCCGCCAGTACGCGTGGCGCGCCGCCTGGTCCCACCGGCTACCCGCTCGTCGGCGTCTTTCCCATGGCGCGCCGCGATCCGCTCGGCTTCTTCACGGACTGCGTGCGCCGCCACGGCGACGTGGTCGCCATGCGACTCGGCCCGCACCGCGTCTATCTGCTGCGCCATCCCGACCACGTCAAGCACGTGTTGCAGGACAACGCACGTGCCTATGTCAAGGGCCCGACTGTCGCGCGTGTGCGTGGGCTCTTCGGCGAAAGCCTCACCACGGTGGACAATGACCGCTGGCGCGAGCGGCGCCGGCAAGTCCAGCCCGCCTTTCAGCCCGGACTGCACGCGCACTTCTTCTCGGTCGTCTCGCGCGCCGTCGCCGAGCTGCTCGAGCGCTGGAAACCCCTGGCCGAGCGCGGCGAGCCCCTGGAACTGGCGAGCGAGATGCGGCGACTCACCCAGGTCATCATCATCCGCGCCTGCTTCGGCGAGGTCTCCGCTGGAGACCTCCAGGCTCTTGGTCGAGCGCTCGACTCGGCCGTGGCGCACGTCGACCGCCGGCTCTGGAGCCCGCTCGGCTACCGCCGGCTCTGGAGCCCGCTCGGCTGGCTCGATGCGCCCACGCCGGCGAGCGTGCGCTATCGACAAGCGCTGAGCGTGGTGGAGGCGTTCATGTGTGGGCTGACGGTCGAGGCGCATCACTCCGGCCCGTCATCTGGCACGCTCCTGGCCGCCCTCCTCGATGCGGCCGACCCTTTCCCCACCGCCGAGCTCCACGACGAGCTTCGGGCCTTTCTGTTCGCCGGGCACACGACCACCGCGAGCGCGCTTGCCTGGATCTGGTACGTGCTGTCGGAGCATCCGGACGCGCGGGAACGAATCGAGGAAGAGTGCCGCACGGTGCTGGGCGGCCGCGATCCCCGCATGGAGGATCTACCGAGGCTGGGCGACACGCGCCGCGTGCTCGAGGAAGTGCTGCGCCTCTATCCTCCTACCTGGCTCACCGCGCGCTCGCCCATCGAGGACGACTCGCTCGGTGGCTACATCATCCCGGCCGGAGCACTCGTCCTGCTGAGCCCCTATCTCACCCACCGCCATCCGGCGGTCTGGGAGGACCCCGAGCGCTTCGATCCGGAGCGCTTCGCCCCGGCCCGCGGCGCGATGCGGCCCGCCTTCGCTTACTTTCCCTTCGGCGGCGGCCCCCGCCGCTGCATCGGTAGCGCCTTCGCCACCGCCGAGATGCAGATGATCGTCGCCACCGTGGTCCAGCGTTACCGGCTCACCTTGCTCCCGGGCGCCCGCGTCGTCCCCGCCGCCGGCCTCACCCTGCGCCCGAGTCCCGCCCTCCCCATGCGCGCGCAGCGCCGGTGACGTTGCTCACCGCTCGTCACGTCCGGGTCACCAGGAAGATTCGGTGCGACGTGCGCAGCTGCGTCTCCGAGCGGACTGCGAAGCCCGCCTCGGCCAGGAGCCAATACCAGTCCTCGGTCGTGTACTTGTTGTGGACGGGGAAGAGCCGGTAGCCGCGGCGCTGGCACTCGGCCGGGCCTTCCTTGAGGACGTCGCGGCGCCAAGCCAGATAGGCCGGGAGTGGCTGGCGGATCCAATCGTGCAGAAGGAAGAGGCCGGCAGGAGTCAGTACCCGCCGGATCTCCGCGAGCACCGGCAAAGGCTCGTCAACCACGTGCAGCACCGATGACATGCTGACCAGGTCCACGGTGGCCGCCTCGTGCGGCAGCGGGTTCGCGGTCACGTCGTGGACGGCGAAGGTCGCGGGCGTGCCGGGGAACGCGAGCTGCCGGCCGTAGGCGACCATCGCCGGGGTGACGTCGTAGCCGTGGAGCGCGGCCTCTGCACACCGGGCGCTGAGATCACGTAGCAAGAGGCCGGGGCCGCAGCCGATGTCGACGATCACCGGGTGGGGCGGAAGCACAGGGACGACTTGCGCACTGAAAAACTCCCAAAAGGGCGGCCCGAAGCGCTCCGGATGCGTCTGGACCATCCTCTGGAGGAGCTCGTCGTCTGAGGATCCGCTCAGGGATTGATGGGTCGGCAATCCGCGCCTCGCCCGGTCGACCTGCCAGCAGCCGCGACTAGGAGGAAAACCCTTGCGGCGCCAGCCGCCACGCCTTCGCAAATTTGCTCGCAAAGGTCTGGTATCCGATGATGAAGGTGAGCTCCACGATCTCTGCCTCGGTAAAATGCTCCCGCAACTGCGTGAGACACCCTTCAGTCATGTCCAAGTCGTCCCGGGTGATCCGCTCGCAGAATCGGAGTGCCGCTCGCTCCCGCTCGCTGAAGCGTGGGCTCTCCCGGTACTCGAGGACAGCGGCGAGCTTCTCCGGGGAAATACCCGCCTTCACGCCCACGGCGTGGCGAATATCCATTCAGTACGGCACCCCGTAGAGGGTGGCGACCTGCACGTTGAGGAGGGCGCGAAGCTGCCTGTCGATCTTCCCGAACCACTCGATGGCCCCGTAGAGCCCGCCGATCCCCAGCATGAGCGGCAGCCGCCGCGTCATGAGGCGCTCAGGGGTCGGCACCTGGCCAAACATCCGCTCCCCGATCTTGAAAAATAGCCGCGTCAGCACACCGGGCCGCTCGACCTGCGCGATCGGTTCCATGAAATCCTCCTTCATCCCAAGGGGAACTGCCTCTTAGGCACGCACGCCTCCCTTGGAGGAGGCGAGCACCTCTGCCGCCGCCTTCTCGACCACCGTGCCCTTGAAGAAATCGGGGTTGACCTCGCCCCAGAAGCGCACGGCGTTGCTGAACATGAAGTCCCGGAAGTCGTCGTCGTTGAGCAGGCCATGCTCGACCAGCTCGTAGGCCTCGGGGACGACATCCGTCATGTCCGGCACGTCGAAATGCCCGATGTCCGAGCTGAAGATCGCGTTGAGCCGCGCGCCCATCGGGTTCGCGCCCTTGTTGAATGCCCATCCATTGACGGGGTCGTCGGCCTCGCAGCCGAAGTAGAAGCGCGGAACGAACAGGTCGCGGATGTCCTGCTTCTTCTCGATCTTGCAACGGAAGTAGTCGTCGAGATCCTCGATGCCGCCCGTCAGGGTGGAGTTCGAGTCCCCCTCCAGCCCGTCACCGCGCCGCACCGCCTCCGCCATGGTCTCGCGGCCGTACTTCTGCGCGTACTGCAGCAGGGCGACGCGGTCGAGATTGCCCGGGTTGGTGCTCTCGAGCGCCTGGCGGTTGCGCTTCTCCCAGTGGCCGATGAGATCCGCGTAGAGCATGCAGGCCCAGCCGACCCCGCCCTCGAGGAAGGCGAAGTTCAGGTCGGGGAATCGCCGGGTGACCCCGCCGAAGAAGAGCGCCTTGCACACGGCGTGGCCGGCGGAAGCGAAGTGGCCGATGTGGTTGTAGCAGAAGTTCGACGGCGAGTTGCGCAGCAGGATGGACCGCGCGCCGTTGTGGAAGCTGGGCGCGATCTTGAGCTCCCGGCACTTGGCCCACACGGGATCGTAGTCGTGGTCGCTGTCGATGCCGACCACGTCGTACCACTCGACGAGCTTCGCCGCGTCGGGCTTCTCCTCCAGGAGGGCCGGGATGGGGCGCCGCATGAGGCCCCCGACCATGATCACCTTGTACCCGAGCTGCTTGGAGGCGAACTCGATCTCCTCGATCGCTTCCTCGGGCGTGTACATGGGGATGATGGCGGCGGGGATAACGCGATCCTCGAGCCCGCGGAACTGGTCGGCCGCGAACACGTTGTAGGCCCGGCAGATGGCCCGGCGCTGCCGGGTGTCCGGCATACGGTGATAGCCGAGCCCGGCCGTGGGGTACACGACGCTGAAGTCGATGCCGAGATCGTCCAGGCGCTCGTACATGAGGCGCGGCAGCATGGCCGTCGCCCGGTCGAGCACGTTCGCGCACGGCGAGCCCCAGAAGGCCTCCTGGCCCACCCGGCGCCGGCGGCGCTCGGGCAGGGATAGCTTGAGCGAGTTGGGAACGCGCTGGCTGGCGATGTCGTAGGCTTCGACCGCCGCGTCACCCCCGATGCGCCGGAATTCGTCGCGCATGATCGGGGCGTACTCGAGCCAGTGTCCATCGGCGTCGATAATGGGGTGGCTCAGACGGGAGCGGAGCTTCCGGGCCTCCGTATGACCGTTGGTCTGCATGGCCGCGCCTCCCAGGACAGCGGGTTGAGTGATGAGGTGAGGGGAATGATATCCGACCCGTGCCCCGCGCGCGACCGGTCCGTTTCCCTCGAGGCCCTGCCCCTTTTCCGAACCCAGGCCATCTGGTAAGGTTGCGGGACGCCCGGCTGAGGTCTCCGAGCTGACGCGGGCGGACCCTACCGTTGGTGCTTGCGGGGAGGACGATGTGGCCTACGACTATATCCTGATCGAAAAAGATGGCGGCGTGGCGATTCTCACGATGAATCGCCCCGACCAGCTGAATGCTATGAGCCATCAGTTGACGACGGAATTGCGCGACGCCGTCTCGCAGATGGTTGCGGATGAGGCCATCGGGTGCATTGTCATCACGGGGGCGGGGACGCGAGCGTTTTCTGCGGGCGGCGATATTCACGAGCAACGCGAGAACGATCGCGCATGTACTCAGGAGCAGCTGGATGCGCGCCGCGCGATCAGCAGCCGGGGCAGCTACGAGATCAGCGCCTGCCCCAAGCCGACGATCGGGATGATGAACGGCCTCGCGTATGGTGGCGCCGCGGTCCTGGCCTCCTCGCTGGACATGCGCGTCGGTTGTGAGCATTGCCGCTTTCGGTTCCTCGCGGCCGCCTACGGCCGCATCAACAGCACGTGGACGCTCCCGAACCAGGTCGGATGGCCGATCGCCAAGGAGCTCTTGTTCTCGGCGCGGACCGTCGAGGCGGAGGAGGCCCATCGCCTCGGCCTGCTCAATCACCTCGTGCCGTGCGCGGAGCTTCGGAAGAAGACCATGGAGCTGGCGACCATGATCGCAGGCAATCATCGCCAGGCGGTCATGGGGGTCAAGGCGTTGCTGCTCAAACAGATGGGACGAACCCTCGAGGAGCAATGGGCTCTGGAACGGGACTACACCACGAACGTGGTCCGGGGCGCCAAGGCCGAGGACGCTTTTCCCGACTTCATCGTGCGCAAGGGCAGACCGCTCACTCCCCAGAATCCGTAACGGCAATCGCCATCATGCAGCCGGAAAGGCACCATGGATAGAGCCCGCCTGTTGTCTCAGATCGATCGCACGACGTCTCTCGACTTCCTTGCCGCCATGGTCCGCTACAAGAGCTACAGCGGGACGCCGGGCGAGAGCGAGCTCGCGCGATTCATGGTCGAGAGCATGAAAGGCCTCGGGCTCTCGGCCGACCTGCAGGAGGTGGAAGAGGGCCGCTTCAATGCCATCGGCCGGCTCAAGGGCGTGGGAGGCGGGGCCTCGCTGCTCTTCAACGGTCACATGGACACCAATCCCGTCACCGAAGGCTGGACGGTCGATCCGTGGGGCGGCCGGTACGACAAGGACTTCATCTACGGGATCGGTGTCTCCAACATGAAGGCGGGAGACGCTGCCTATTTCTGCGCGCTCCGCACGCTGGTGGAAAACGGCATACGCCTCCGCGGCGACGTGATTCTCACCTACGTGGTCGGCGAGCTGCAGGGCGGCATCGGTACGATCAAGATGATCGACAGCGGCCTCCGGGCGGACTATTTCATCAACTCGGAGCCCACCGACCTCGCCGGCCTGACCCTCCATGCCGGCGCTTTCAATTTCGCCGTCGAGCTGACCGGAATGACCCGGCACGTCTCCAAGCGCGAGGAGGCAGTGGACGCGATCCTCGCCGGCTGCCGCCTCATCCCCCAGCTTGACGCGATGACCTTCAGTGAGGCGGCGAGCGAGGATCACCTCTCGGTCAACCGTTGTAGTGTCGGCGTCGTTCGCGGCTCTCTCACGCCCGAATTCCACGACTGGCGCCCGCCGCAGATCGCCGACTATGTGCGCCTGGTGGGCACCGCGCGCTATGCGCCCAGCCAATCGGAGGAATCCGTCCTGCGAGACATACGCCGTCTTCTCGACGAGCTCGAGCGCGCGATACCGGGGCTCCGGGCCCGTGTATCCAGAGACGCCGGCGGCGCCAGCGGTCAGCGTCCGCGCATGCAGCCGTTCGAGGTCAAGCGCGATGCTCCTATCGTCGAGGTCGTGAGCAGGGCCTATCGGGAGGTGCGCGGCACCCCCCAGCCGCTCGGAGCCGTCCGCCCCTACTGCTTCTACGGAACGGACGCGGCGCACCTGTTGCATCGCGCTCACATGCAGGGCATCGTGTGCGGCCCCGGCGGCCGGTACAACACCATGCCCGACGAGCGGGTCGACGTTCCGGATTTCCTCGACATGATCAAGGTCTACATGCTGTGCATCCTCGACGTCTGTGGCGCGAGCTGAGAGGGGGCGAACCTATGAGACCAGAAAACCTTCGGTCATGGCCGGTGACACGTCGCCAGTTCAATCGGGGCCTCGTCGCCTCGGGCGTGGGAGCGCTGCTCCTTCCCGGCCTGCTCCGCGGCCACGCCTATGGACAGGCGAAGCCAGGGGGCCAGCTCACGGTGGCGCTCTACAAGGACCTGCGCACGCTCAATCCCATCATGGGCATCTTTGGCAACGAGTGGCGCAGCACGGTCAATCTGTACAACAACCTGACACGCCTGACCGCGAGCGGCGGCGTCGAAGGCGACCTGGCGGAATCCTATGGGGCCGGCCAGAACAGCGCGGTGTGGACCTTCGTCCTGCGCGACGGCGTCCGGTTTCACGACGGCTCCGCGCTGAGTGCCGTGAACGTGGTGGCCACCATCGAGAAGATTCTCGATCCGAAGACAGCCGCGCCCTACAAGGCAGAGCTCGGCCCCATCGCCGCCGTCCGGGCCGTCGATCGCCGAACGGTGAGAATAGACCTCGGCTCGCCCTATGCCGACTTGCCCAAGGCCCTCGCCAGCGCCATGGCACGCATCGTCTCCGAGCGCGGCATCGCGGATTTCGGAAAGCTCGACGGCACTGTGTACGGCACAGGGCCCTTTCTCCTCAAGGAATTCGTGCCCAACGAGCGAGTGGTGATGGAGCGAAACCCGCGCTA
>WNGJ01011414.1_pt1 | contig 11420 bp, 11 predicted proteins | sample 5400611 | NCBI WGS metagenome assembly WNGJ01 (sample SAMN13153375, study PRJNA577476) | soil metagenome | isolation source: 40 cm soil or saprolite under Garry oak tree replicate 1 | place: USA:California | collected 2016-06-15 | reverse complement strand
GCTTTTGGTCACGCCCGCAGCCACGCACAGCTCATCCACGGTCACCGCTTCGTAGCTGTGCGCGTAAATCACCTTGTTTGCAGCCGCAATCAGCCGCTGCCTGGCATCGCTCGGTCGTCCCATGGCCTGCTCCTGCGCCACTCCTCTGTTGTTTGTGGACTATGTAGTACAAAATACCATGAAGGTGAGCAGATGTCAAGGGTTTTACATCACCAAAATCCTTCCTTCAAGGCAGTTTCAGCGGTTCTTACGGTCTTGGAGGCGAGTAATAGCATCGTCTTACTGATCATTATTGTGATCAGTAAAATGATCAGCTCTGCCCTCCTCTCACAGAGCCTGCGCTCTTATTGTACAGTAGCCTTTTTAGCGCTCATCCTCGTGAATAAGTAATAGAAGAGAAACTTAGCGCTGTTTTGGAGGTATACAAGTATGAAATACAGAAAGGAAGAGCAGGCACACCAGGTGTATATTCCTGCGTTGGCGATTCGTTGCGCCACTTTTCGTTCTTCATGCAATCGTCTCCCGGTTGCCTGGTCAGATGAACCCAATGTGATCTGTGGCATTGCACAACGTATTGGGTACACCGGAACAAGCGATCACGATCTCGCCATCTACCGGCTCAAGGTCAAGAGCAAGGGTGAGGAAGGTAGGAATATAAGAAGAACCTTGTCGGCCCCCTTTGTCCTTCAGGACGGTGCATTCGAAGAATATGAGAAATGGTGTCCTAAACAGAATGATATGCAAGCCGAGGGAGAGGAAGCACCCACTAGCATCTACCTCTAGAGATCAGTAGAAGCATAATGGGTTATCGTGATGCCTAGCCACCAAGATCAAAATGTTGAAAACGCACAAGCCGCCCAAAAAACCATTCTTCTAGTCGAGGATGATGCTGCGATAGCTGAATTACTCGTTCAGATGATCACACAAGAAACTATTCACCGGGTCTTCGGGGTTACCGATGGACCTCAGGCGTTAGCTTTTGTGAGAGACATTAAGCCACACCTGCTGATTCTGGATTACCGGCTGCCTACCATGCACGGCATCGAACTGTATGACCGGCTACACACGACCGAGGGGTTTGAGCGGATTCCTACCATCATGATTAGTGCTAACGTGCCCCAAAACGAGATTAAACGGCGCCAGATTATGTTTATGAGGAAACCGTTTGATATATATGCGCTTCTAGAAGCGATTCAGAGGTTGCTAATGTGACCTGGAAAGAGTGCCACGGGCTTGTGCTCGCTTCCTGTCTCTAGACGGCTTCATCAGCCCTTTGGAGATGGCGCAGAGGCCGTATCCTCCTGAGCCTGGCTACTCGTGCCTATATTGACTGCCAGGGGAAGGATAACAGAAAAAGTACTCCCGCTTCCAGGTTTACTCTGGACCTCGATGTGTCCCCCGTGTCGCTCGACAATTTTGCGTGCGATATACAGCCCCAACCCTAATCCGTCACTCGATCCCTTCTGTCTCTCAATGCCTGGGGCCCGGTAAAAACGCTCGAAAATATGGGGCAATTGCTCGGCTGGAATCCCCAGGCCCTGATCTTGTACTGCAACGATACACTTATCTCCTGCCGATTCCATCGTAATGGTAATGGGTGCTCCTGGTGGCGAGTATTTGCTTGCATTGGACAGCAGGTTGAGCAGAACCTGGCCAATCCGTTCCAGGTCAACCTCCACCTCCAAGGGCTCTGGAGGAGCGTTCAAGGTGACGACCAGATTTGTGCCCGCGATGTATTCATTCAGGATATGCTGGCATAGTGCAGTGAGTTTGTAGCGCCTGGGATGTAATGCGAACATACCGGTTTCCAGCAAGGAGGTGCTGAGTAAATCATTCACCAGGGTTTCCATGCGATTGACCGAGCGCTCCATGGTCGCCAATTGTACCTGGAGAGGCGCCTCAGCCCGTTCATGCTTCCGCTTAAGTAACTGGATCATGCCCTTCAAACTGGTTAGGGGCGTTTTCAGTTCGTGCGACGCCATGCCAAGAAATACGTCTTTTGCCGCGTTGGCCTCGACTAGCTCGCGAGTTCGCTCCTGCACCAGGGCTTCGAGCGATTGGGCATAACGTTCTAAGGCCAGTTCTTGCTCCCGTACCTGGCGACGCAGGCGATACGTCTGTATAGCTCGCTGTAAAGCAGTCACAATGTAATCACGATCAATCGGCTTCTGTATAAAGTCGTAGGCTCCTCCACGTAGTGCCTGGATCGCCAGGTCGCGTTCTCCACGCCCGGTGATCAGTAGCGCCGGCGTCTCAGGGCGTAGTTCCTTGATGCGGGTGAGTAGTACTAACCCATCCATGCCTGGCATCTTGATATCGCTTACGATGGCATCGTAATCATAGTGCTGTACCAGTTCAAGAGCCTCTACCGCCGAGTCGGTGGTCTTCACCTGAATTTCGGGAAGGCGCAAGGACAAGGCCTGGGGGAGCGCTTGTAACAGCGCTGTGTCGTCATCGACAACCAGAATATATGACTGTGGCGCGTTCATCATATATCGTCCCCTCTGGTTCCTTCCTGGCGGATCAATGGAAGATGGATCACGAAGAGTGCCCCCTCTCCTGGACGACTATCGACCGAGATGATTCCTTGATGGTCCTTGATAATACCATAGGTGATGGAAAGACCAAGACCTGTCCCGGTACCTACCTTTTTAGTGGTGAAGAACGGATCAAAAATGCGTTGCTCGAGTCCTTCCGGGATGCCTGGACCTGTATCACGCACCCGTAATTCCACCACGTCCGCATGTACTTCACAGGTGATGCTGATCACTTTGCGCGGCACGCCTGTCAGAGCATCGCGTGCATTGGTGAGCAGATTGATGAAGACCTGTTCCAGTTGGATGGCGTTACCTATCACGATAACTTCGTCCGCCGGAAAGTGTACCTGCACCTCGATCTGCCGCAGGCGCAGTTGTTCGGCCATCAACGAGAGCGCACGCTCCATTACCTGCTCGATGACCACCGGCTCATAGCTCACCGAGGCAGCGCGTCCAAAGGTGCGCAGGTGGGAGATAATTTCAGTTGCCTTGCGCACTTGCTGCATCGCGCTGTTCAGTTCGTGTAAAATCTGGTCAGGATCGGCATCTACAACCCCGAGTTCGATCAGATCAATCGCATTGCCGATGAACAGGCCGATGTTGTTGAGCGGGTTATTCAGTTCGTGCGCCACACCTGTCGTCAACTCTCCCAGCGTGGCAAGCTTGCCTGCTTGCACCAATTGTTCTTGCTTTTCGCGCAGTTCTTGCTCACGATGCTGTACCGCTTCCGTCGTCTCCTTCAGATCGCTCATGATGTGAATCATGGCTTTACGGCTATGCTCTAGACGCAGATTCGCCTGGTGCGAATCCTGCAGGAGATGCATCAGCGCCCGGCGCGAATTATCCAGCCGCTCGGTTTGCCCGGCCAGGCGGCTGCGATCCTGTTCATAATCGGCCAGGATATGGATCATGGCCTTGCGTTGATCGGTCAGCTTGCGGTTGAGGGTGTTCAAGTCACTCAGGATATGGATGAAGGCGTGCCGGCGCTCCTCATCCTTCTGCACGAGCATCTCCAGGGCGCGCTTCTCTTGTAGCAAGCGCTGGTAGTCCTCCTGGAGCTGCTCCAACTGGATGGTGCGCTGGACTGGAGCAGCGATGAGTTCCTGGGGTACACTGTTCATGAGAGAGGTCCTTGATACTTGTTGAGCTCGCGTTTTAAGTTCTCGATCTCTTTCTCCAACGCGATCATCTTGAGTTCGCGGCCCACCACCACTTCTTCAAACTTCTCCAGGTCGAGTATCTTCTCCTGCAACTCGGCCTTGGATTCTTGCAGGTCGCGCACCACTTTCTCATAGGCGCGCATGTCGCGCAGGATGCCAATTGCCCCGATGACGCGGCCATCGGTATCGCGCAGGGCGGAAGCGTTGAGCGTGGTGGGGATGACCTCTCCGGAGGCGCTGCGCGGATTGAGGCGAGCGTTGCGCGTCGCCCCGCGTTCGATTACCTCGCGCAGAGCAGCGAGAAACTCGCGCGTTTCTTCGGGGCTGATAAAGCGCGAGAGCGATTGCTCGAGCACCTCGTCAGGACGGAATCCCAGTAGCTCGTAGACCGCGTCATTGGCCTGCAGGATTTTGCCTTCCAAATCGGAGACAAAGACCGGGTCGGGCGCGTTCTTGATCAGGCTATCGGAGTAGGCCAGCGCCTTATCCAGTTCGCGCATGTCGCGCAGGATGCCGATGGCACCAATGACCTTGCCGTCGGCATCGCGCAGGGCCGAGGCGTTCAAGCTGGTGGGGATGACCTCCCCGGAGGCGCTGCGCGGATTGAGGCGTGTATTGCGGATGACGCCGCGCTCGATCACCTCGCGCAGAGCAGCGAGAAACTCGCGTGTTTCCTCGGGGCTGATGAAGCGCGAGAGCGATTGCTCGAGCACCTCGTCGGTGCGAAACCCGAGTAGCTCGTAGACGGCATCGTTGGCCGAGAGAATCTTGCCTTCCAAATCGGAGACAAAGACCGGGTCGGGCGCGTTCTTGATCAAGCTGTCGGCATAGGCCAGCGCCTTATCCAGTTCGCGCATGTCGCGCAGGATGCCGATAGCGCCAATGACTTTGCCGTCGGCGTCGCGCAGGGCTGAGGCGTTCAAGCTGGTGGGGATGACCTCCCCGGAGGCGCTGCGCGGGTTCAGCCGGGCGTTGCGCGTCGCTCCGCGCTCGATCACCTCGCGCAAGGCGGCAGTGAACTCGCGTGTTTCCTCGGGGCTGATGAAGCGCGAGAGCGATTGCTCGAGCACCTCGTCGGTGCGAAATCCGAGTAGCTCGTAGACGGCATCGTTGGCCGAGAGAATCTTGCCCTCCAAATCGGAGACGAACACCGGGTCGGGCGCGTTCTTGATGATGATGTCGGCATCCAGCGATACATGTGATCTTGCTTGCTGGAGTTTAGGTTGAGAAGAGGTCGCAGTAGTCATTATAACAGGATCAGACATGAAGCACCTCCAGTTGGCATCACGAACCCAGCATCTTATTCAGTACAGATGCACAGGATAATAACGACTTTCCAAGCGAATCATTTCATAACTAAAAGAGGATCTGTCGTCAACTCGCGTATAGTTCGAGCTTGTATAGGCAAATCAATGGATCCTTTCAGTGAGGAGTAAATGGACATAATACTACAATACCATACAGGATGAGAACCCGCTAGTGGAGACAATCATAAGCGATATTTTGTCGATAGACAAGTATCTTTGGTTTCCTTTTCTGGCAGCGACTTCAATCACTTGACACAGAGGAGCTTCTCGAGACGCTTCACAAGCTGTGGGTTTGAACTGTAGGTGAGTTCTGGAATAGAAGAAGCTCTCTCTTGCTACCTCATCTGGAATATGGTATAAATTTCCTAGCAAAGGGTCTATGAAAATAGTCTATCAACTCCATGGAGCAAGCTTATGGCTGAGGATGCACAGCAATTCACAGCGAAAACCATCCTCCTAGTGGAGGACGATGAAGACACGCGTGAGTTTCTCGCAGTGGCTATCGCCACCGAGACTACTTACCATATTTTGTCGATGGGGAGCGGTCTAGAGACCCTTCAGAGCCTAGACGAGGTGCTAGCGAGGAGGCCCGTGCTCTTGATGCTGGACTATCGGCTACCCACGATGACAGCCCTCGACCTCTACTACCGATTGCACACCATCACAGGACTAGAAAACGTTCCTACTATCATTATCACAGCCGATCCTCTCAACATAGAGACCAGGCGCACATTCAAGGAACTGAACATTGCAGTATTGGAGAAACCCTTCGATCTCAATGAACTTATTTCCTTTATCGAACAAGCAGTGCGACCTGAGGCCCTGATAGTGATTGACAGCCAGGAGGCTACTCAAGAATAGTAGAGAGATATTCGTTGCGTTAATTCCCTGCTTTCTCTTTCAAATTATGATTGGTAGCCCGGGCAACCGTATGCGCAGCCCCATCAGGCAACGGAGTCTTCACACGCGTGGAATCTGGATTGACCAATTGCTTCCGCCTGATCACACCAGGAATAGGTTGTCTTGACGCCTCTTTGTGTGCGCGTATTAGCTGCCGGTAGATTTTTATGTACTTCTCGGTCATGACGCGCACGGAGAAATGTTTCTCGACATGCTGGCGTGTTACCGCTCGGTCGATCTCATCAATACGCGGGATGAACTGCGCCATTTCATCGACATCGTGTACCAGGAAACCCGTCTTGCCATGCTCAATGAGCTCTGTAGCGGCTCCGCGCGCGAATGAGATGACAGGGCATTCCAAAGCCATGGCCTCGATCATCACCATGCCAAAGGGCTCTTCCCATTCAATCGGGTTGAGAAAGCCACGAGCACGGCTCAACAGGTTGATCTTCTCTTTCATCTTGACTGGGCCGATATACCTGACCTGCTTATTGTCGACGAGCGGCTTGATCATCTCCTGGAAGTAGCGGACCGAGGCCTGAACACTACGATCTACGGTGCCAGCCAGGACAACCGGCACCCCTGCCTCTTTCGCCGCCTGGATCGCCAGGTGCGTCCCTTTCTCAGGAACAACCCGTCCTAACCAGGCAAAGTAATCACCGCGCTTTCTCCTCGCCGGGCGAAACTGGCCTATGGGCAGACCATGATAGACTACCCCGACAAAGTTGAGAGGGTACGGGACTTCTGCACGCGCATGCTCACTGATCGCAACCATGGGCATGGGGGGTGCCCATTTCATAAACAGGTGGTCCGCATCACCAGTCCAGCCATTGGGTAGACGATCAAACGGAAAACGACTGTGCAAGGTCATGACGTGGGGGGTTTCAAGAGCGGCCATGAGCGGAAAAAGAAAGAGGTCTGAACTGGAAGAAAGATGCGTGTGGACGATATCGAAGTTTTTGCCTTTGATATCGTCCACCGCCTCGCACAAATGGTAGTAGGCTTTAAGTTGCGACTGCCAGGGGACGCCTGAGTCGATGAGCGACTTGGGGAAAAATGAAATGAGCTTCGCTGAGGTTTTCGCGTCGCCAGGTGCATACAGGGTCACATCATGACCCTGGGCAACTTGTTCTTCCACCAGGTTATACACAACATTCTCAGTCCCACCGTAGTTTTTTGGGGGAATAGAGAACCACGGGGGCGCTATATGTGCGATTTTCACATTCTTATCCTCACCTTAACGTGAAACTTGTAACCTGTGCTCAGCAAAGAGCGTTACCATGGCCAGGTTGAATGCCCCCAAATCCTTGGGGCTGCGGCTGCTGACCCAGTTGTCATCGTGAACCGCTTCCTGGTCTACCCAGTTGCCACCAGCGTTGCGGATGTCGTCCTGAATAGTAGGATAGCTTGTCAGGGTTCTGCCTTTGACCCGACCGGCCGAAACCAGTAACCACGGCGCGTGGCAGATCACAGCAATTGGCTTGCCACTCTTATCTATCTGGCTGACAAAGTTTTGCGCCTCTGGATTCACGCGTAAGGAATCGGCATTCAATACCCCACCCGGAAGGAGCACGGCATCGAAGTCGTCGGGATTCGCCTGCTCCAGGGTCATATCAACCTTGAACGCGTCAGACTTTACATCGTGATTCATTCCGGTGACCTGCCCTGGCTTTAGGGAAATGAGCGTGGTCATTGCCCCCACCTCATCGAGCACCTTCCTAGGCTCAGTCATTTCGATCTGTTCGAAGTCATCCGCCACCAGTATAGCAACGCGCACATTTTGCAACTGTTTAGCAGGCAGATTTTTAAACACTTTCTCTTGCATGTATCACCTTCCTACCTCTTTTACACGCCCGAATGCACGAGGCGCTCAGCTACAAATCTCGTGGCTGTACCTCAGCCCAGGTGTACTTCCCACTACACTCTTCAAGACTCAGCGAGTTTCTGCCGGAGCTATCATAAACACGTATCGATAGTCAAGAAAGTGACATTCCAACCTAAAAAGAACTATTGTAACTACTCAGGTCTCCTAGAGACTTGCCAAAGCCCACGAAGGCATGTAGAGTAAGGACATGACAGCAGAAGAAGAACTGATCCACCTGCGACACGAGAATAGGTTGCTGCGAGAGCAAGCCAGCTTGCAGCAAGAAACGATCAGCTTGCAGCAAGAACTGATCACGTTGCTGGAACGGGGACTGAGCATGCAGCAGGAGCAGCTGACCCAGTTCGCTGAGCAGGTGAAAGCGCTGCAAGAACGGCTGGCCAAAGATAGCCACAATAGCCATCTGCCCCCCTCCTCGGATCGGTTCAGCCGTCAGCCCAGGAGTCTGCGCAAGAAGAGCGGGAAGAAGCCTGGTGGTCAAGAGGGCCACCCAGGCAAAACGCTGCTGTTCTCGCCGTGTCCCGATGAGGTGATGGTGCATCCGGTGGAACGCTGTGAGCAGTGCCAGGCGGACCTGAGGCATGTCCCGCCCAGCGTGGTGGAGCGCCGACAAGTGGTGGATGTGCCGCCAACCCGTCTGCTGGTCCGGGAGCATCACAGCGAGCAGAAACAGTGTCCGCAGTGCCAGCAGATCACCGTCGCCTCCTTTCCCGCAGAGGTCCGTGCGCCCGTGCAGTATGGCCCAAGGATTGCGGCCATGGCGGTCTACTTGGTCCAGCAACAGCTGCTGCCCCTGGCTCGCGCCTGCGAGGTGATGGAGGACCTGCTTGCCGTCTCGATGAGCGAAGGACCCCTGTGCGACTTGACCCTGCGGTGCGCCAGCAATCTGGCCGAGGTCGAGCAGCCCATCAAAGAGGCCCTGATCTCGAGCTCGGTGATCCATCAAGATGAAACCGGTCTGTATGTGGCAGGCCACCGCCAGTGGATGCATGTGACCTGCACTCCCACGCTGACCCACTATGCCGTGCATGCCAGCCGAGGGCGCACGGCATTGGACGCTCTCGGCATCTTGCCCCGTTTTGGGGGCACATCGGTGCATGATGGCTGGCGCTCGTACTTCCTGTATGCCTGTGCGCATGCCCTCTGTCTCGTGCATCTGGTGCGCGAACTGACGTTCTTGGCAGAAGAACAGGGCCTGGAGTGGGCGGCAGACCTCAAAGCCTTGTTGCTGGCGATGAAAGAGGCGGCTGACGAAGCACGGGAGCAAGGTCTCGCCACGTTGCATCCGCTGGAGGTGGAAGACTGGCAAGCCCAGTTCGTGGCTCTGGTGGCACACGCTGATGCGACGACCCCCACCGCTCAGGCTCCGCCTGGCACCAAAGGACGCGCGAAACAGAGTGCGGCGCGCAACTTGCTTGACCGCTTGATCGGCGACCAGAAGGCCGTGCTGGCCTTCTGGCATCGCCTCGTCGTTCCTTTTGACAAGAACCAGGCGGAGCGGGATGTGCCAGGAGTATTGCAACCTCACCATCGACCCCAACAAATATAAAGGTACTACACGTGAACGCTTTATCGCTATCATCTCGTCTGTCCCGCCCCAGGACCAGGCAGCAATCATACGCGGTATTATCAATAAATTTCCCATAGGAAAAGGTCCCACGACCCGGACTACAGAGATGCTCACCACGCTCCAGCGAATCGTTCAGCGATTAGAATCTGGCACACCTACAATAAGATATTGTTGGCGAATTGCCCTTAGTTAGGTCGCGGCCAGAAGTTTGGCAGAAGCGACCAGCTTGGCAAAACGAGAAACCGGTGTTGAAGTAGGTCTCTGGCCTGTAAGCCACTGGACAGCACGAAGGACATTCATAGCAGTAGCCGTAAAAAATGCCTGAAGCCGAAGCTTTTTGCTCCCGAGGTAGCGCGCTCGCCGCATTTCACAGGTGCGCACGGCTTGCGCAACCGTTCCTTCAACACCGGCTCGTTTGGCGTAGAGTTTCCGAAATTCGGGCGTTTCTTGACGGCTTCGAGCAAGCTTGAGGGCATTGTAGCTCGCTTCATCTGGTCGCAGAATCAGGACTTTCGCTGCAATGGGGGTACATTGTGCATGAAGAGGACAAGAGCGGCAGAGTCGAAGCGGGAAACGAACGCGCAGGCTCGGCTTTCCATGCCTGTCGGGGATATGGCCCCAATCTCGGCTGGTCTGTCCGGCCGGACAGATCACTTGATGAGCCTGCCAATCAATGCGAAATTGACTGTGATCAAAACGCCCAGCTTCTTTTGATGCCCATGAAGTATCTGGCATCACCGGTCCAACAAGGTCAACCTGATAGCGGCTCTGGCTCTCTGCGAGCATCTCGGCATCGACATAGCCCATATCCATCAAATGCTGATCCGGAAGCATCTGCTGCTCATCCAGGTGCGCATGCAACTCGTCGACGATGTCCCCATCAGCCATCGTGGCGCTGGTGGGAGTCACCTCCACAATCAGATGCGGGGCATCCGCCTCACAGGTCTCGGTGAAATGGACTTTGTATCCTGTCCAGGCCGTACTTTTCTTGCGGCTGTAGCGAGCCTCAACATCATAGGGGGAAGTGATCAACACTGCTGAGGGGGGCAACTCTCCATCCGCACGCCACGGGGTGCCTTGTTCGCTGGCATGATAGTGCTGCATCCACACCCGCCGCAGCGTTTCGATTGCCTCCAGTTCCCGTAACCAGGGCAGACGGCTTTCAGCGCAGACCTGCTCGAACAGCCGACGGCCATCCGATCCAATCGTTTCTGCCAGTTCTGCCCTCTTCTTCTCTTCTTTGGGCAAGCGAAAATCACTGAAGCGTTTCTCATACCGCTCGGCCCATGCTGGGTCCATGTGCTCCAGCAGCCACTGTGGCGCGACCTCAGAAAGCACGTTGAGCGCGTGACGCATGGTCTCTCCGACGCATTCGAGCCGACGCAGCGTGCGAACGGCCGCCAATACATGCGTTGAATCAGTCCTTTGCTTGCCTCGCGCCTTGATCCACCCACGCTCGCGGCACAGGGAGAGCAACCGATCAAACAAACGACGTGCTGCTTCATGGGCAAGCAGACGGCCGCGAAATTCGGAGAGCACCGAGAAATCAAAACCTCTGTCAGTCAACTCCAGGCTTAAAACATACTTCCAATCGATGCGGGTCCGTACTGCATCGGCCGCTTGTCGATCTGTCAGTCCTTCGCCATATTGCATCACGGTCACTAGGGCAAGACGCCACGGGGCCTCGGCTGGCTGACCACGACTGGGAAACAGATCAGCAAAGTCTTGATCTTCGTACAACGTTCCTAACTCATCTCGCATCTGCATCCATACGTTGCCCTGAGGCAGGACGGCATGCGCGACGCGGATAGTCTCTTCTGGAATGGCCGGGATCGGCTGGGGATGCAGTGACATGGTCTCCCTCCTCGTTTGATTGACACTCTGCTTCGCACATCAGTATCTCATATTTCCCCTCCATCCTGCTCTGGCAATTCGCCAACAATATCATGTAGGGGTCATAACATTTTTTCCTGTCAAAATCCCCGCCAGGCACGAGGAGAAGAGAGAAAGATGGAAACGATTCTCAATATGCCAAAGATTGCCACGTCCCCTCAATCGCCTCCC
>WNGJ01007769.1_pt1 | contig 11420 bp, 13 predicted proteins | sample 5400611 | NCBI WGS metagenome assembly WNGJ01 (sample SAMN13153375, study PRJNA577476) | soil metagenome | isolation source: 40 cm soil or saprolite under Garry oak tree replicate 1 | place: USA:California | collected 2016-06-15 | reverse complement strand
AGGAAAAGGTCCCCTTCTCGGTTTGGCCGACCGCGTTCCGCCAAGTTCTAAACCAAAGCTAGTGGGTAGTCAGTTTGTTGGCATTGCCAGAACGTTCAATTTCGTTTCGAGATACAAGAATTGCGTGAAAGAGCACTCGATTCAATCAACTATGATTGCTGCTATCAAAACAGCAAAGAAATTCATCTATATTGAAGACCAGTATTTAGTGAACTTCATAGCAGCAGATGAGCTACGGCAAGCACTCTCACATATCCAGCACCTTACAATTGTTATTCCTCATACGAGTCTCCCTCTAGGTCTTCCTCGTGCTTGGTGGGCACGGGCAAGATTTATTGATATCCTCAAGGAAAGTAGCGAATTCGACAAAAAAGTGAGAATATTCTATCGAGTTACACCAGGAACTACAAGATTGGGACCACACTCTTATGTACATGCAAAGACATGGATCTTTGACGATGAACTAGCCGTGATCGGATCAGCCAATTGTAATCGGCGAGGATGGGAGTCCGGCGGTGAGGTAATTGCCGCCATATTTGACAAGGCTCCGGATCTTAAATCAGGGAAGTTTTCTTTTGCACAGAAGCTTCGAATGAAGTTATGGGCAGAGCATCTTGGCATTAAAGAGGATTTATTAAAAGATGGTGTTCTGGATGCACACAGGTGGCTTGATGCCTCTTCAACTGCTGCAGTGCGACGGTATAATCCGATCGAAGCAAAAGACAGCTCTTTTGAGGATCTTCTTTCATGGGATAGGGCAATAGATCCAGGTACTGATTATTCCCCTAGATTTTATGAAGACCCTACTGGGAACTTGTCCTTGTGTGGAGAGGCCAGTACGATAGCTCGATAGGCCAGTCATATTCATCTCTGGTTCATGAGCTGTGGATCTTTTGGCGAAGATAATTGCTAAAGAACTATTCATAGGTCCCTACCACTATGTTCGATATTAGTAATATTGCTCTCTTGCCGTGTGCTTTGTCGGCGCATGATACATTCCTTTCGGAGAAAGGAGAGAAACTATGCCAACGGGTATCAACTCTGAACACTCCACAAACAGCTAACCCAAAAATCCACGAAATGAACCAATCTCATCAGATATGGCTCACCTTATAGAAGGAATGTCACGCCTGAGTCCCAAACAGAAAAATGAGATCGCCAATCAGGTCGGCTTAACTAAACGAACTCCAAAGACAGCTGGTTTTTGGAAGGATATCATGGCTGGTGGAGTGGCTATTCTTGCGGTTCTCGGGTTTGCCGCTCTTATCATACTCATCGCGACTTTGTTATCGAATGCTGCAATGAATGATTTGCAGTGGGAGCGATATACCTATCTGTTAGCAGGTGTAGAAACCATCACATTTACAGCCATCGGCTGGCTCTTCGGCAAAGAAGTACATCGTGAGCAGGCACAACAGGCCGAGTTGCGAGCTAATGAGACTCAAGATGCCATGAATACTGTCGCCGAGGAGAATACAAGAGGAAGAATGGTAGCAAAAGCTGTGATGGCACATGCTAAAGATCAGAACATGGAGCCCATCGTTGAAATGGTTCATATAGCATATCCAGATATGTAATATGTGAATTTCCCTCTAACTTGGATCTTCGGGTGAAGCATGATGTGGAATGTTTGAAGGATAAACAGTAGCCACGAAGAGAGACCAACCCGTGATTGTTCGTGGCAGGAGCGGCCCAATTGTCACGTTGGCGAGCCAGCCACCAGTCGCACAGATCTTCGTGCCAAAGCAACACGGGATCGAATGTTCGTCGTCGTGTGTGTTCCCACCGCGCGACGAAATGGATCAAATCCTGGCGGACTACCTTCAGCGTGGCCGGTGCGCGCCGTTTCGTGTGTAAGACGTCTAAATATTGCTCGATAGAAGGGTATAACTCAGAACTCCCTTGTGGTCTCTCTGCCCGTTTTACCACAACCATGCATATTCTGCGACATGTTGGAATGAAGATGAGGTTACGTTGCGCATGCATGTCATTCACCACAATCAGTGGCCCTCTCTTCTTCACAATCAATGATACCTTCCACTTAGCAAAGTATCGCAACTCAGGCATACATAGCGGGAGAGAAGACAGTGGGAAATTGGTATTTCCCGCTCTTCTCTGCTATACTCAGCATGAGTTTTATGCTCAGATGATTATTTGAACTATCATACTAAGTCGTCAAAAAAACAGCGGGAAATATTTATTAGAATAAGGGAGACCAATGCAACAAAGAGTTACCAGGCTCAATACGGACCGGAATACTTGGACACCACGGGAATTGCTTGAAGTGTGGCGCAACTACTTGCAAGAACATGATCGCTCGACAGGCACTGTTAAAAAATACACTCAGGCAGTTACACACTTTCTCGACTGGAATGAACGGGAGGAGCATGCCCCTTTGAGCTTAGAAGGCCTCACCCCAATTGCCCTCATTGGCTACCGCAACGAACTGCAGCATGAACAGCACAAATCCACGAGTACGATCAACCTGCGGATCAGCGCTTTGCGAGCTTGGTGTGGCTGGATGACCGAGCAGGGTATTCTTTCTGCAGATCCCGCAGCGCATGTCAAACTGATCGGTGGGGAAGGATCATCGAAACGATCAGGGCTGAAAAGTACACAGATCAATGCCTTACTCCGTCAAGCCCAGGTCTCTCGCGACAAGGAACGCAACTATGCCATCGTTCAGATCCTGCTACAAACCGGGATTCGCTTGAGCGAGTGTGCGGCCCTCACCTTCGAGGATCTGACTTTTGGGGAGCGCAGTGGTTTGCTGCGCATTCGGGCAGGCAAAGGCAATAAAGCACGATCGGTTCCGCTCAATACCTCAGCACGGGAGGCAATAGCGATCTATGTGGCTCCGCGCCTAGGAATTGAGAAACCTTCCTTGAGAGCGGTGGTGAAAGGCTGGCCGAAACCGAAAGCACCAGAGGCACACGAACCCATCTTCCTGAGCCAGAAGGGGGGAGCACTCACAACTTCAGCGATGGGACAGATGATTGCAGGTATTGTAGAAGCGGCTGGGGGATTAGTGCCGAAAGAGACAAGTGCCCATACATTGCGCCACACCTTTGCACGCAGTTATTTGGCGCAATACCCTGGCGATGTGGTGGGCTTAGCAACATTGCTTGGGCATAGCTCCCTTGATACCACGAGGCTCTATAGCGAACCCTCTGTTGAACAACTCTCTACGCGCTTGGAGCAACTGCATATCAATGCGTTTGCTCGTTAAAACAAGCAATCAGCTTCTTCTCCCTGAGAGGGCATCGGAAACCGAAATCTTTGAGTTGTACTATGCCTTATTCAGACTAATTCCTGATTTCTGCCTGAAACATGTTCTCTACCCCTTCACATTTCTTGATGGTATGAATGCTGTATTCTTCACGTGTGGCATAGACTCCCATGATCCGCTTGATAAAAAGAGGTTGTAAATCGACATCACAGGCCAGGCTCTGATAATTGATGTTAGGTCCGCCTTTCCCATAGACTATCTCAGCCATTTGTCGTAAGGCGTGCGGTTTTTCTAGCTATGATTCATGTCCTCTTCATTATTGGCTCAATAGGCAGTCGCTGTGTGGTCATGGATGTTCCTCAAAGTCTTTCCAAGTCTTCTTGAGTACAAATGGGTGGATGGACTCAGGAACTTGTCCTGTTGTCACCAGTTCCGAGATCGTCTCGCCGGTGATGGCACTTAGCAAGATGCCAAACCCACCATGTCCGCTCGCGATCATGGCATTCTCCCATGATGGGATCGGACCAAGCAGCGGACGAGAATCCGGTGTTTTTGGACGAAGACCTGCCCACATACGTTGAATGGGGCAATGTGCGAGTGTAGGCATGATCTGGGCCGCAATGGTCCATAAATGCAAGGCACCTTCTACCGAGACTGAAGTATCAAACCCGACTTCGGCTTTGGTGGCTCCTACCACAAGGGTCCCATTTGGTTTCGGTGCGAGATAGATATCTTCATCAAAAACGCCTTCATCAAAAATAATATGCTGTACTGGCGGCGATGGTTGTTGAAATGCAAGAAGTTCCCCTCGCACTGGACGTACAGGTAATGTGACATCCAACCATTTTCCACATTGAGCAGACCATGCGCCTGCAGCAATGATGAGCTGATTGCAGGTTAGTAGATCACCACGATCCGTCCAGATTCCAGCGATCCTCTTGCCTGACTCAGATCTATGAAGTGCCACTACCTCGGTATGAGTATAAAACAGAGCCCCTAGGTTGAGAGCCGCTTGCGCGAATGCTTGCACAAATTGCACAGGTACTATTTGAGCCTCATCCGCGATGCGTATAGCACCGTGTAATCCTGCGTAGAGGAGAGGCTCGCGCTTATAAGCCTCCTCGGGTCCGAGCACCTCGATGTGGTAGCCAGCATGCCGCCACGCTTCTGCCCACGTTTGTGCAGGAACAATCTTCTCGGCAGGCAGGATACGCAGGGTTCCAGTCTTCTCGTAACCGATTTTCATCCCGCTGACCGCTTCCAATTCTGGGACGAATGAAGAGAAACGTGCAAGGCCAGCAAGTTGGAATGCTTTGAACGGGTCTCGTTGAGAAAGGGGTCTGATAGGAGCCAGCAATCCTGCTGCCGCGCTTGATGCCTGCGCTCCTATGTCTCCTTTCTCAAGGACGATGACCCCTACTCCTTGCTTTCTCAGGAAGTAGGCAATCGAGCAACCTATAACCCCTCCCCCCACAATGAGCACGTCAGCAGCGTGTTTCATGCCATGCTCACCTCTCTTTGTTTATTGCCCACGCACGATATGACTGCATATAAAAGGTTTTACTGAGGATAGCTGTTATCCTCTCATTCAACTGATTCTTTCTCCTCGTGGCACCTCTGTTCCTCATCAACTCCCTTTCAACAACTATCTAACTAGCAAATGACATCCACTCTGAATATCAAAACCCTATCCTACCAAATTATTGATCACGCCAATTTCGTCATCTAGCGCGATCTCGCCTTTGACAGCGAAACCAAGGATGAGCCCTGTCGTCACTATTTGCGCCAAATCATCTATGACCTTTGGAGCAAGTGACGCATGCAACGCAAAGACCATGCGCTTTTCGATGTATGTGATGACGAACGGCGCAGCGCTTTCGAGGGAGACACGCTCATCGATCTCAGCAATGAGACGGTACGTGATACCAGCCGTAGTCAGCGCCTCGTCGACGTGATAACATGTTTCTTCGTTATGGTCAGGGCGAAGGTAGACGATGAGGAGGGTTGGTGGGTGCTCACTCATGGGTTGTTGTCTTCCTGTGATCACGTGCTTCCTCCATCAATGCATCGAGCTCTACTTCAAGCTCATCTTTGGTATTATATTTATCGAAGAGTTTTCCCCTTTGCTCATTGAGCCATGTGATTTGTGCTCGTGTGAGCGGGTGTGATAATTCGAACACCAGATGACGCTCTCTCCTCTTCATCTGCGGGGAAATATCTTGTTGTGCCACCTCAACAGCGGCTTGATCCTCCCGATTAGTTCGCAAGTGATCTTGCGGGTCGATACCCAGAGGGTTCTTGTCATCGGGTTGATCAGCAAATACCAGGATGAGAGAATGAGCCGTAAAATGCTTGACGATATCCTGAAAGGTGATATTGAGGGCGCTATCGAGTGTGGGAGCCGTCTTCATCACACCAATCTCTGGTATAGTCACTTCATACTGCCATGTGCCTGTGTGGCGTATGTTTAGGGTATAGGTCTTCTCTTCCATTACCTGTTCCTCTCGACTGGTTTGATGTGAGAATACTCTTCAAAGAGGAGAGTTTCACAAACCCTTATAAGCATCTCCGTTCTTGTAGAACACGTGATCTTTTGCTCATCACTATCAACATATATGATCGGGATCATAGCTCATCGAACATTGTGCTCTCGTTCATCCAAGGTTTTGCTCCTGTTCGTGTACAAAAGAGGCGGCAGTGGTTTCTGGTTCGCTCCCGTTGTCATTCCCTAGCTCATCAAGCTTATATTCATGTGAAAGCTCACTCCTTTGTGAAGAAGTCTCTGACGCAGCTTTTGGACTCTCCTGCCTCATGTGTCTCTGTAAGGATTGTTCTAATAGATCCCTCAGTCGAGGAAATTCCCTGGGTGGTTGGTTCGTTGGTATTGAAACGAATGAAGTTGGCTGCTCGTGAGTTGATGGCTGTGATAGTGTTGGCAAATCGTGGAATCTGGTTGAATCTGGTTGAAAACAGACATCCAAATCAGCACGAGGACCATTGCGGTGTTTGGCAATATGAATGGTGACAAGCTTGGGAGCCGCAATGGATCCTGCTATCTCTAGATCGCTGGGAGAGAGGAAGAGCACTAGATCGGCATCGTTTTCCAGCGATCCGTCTCGCAGGTCTGAGAGTTGGAATTTCTTCAACGGACGGCTCTCGAAGGCGCGTGATAGTTGCGCAAGGGCGAGTAGGGGAATATTGAGTTCACGTGCGAGTGCCTTGAGGCTGCGGCTGATTTCCCCAATCTCCTGAACGCGATTTTCGTGCCGCTTTTCATTAATACTGGAGAGCATCAGATGCACATAATCTACGATGAGGAGTTCGACACCATAGTGCTCGACCAGGAGATGGGCCTTGTCATGCAATTGAGCAGTGGAAAGGTTGGCTGTGTCATCGATCAACAATTTGGCCTCTCTTAAGTTAGCGCTCGCTTCTTCAAGTCGTATTCGATCATCGTTATCCAATCCGAGCGAGCGAAGCAATCGCTGATCGAGGTGTGCTTCCATCGAGAGCAAGCGCTCGATCACCTGCTTTTTGGGTGCTTCCAGGCTGAACAGGCCAACGGAGTGATGCTCCTTGAGGAGGACATGTAATGCAATGCTCAACGCGAAACTCGTTTTCCCGATCGAGGGAGGGCCGGCGATAATGATCAGATCAGATCGTTGTAGTCCCCCTGTGACTGTATCCAGATCAGCGAAGCCTGTTGGTAGACCACTGATGGTTGTGTGTTGGTTTCGCCGTATGTCAAGATCAGCGAGGTGCGCCTCCAAGTCTGTTTGAAGAGGATTCACATGTGGTAGAGAGGGTTGCATTGGTGAAAGCAGTTGTTGTGCAACGAACATGGCTTGTTCAAGCACGCCAAGAAGCTGCATGAGATCATCGCTCTCGTAGTGCATCGTGCGAGTGTGGAGTGCTTCTCCAACCTGCATGAGCATGCGGTGAAGCGATGCCTGTTTGAGGTGATAGATCTGGTTCTCTATGGACATCGACATGCTTTCGGCCTGTTGCTTCAGCAACGTCAGGTACACTTCGCCTCCAATATGCTCCAGTTCTTGGTCTGAGAGCAGGATTTTCACGGCATGGACGCTATCGAGTGCTGACGTACCAGGTATCGCCTGGAGCGCCTCATAGATCAGGCGATGGCGATCTTCGGAGAAATCTTCCGGCTGCAAAACTGTTTGAACGAGAGTCCCTTGGTCTGGAGAGAGCAGGAGACTTCCCAGGAGAACAGCCTCTGCATGCTTGATATCTTCCAACGTCATTGGGTAGGGTACCGACATGCTCAGATTCCCCTCCTCGGCGCTTGCCTATAAGGACGAAAATCCTTCACGTGTTCAAAGATGACAGTCGTGACAAGGTGTGCATCGGTCAATCGTGATCGGAGTCGTTCATCAAGTTCCTGGAACTCTTTTGGAACTGCGGTAATGATCGTCGGAAGTGCGTGGGTGGTGCGATACTCGAGCAATTGCAGCAGCTTTTCATTGGACCATGCCGAGGGTTGCTGAGCTCCAAGATCATCGAGGACTAACAGTTCCACCTCGCGTACCCAAGTAGAGAGTTGTGTGTATCGCTCAGGTACAACAAGGGCGGCTCGCAAGGTGTCAAGGAGGTCAGGGGCGGTGGCAAAGAAGACTGATATTCCATTCTCAAGACACTGATTCGCAATCGCGGCAGCGAGATGTGTCTTTCCGCAGCCACAAGGGCCCATTAGTAAGAGCCATCCTTGCGGATGGAGGGCGTATGCTAAACTAACCCTGACGGCTTCTTGCACTCCAGGAATGCGATAATCGAACGTTTTGAAGGTGCAATCGCGAAAGGCCTCGATATCCGCTGCTTGACGGCGTTGTTGCTGGCGCAAGATTTTTTGCCGATCTTCCAGACAGGAACACAGGATGCTTTTCCCAAAGGAAGGATCGCCGTAAGGAACATCAATTCTCAGCCATTCTGCGCCTTTACAGATCGGACAGACGCGATCAGGAGCATACACGTTTCCTTCGCTTTCGTCTTCTTCAGAACGCAATCGAATCTGTCCATTAGAGGAAGAAACTTGTTGACTCATAGTATGTCTCTTCATCCCTCAGTTCCTTGAGAGCACTTCCAGAGGAGTGAGCACGCATGATTACGTTTGTCTTGATCCTGGCTTTACGCAAAGATTGCTGGCCATCCTACCTACAAATATATGTACTGAAATTGGACAATGCATCAGCCGTATATCGAGATGCATCATCTTACATTTCTTCTACGATGGCCTATCCCGTATAAGAAGTCATACAGCCTATTCTCGACAACAACTCATAGTGAAAGAAATCCTGTTAGCGTCAGCAACATAAGAATATTCTAGGCGGCAAGAATACACCCATCTTTTCATACGATCATTGAAGCGCTACACAGATGTAGTGTGACTACCATTTGGCACTTCTTCAATCAATTCTCCTGGCTGAACCCCTAAAGCCCTTGCCAGCTTTCCAAGCGTCTCGGTAGTTGTGACATAGTACGGATCTTTGAACATTCGCTTAATGGTGTTATAGGCGATGTCAGCATCACGCTGGAGTTTGCCCATACTTATCCCTTTCTCTTTAGCGACTTCTTTTATACGCAAACGTACAGCCATCAACTACTACTTTCATATGTACTGCTCAGAATTGTAACAGGTTTTATGTTCTTGCAACACTAGCCAGCCACCATCCCCACTTCTACATACTCTACATAAAAGTGGGGGCCATAGACCTCATACATTGGGTTATCTTGTTGAGTGTAAGCACCTTTTCACGATGTAATACTTTTCTCGTTCCTCTAAGAAAAGTAAAGTTGCATGAAAGGGCTTTGTTCCTCTGTTACCTCCATACCGAAGGAGTGAGATTCATATTGATGCACACAAGTATACAAGAGTTTGCATAGTTTTTGAATAGTGCATAGTAGTTCGTTTTCTAATAATTGTGCGTTCTACTACACTGATTGCATGGATGACAGTGTAAATTCTCTGCGTATACCTGGATATGCTTCTGTGAAAGAAGCTGCTGAAATGCTCGGTCTCTCACCAAGGACCGTGTACGACTATATTGAAGAGGGACGACTGCCTAGTGCTCGGCTGGCTGATGTGATCGCAATTCCAATTGAAGAGATTTTGAAATTCAAGCGTGAACCTTCAGGCCGCCCGCGCAAAAATACGCCGCCCTGGCACATCTCTTCGGGTGACAACACACAGTTCATGTCTCTCATTTCGGTGCAGTTACATGCTGGCCAACGCGATGTATTGCAGCAAAGACTGGAAGAGATCAGGAAAAAGAAACAGCACCTCTTTCCGGGGACAGTGATGCGTTATATTGCAGCAGGTAGTGATTCATCTGATCGAGTGTTTCTTCTTCTGGTGTGGCGAGGAACCGTCATACCAGACGAAAGGACACGTGAAGGAGCACTAGAAGAGTTCCAGCGCTCACTTGATGACGTCTTAGATTGGAGTACTGCTCAGTATGAATATGGGCAGGTGTTGATGCATACGTAAATTTTTTCTTTTTCTACGGAAGAGAAAACGAGTCATGTAATTTTTTTCAGGTTTTTCAAGACCCACAACATTAGATCGTGCCCTACTTTAAGCACATCTACAATCCCTCATTCTGCAACTCGGCCCAGAATGAGCGACGCTGTCATAGCCCGCAAAGTAGGACAATGACCCTTCCCTTTCTCATAGGAATAGCAAGTGATCGAAGAGGCTTCCCCCTTGTTTTTTCGGACTAACTCTGCTACACTGACTGGTACCGGAAAAGATGTACCAGAAAGTACCTTCTGGTACCAGTTCCTCGACAGCGAGCCACCCTCTCATGGGAAAGTGTGCTCAGATAGGGAGCTTTATTGTTGACAGTGTTGATCACTCTCCAAAGATGAAGCGCAAAAACTCGTACCGGAAATTTTTCAAGGGGAAGATGACAAAAAATGAGTGCGTCCTCAAAAGTGATTCCTTTCCCTCAATCGGGAGCGGAGGTGTGGATTGAGGGGTATCGTCAAGCACGACTCGTGCAGAAAGATGCTGCCACCGTCGATGCCTACCTGCGCATTCTCCGCCAATGTACGCAGTGGATCGCCGAGCGGCCGGGGCATGGGAGACACTTCGAGCCTACTCAGTTGACCCAGACCTCAGTGGAGCTGTATCTCTCTTCGCTCAAAGAACAAGGCTATAGTGTGAGCCACCGCACGCGTGTCAAGTCGGTCATCAACCACTTTTGCCAATGGCTGATTGAAGACAAAGAGGTCTTGAGGCGGAACCCAACCCGTGGGGTAGAGGTCAAGGTGCAGCAGACGCTGGCTCCCCGTATCCTCTCGCCTGATCAGCGCTTCGTCTTGCGCACACTCATTGAAAAAGATGGAGACCTCCGTGGCAAAGCCATCTTTGCCCTGGGGTACTGGGCGGGGTGCCGGGTGAGCGACATCGCACAGTTACGCATGGAGCATGCCCATATCGGACCCAAGATTGGTTGGCTACATGTGGGACACAAAGGGGAGAAGTTCCGTGATATTGATCTGCTCAATGAAGCCCGGCGCCCTCTCTATGACTATCTTCGCCATGGTGGACGCGATCCCGAAAGTCCGTATGTTTTTACTTCGCAGCGTCACGCGCAGTTGACCGAGGCGGGCATCCATCACTGGTTTCGGTCGCTGAAACGTCAAGCCAACAAGGAGCAATGGGAACTGATTGCTGATCTCTCGTTCCATGATCTGCGGCACGATTTCGCACATCGAGCGCGAGAAGCCGGATGGACTCTGGAAGAGATTGCCTACTATCTTGGACATGTCACGGTGAAAGGCACTCCTGCCATCCAGACCACGGCTCGCTATACCCAAGTAAGCCGCGCACAAGTGAAAGAGAAGTTGAAAGGACTCAAAGGATAATCTGGCAGAACACTCTCGCTTCTTGCCGCAAAGCCAAGCGGGAGACGATTCAAAATTGGGTGCTGGCTGTACCACATTTTGAATCGTCTCCATATCGGTATTTATACGGATCGGTTGAAGCGATCCTGCTCCACTGAGTACGCTTCCTTTGTAGAGGGCTTGATGTTCTGATTGAGCGAGAAGAAATTGGTTGGGTCATACCTGTTCTTGAGGGCAACCAAGCGCTCGTAGTTGATCCCGTAGGAGGCCCGCACGCGTCCTTCCCCTTCGTTGCCCAGGAAGTTGGCATAAACCCCGAGGCGAGCAT
>WNGJ01038638.1_pt1 | contig 11421 bp, 9 predicted proteins | sample 5400611 | NCBI WGS metagenome assembly WNGJ01 (sample SAMN13153375, study PRJNA577476) | soil metagenome | isolation source: 40 cm soil or saprolite under Garry oak tree replicate 1 | place: USA:California | collected 2016-06-15 | reverse complement strand
CGGAGGCCGGCGCGACGCTGAAATCGCCGCTGCCGAGCGTCGTCTCCAGCCATTGGCGCAATTGCCCGGCTCGGTCCAAAAGTCCTCCTGAAACAAAGAATTGCCTTCGCCGCTTATTTATGCGATTTTAGCACCCGCCCCGACAGCCCAATCGTCCAAGCTTCCCCACCATGTCTTGTCCCCGTGCCCGCCTAGCGGCGTTGGCCATTGCGCTCGTTTGTTCTGCCGCGGTGCAGGCACAAGGGCAGGGGCTTCAGCCGCGGCGCTCCTCTGAAAAACCATCGCGCGCAAGTCCCGGCGCCTTGCCCATTACCCTCGATGCAGACCGCCTCGAAGGCGTGCCCGGAGAGGAAACGACCGCGCAGGGCAACGCCACCTTGCGCCGGGGCAGCTTGTCGATCCGGGCCGACTCGCTGAAGTTCCGCGAGCAGAATGAGGACGTCGAGGCGCGCGGCAACGTGCGCCTCGAACGCGAAGGCGACGTCTTGACCGGTCCCGCCCTGAAGTATCGAGTCAGGGACGCGACCGGAGTATTCGAAAAGCCCGACTTTACTTTCGCTCCGCACTCAAAGCCCGGCCAGCGGCCCGTCACCGCGCGCGGCCAGGCCGAATCGATCGAGCTCCTGGGCGAGAAGCAGTTCAGGATCAAGGACGGCTCTTTTACCTCCTGCAAACCGGGCGACGACGGGTGGTTCATCAGGGCCGACGAGCTCGACCTGGATTTCACCCGCGAAGTGGGGACCGCGCGCGGCGGCGGCGTGTATTTCAAGGGGGTGCACATCATCGCCGCCCCCTCGATCGATTTTTCGCTCAACAACCAGCGCAAGTCCGGTTTGCTTCCTCCCTCGATCGGCACGACGGGCAAAAGCGGACCCGAGTTGGCCGTTCCCTACTACCTGAACCTCGCGCCCAACTACGATCTCACGCTCACCCCGCGCTACATGGAAAAGCGCGGCCTGCAGATCGCCGAACAGCTCCGCTATCTGCAGACGAACTACCACGGCGAATTCAGCGCCGAGGAGCTCCCGCGGGACCGCGCCACGGATAGCAGCCGATCGGCGGTCACCCTGGTCCACAGCTACAACCGGGACGGCGCTCTCGTGGGGGGGCTGAACCTGAACAAAGTGTCCGACGACAACTATTTCCGCGATCTCGCGACCCGGATCAACGTCACTTCGCAGGCCACGCTGCCGCGGGAGGGTTTCCTGACCTACAACGGCAACTGGTGGAGCACGGGCAGCTATTCGGCCACCGTGCGCGTGCAGCGGTTCCAGATTTTGCAGGATCCGAACCAACCAGTGGTGTCCTCCCCCACAATTTACGGCCGAACGCCGCAGCTCACGCTGTCCACGCTGCGCCAGGATATCGGCGGGTTCGACTTCGGATCCTCCGCGGAGTTTGTCGACTTCAGCCACCCTGCGGCGGTCGTGGGGAACCCTTTGGAGGTCGTAGGGAAGCGCTCGATGGTCTATCCGAGCCTTAAGCTGCCGTTGATCGCGCCGGGCGCATATCTCACGCCCAAGCTCGGCGTTCACTATACTTACTATTCGCTGGAGCACGCTGACCCGGGAACGCCTGACACGATCAGCCGCACGCTTCCTATCTTCAGCCTGGACAGCGGGCTCATCTTCGAGCGCGAGGGCCAAGCGCAGGGCCAAGCCATCACCCAGACGCTCGAGCCCCGTCTTTACTACGTGCGCGTTCCGTTCCGCGACCAGAGTCGGATCCCGCTGTTCGATACGGCCGTCGCGGACTTCAGCTACGCGCAGATTTTCTCGGAGAACAGCTTTTCAGGAGGCGATCGCATCAACGACGCCGACCAGCTCACCGTCGCGCTCACCTCGCGCGTGCTGAGATCCTCGACCGGACAGGAAATGCTCCGCGGAACGATCGGCCAGCGCTATTACTTCAAGGATCAGCAGGTGACGCTCAACCCGGCCGATGCGCCCCGGACCTACGGCGCCTCGGACTGGCTTGCCGCGCTTTCAGGACGGGTCGCTGAGCACTGGACCGCGGAGGCCGCGACCCAGTACAACCAGCGGGACAACCAAGCCGAGCGCTTGACCGTCACGACGCGCTATCAGCCCGAGCCGCTCAAGACGCTCAATCTGAGCTACCGTTTCCTGCGCGACCCGATCAACCCGATCAGGCAAGTGGACCTCTCGGGACAGTGGCCGCTCTTCGATCGCTGGTACGGGGTCGGGCGGTTCAACTATTCGCTGCGCGACAGCCGGATCGTCGAAAGCATCGGGGGCTTTGAGTACGCGGCCGACTGCTGGGTGAGCCGCATCGTGGTGCAGCGATTTGCGCTGACCGCCGGCACATCGACGACCTCCGTGTTCGCACAGCTGGAGCTGAACGGCTTCTCGCAACTCGGGTCGAATCCCCTTGAGGCCCTGAAACGCAACATCCCGGGCTACCGGCAGATCAACGCGGCGCCCCCCGATGCGAATCCCGACCGTCCGTTTGATTTTTACCAGTGATGAGGCTTGAAGTCCGGGGCTCGCGCGCGGGCGCGGGCACCGCGCCGGGCGACAATACTGCAAAATAGCGGGACCATGACGATGAGATACCCCTTCGCCACCCTGCTGTTGTTCGCGTGCGGCACGGCGCTTGCGCAAAGCGAGCGTCCGGAGCGGGCCGCCGCGGGGCGCATCGCCCTGGTCGATCGGGTCGTCGCGGTGGTCAACAAGGAGGTGATCACCCAGTACGAGCTTGCGGAGCGGATGAACCGCGTGCTGAAGGAGCTGCAGCGGCGCGGGACGTCTCTTCCGGAGCGGCGCGAGGTCGAGCATCAGGTGCTCGAGCGCCTTGTGGTCGAGAAGGTGCAGTTGCAGTTCGCCCGCGACACCGGGCTGCGCGTCGACGATCTGGAGCTCGACCGCACCGTCAACCGCGTCGCCGAGGGAAACAAGCTGTCGCTCACCGAGTTCCGCAAGACGCTCGAGCGCGATGAAATCGGTTTCGACAAATTTCGCGAGGAGCTGCGCAACGAGATCCTGATCACGCGCTTGCGCGAACGCGAAGTCACCAGCAAGATCACCGTCAGCGAGGGCGAGATCGAGAATTTTCTTCTCGAGCAGAGCGGAAGAAAGGGCGCGGCGACCGAGTACAGCATCGCGCACATTCTGGTGCGGGTGCCCGAGCAGGCGAGTCCCGAGCAGCTGGAAGCGCGGCGCGCCCGCGCCGAGGAGGCGCTCAAGCGGCTCAAGGACGGCGCGGACTTCGCGCAGCTCGCCGCCGCCTACTCCGATGCGCCCGACGCGCTCCAGGGGGGCGTCATGGGCTGGCGCAGCCAGGAGCGGCTGCCCGAGTTGTTCGTCGAGGCGCTGGCGAAGCTGAAAGCCGGGGAGGTGAGCAAGGTCCTGCGCAGCCCGGCGGGATTCCACGTGCTCAAGCTCGTCGATCTGCGCGGCGCCGGGGCGCCGCTGCTGGTGGAGCAGGCGCACGTGCGCCATATTCTGGTGCGCACCAACGAGCTCGTCTCCGAGGACGACGCCAGGAGAAAGCTCTCGAACCTGCGCGAGCGCATCGTGAACGGCGTGAATTTCGCCGAGCTCGCGCGCCTGAACTCCGACGACAGCTCGGCTTCGCGGGGCGGGGACCTGGGGTGGGTCTACCCGGGCGACATGGTGCCGGAGTTCGAGCGCGCCTTCATGGATATGAAGCCGATGGAGGTGAGCCAGCCCGTCAAGACTCCCTTCGGATGGCATCTCATCCAGGTGCTCGAGCGGCGCACCGCGGACATGTCCTCCGAGCGCAGGCGCATCGAGGCGCGCAAGGCGCTCCTGGACCGGAAAGGCGACGAGGCCTATCAGGAATGGCTGCGCCAGCTGCGCGATCGCGCCTACGTCGAGCTGCGGCTCGAAGACCGGTGAGTGAGCCGATGCTCGCCCCCCCGAAAACGCTCATTGCAGTCACCTCGGGGGAGCCGGCGGGAATCGGCCCGGATATCTGCCTGGCTCTTGCACGGCATAACTTTTCCGCCCGTATCGTGGTGCTCGGGGACCGGGGGATGCTCGAGGGCCGCGCCCGGCAGCTCGGGCTCGACCTGCGGCTGAGCGACACGGAAGGCGCCCTGACGCCGGATTCGATTGCGTGCCTGCACCTCCCGCTCGCTTCCCCCTGTCGGGCGGGCAAGCTTGACCGGCGCAACGCGCCCTACGTGATCTCGCTCCTCGACCGCGCGATCGCAGGCTGCAAGACGGGCGAGTTCGCCGCGCTCGTCACCGCGCCGGTGCACAAAGCGGTCATCAACGACGCCGGCATCGCGTTCATCGGTCACACGGAATATCTCGCCGAACGCACCGGCGTCCCCCAGGTGGTGATGATGCTCGCCGGCGGGGGCCTGCGCGTCGCGCTCGCGACGACGCACCTCGCCCTGAAGGACGTGCCGCGCGCGCTGACCCGCAACAGCCTCGAGGGAACCCTCCGGATTCTCCGCGCCGAGCTCACCCGCCGCTTCGGTATCGCCACGCCGCGGGTGCTGGTCGCCGGCCTCAATCCCCACGGCGGCGAGGGCGGCTATTTCGGGCGAGAGGAGATCGAGGTGATCGGCCCGGTTCTCGAGAAACTGCGCGCCGAGGGTTTTCAGCTCACCGGACCGCTTCCCGCGGATACGCTGTTCGTGCCGGCGCTCCTCGCGAACGCCGATTGCGTGCTCGCGATGTATCACGATCAGGGGCTGCCGGTGCTCAAGTACGCGAGCTTCGGCAAGGGAATCAACGTCACGCTCGGGCTGCCGATCAGCGCATCGTCGCGGCGATCGATCCGCGGCGCGGCGAACACATCGTCGAAATAGGCCCCGGGCTGGGCGCGCTGACCGCGCCGCTCCTCGAGCGCGTCGAGCACCTGCACGCCGTCGAGCTGGACCGGGACCTGAGCGCGCGCCTGCGCGAGCGCTTTCCCGAGGAGCGTCTGGCGGTGCACCAGGCCGACGCGCTGCGGTTCGATTTTGCGGCGCTCCCCGCGCCGCTCAGAATCGTGGGCAATCTCCCCTACAACATCTCCACTCCGATCCTGTTCCACGTCGCCGCCGCCGCGGCCCGGTGCGTCGATCTCCATTTCATGCTGCAGCAAGAGGTCGTCGACCGGATGGTCGCGATGCCTTCGGGCCCTGAATACGGGCGGCTTTCGGTGATGCTGCAATACCGTTTCCGGCTTGAGCGGCTGTTCACGGTTCCGCCGGACGCGTTCCGGCCTCCGCCCAAGGTCCATTCTGCGGTGGTGCGGCTTTTGCCGCGCCCTTTGCCTGAGCTGGAGGCCATGGATGAGGCCGGCTTTTCCGCCGTCGTCGCCAAGGCTTTTTCGAAGCGGCGAAAGACGCTGAGAAACGCCGTTTCCGGGTTGATCTCCGAATCCGATCTGGCCGGACTCGGCATCGATCCGGGGGTGCGCGCGCAAACGCTGCCGGTTGCGGCTTTTGTCACAATCGCCAACTGGTTGGCGCTGCGCCGGACCTAGACCCCGCAGACGCGTGCTGGCAAAATGGCGCATCGATATAGGGTTGAAAGCGGGGAGATGCCATGGGCCTTCTTGACGACCTGAAAAAACAGGCGGACCTGGTGAAGACCCAGCAGATTCTTCAGCAGAGTTTGCAGGGGGACAAGCTCAAGCTGGTCGAAGACAAGATGAAGCAGACGTTCCAGTACGTGAACGAGCTGCTCAAGCAGCTCACGGTGGTGAAGCCGATCAACCCGCTGATGTTCTCGATCCCGGGGGTTTCCAACCTGATCGGGCTCGCCCTGACGGATTCCTTCATCGATTACCGGCGCAAACGCATCGGCGACAAGGAATACTTCGACACCATCCACTTCTTCGTCAAGTGGGAGTCGGGAAATACGGTGACGGTCAATTGCGACGACGCGGTTGCGGCCAAGAGAGCCCGGGAGGCGCTGTGGGCGAGCAAAGTGAAATTCGCCGAGGAAGAAAAGAAAAGCCCCAAGGGAATACTCGTCGGGGCCAGGTTCACGTTTCCGGCGGCCATCTTGACGGACATGACCATCACCGCGGACCCTACCCAGGGGGACCTGCTCGTCCAGGCGAAGAATCTGTTCGGGGTGGGGGTGGAGCAATTGAAGATTCCGGCGCCGGAAGTGACCGACGACTTGCTCGAGGATCTGGCCAAGGCCCTGATCGGGCAAAAAAGCAACATCGGCAAGTACCGGGTGGCAAAAAATCCCGGAGCCTCGCGGTAAGCCGCGCCTGCCTAGCTTCGCTCGATCAGCTCGATCTTGTAGCCGTCGGGATCCTCGATGAAGGCGATCACCGTCGTGCCGTGCTTCATCGGCCCGGCCTCACGGGAGACCTTGCCGCCGCGGCGCTTCACTTCCTCGCACGCCTCGTGGGCGTCATCGACCGCGACCGCGATGTGGCCGTAGGCGTTGCCGAGCTCGTATTTTTCCACGCCCCAGTTGCAGGTGAGCTCGAGCACCGCCGTATCGGCTTCCTCGCCGTAGCCGACGAAGGCGAGGGTGAATTTGCCCTCCGGGTAGTCCTTGCGGCGCAGCAGCCGCATGCCGAGCACCTCGGTGTAGAAGCGCAGCGACCGTTCAAGGTCGCCCACCCGCAACATGGTGTGAAGCATTCGCATATCGACTCCTAGAGTTCGGGCAGCGTCCGCGCCAGGGCGTTCAGCTCGCGCCGCGCGGATCGGTGGTGCGGATACAGCGAAGCCACGATATCCCAGAAGCGCGGCGAATGGTTGAGCTCGCGCAGGTGGGCGAGCTCATGCGCGACCACATAATCGACGAGGTGCGGCGGCAGGAGCATCAGCCGCCAGTTGAGAAGCACGCGCCCGTTGGCGCCGCAGCTGCCCCACCGCGTCCGGGCGTCCGAAAGTCCTACCTTGGACGCGGAAAAAACAAGCGCCGGTGACAGAACCGCGACGCGTTCCCGGAAAAACCCGAGCGCCTCCCTGCGCATCCAGTCGAGCGCCCGCTCGCGCAGGCTCGCACCGTCGGCCAATCCGAATTCGAGCTCGCCCTGCGAGAGCCACACCCCGATTTCGCCGTGCCGGAGCCCCAATGTCACGATCCGCCCGAGCCACGGCAGCCTTGCTCCTGCCTGCCAGACGAAGGAGATGCGCCGCGGCCCGGCGAGGCGCTCGCGGACCCAACGCTCCTTCTTCCGGATGAACGCTTCGATATCGCCGACCGTGGCATCACGCGGGGCCCGAACCTCGACGCCCTCGGCATCGACGAACAGCCCGATAGTGCGGCGCCTTGCGCGCGCGAGCCGGTAAGCGAGGATGCCGCCCGCGAGCTGCACTTGGCGAACTCGCCCCGGTTTTTCCGGCTGCGGCGGGATGTCAAACGGCAGCTGCAGTTGTCTCAGGGCCCGGGACATAGCGCGGCCATGCGTCCCTCGATCCATTCCTCGACCGCCGCGTTGAGCGATTCCGGGGTGTGGGCGCTCGAGTCGATCGGCGCGCCGATTTCCACCGTCACCGTGCCGGGACGCTTGAGGAACGCCTTTCGCCTCCAGAACAGCCCGGCGTTGTGCGCGACCGGCACCACCGGAACTCCGCAGTTAACGGCGAGCCACGCTCCGCCCAAGTGGTACTTGCCGCGCTTGCCGGGCCGCACGCGCGTGCCCTCCGGGAAAATGGCGATCCAGAACCCTTGCGCAAGGCGCCTCCGTCCGAGCTCCGCCATCCGCTTGAGCGCCCGGACTCCGCTGCCGCGGTCGATGGCGATCGGGCTCGTCAGCGCGAGTCCCCAGCCGAAGAACGGGATCCACAGCAACTCGCGCTTCAGCACCAGCACTTGCGGCGGAAAAATCACCGCGAAGGCGATGGTTTCCCAGGCCGACTGGTGCTTGGACAGAATCACCGCGGGCGTTCGCGGCAGATTCTCCCTGCCGATCACGCGGTAGTGGATGCCGAGCACGGTCTTCGCGAGCCAGATCATCGCGTGCGACCAGCCGGCGATGAGGCGGAAGCGCGCAAGAGGAGCGAGCGGCGCGGTGGCGAGCGCGAAGATCGCGTAGGGGGGAGTGATGAGAATCTGGGCGATGAGGAAGACGAGCGAGCGCAGAAAAATCATTGACACAGCGCCTGCGCCACCGCGGCGAGATCCGGATAAACGGCCGTCCCCTCCGGCAGCTCGCCGGCGGCGTGCGTCTCCCTGCCTTTTCCTGTGAGCACGAGGATCGGCTGTGCCCCCACCGCGGCCGCGGCCTGGAGGTCGCGCAGGCTGTCGCCCACCGCCGGAACGCGCTCGAGCGTGACGTTCAAGCGCTCGGCGATGGCGAAGAACATCCCCGGGCTCGGCTTGCGGCAGGCCGACTGCGATTCGGCCGTGTCGGGGCAGTAGAACACCGCCTCGATGCGCCCGCCCGCCTGGTTGAAACCGCGGCCGATTCCCGACTGATTCGTCGCCACCACGACACGCCAGCTCTCCTGCGTCAGACGCGCGATCGCATCGAGGCTTCCAGGGATGGGCCGCCACTCATCCGGGTGCTTGATGTACTGGTCGCTGTCGAAATTGATGACGCCGTCGCGGTCGAGGATGACGAGCTTCATGCGGCGAGCTTGGAGATGTCGGAGAACCGATTCATCGCTTTGCGCATATCGGTGAGCAGCGCAAGCCGATTCTCGCGAAGCTTCCTGTCGTCGGCCATAACCATGACTGCGTCGAAGAACGAATCCACGGGGCTCTTCAACGACGCAAAGGTTTTCAGATATCCAGAGAAATCTCCAGAGTCAAACAGCGGCTTCGCCGAACGGGATGCCGCCTGCAAGGCTTCAAAAAGCGCGATTTCGGCGGGTTCCTTGAGCGCTGAAACGTCGGCATCGACGAATGACTCGCCTTTGTTTTCCGCTTGTCGCAGTATGTTGGCGATTCGCTTGTTTGCGGCGGCAAGACTGGCTGCTTCTGGAAGTGCGGAAAACGCGCGAACAGCTTCGAGTTGCTTGGGGATGAGCGCTATCGCAACCGGGTTCAGGCTGAGAACGGCCTCGACCTCGTTCGCGGAATAGCCGCGCTCCTGGAAATAGCTGCGCATGCGTTCCGTGAAAAACATCTGGAGGTCCGTTTGCGCCTTGTTTTTGAAGGGCCCGAAAGCCGCGTTTACGAGATCCCACAGTGACAACGGAAGCTGATTTTCAATAATAATCCTGAGGGCCCCGAGAGCCGCGCGGCGAAGTCCGAACGGATCCTTGTCTCCGGTCGGCTGCTCGCCGATGCTGAATAGCCCCGCAAGGGTGTCGAGCTTGTCGGCAAGCGCTACGGTACAAGCGATCGGCCCTTCGGGAAGCTTGTCGCCGGCGAAACGCGGGCGGTAATGCTGCTCGATCGCATCGGCGACTTCGCGCGGCTCGCCGTCGTGCAGCGCGTAGTAACGCCCCATGACGCCCTGCAGCTCGGGAAATTCACCGACCATGGCGGTAGGCAAATCCGCTTTGGAAAGCTCGGCGGCGCGCTCGGCCTGCATCGCATCCGCGCGAAGCGAGCGCGCAATCTCGCCGGCCAACAGCTTGATTCTCTGCATGCGTTCGAGTTGGCTGCCAAGCTTGTTGTGGAACACAACTTTCGCCAACTGTGGAACGCGCGCCTCGAGGCGGATCTTCCGATCCTGGTTCAAGAAGAATCGTGCGTCCTCGAGCCTGGGCTGGACAACCCGCTCGTTGCCGCTGACGATTGGGCGCGGATCATCGACGCGCATATTGGAGACGATGAGAAATTTCGGCAGCAGCTTCCCGTCGGAGGCGAACAGCGGAAAATACTTCTGATTCTGGCGCATGGTGAGGATCAGGCATTCCTGCGGCACCTCGAGGAACGAGGCGTCGAATTCACCCGCGTAAACGGCCGGGAACTCGACTAGTGCGGTGACTTCTTCCAGCAGGTCCTGATACTCGCCGAGGCGCGCCTTCTGACGCCTGGCCTCGGCCTGCAGCTGCTTATCGATTTCCGATTTGCGCGCGGCGAAGTCGGCGATGACACGACCGTCCTTGAGCAGCCTTGCCTCGTATTCGTCGGCGTTCGCCAGGCGAATCGACGCTGCGCCCATGAATCGGTGTCCGCTGGTCGTGTTGCTGGCGAGTACGCCGAGCACGGCGCCTGGAACCACGTGCCTGCCGTGCATCATCACCAATCCGTGCACGGGCCGCACGAACTGCTTGTCGCCGTTGCTCCAGCGCATGACCTTAGGAATGGGAAGCTTCTGGAGGACTTCGCTTACCACGTTGGGGAGTACGGAATTGAGGGAAGCCCCCTTCAACGTTGTGTGCGCGAAATAGACCATTCCTTTAGGGGTATCACGTTGCTCCAGCGCGGCGACGTCAACACCATTCTTTCTGGCGAAACCAGCCACCGCTTCAGGCGGCGCTTTGATGGACGGCCCGGGCACCTCCGTCGATCGGTCCTCCGCAACTGCGAGGACGTCAGGTACGAGTACTGCCAGTCTGCGGGGTGTGGCAAAAACTCGCCAGTCCGGAACCCGAAGCTTGAGCTGATAACGACTAAGCCTATTGCCGACCTCGTCGCCGAAGAACCTGCTAAGCAGCGAAAGCGATTTCGGTGGCAGTTCCTCGGCGAGAAGCTCGACGAGCAGGCTTGCTGCCGCGGGGGTTTTCGGCGCCTTACTCTTCGCCATGGTCGTTCAGGCCCTGGCTTTCTTTTTCGGTGTTTGCGCCGGCTTCAACATCGGAAACCCGAGCTTCTCGCGAGACTCGTAATAAGCCTGCGCGACCAGTCGCGCGAGCGTGCGTACGCGCGCGATATAAGCGGCGCGCTCGGTGACGGAGATCGCGCCACGCGCGTCGAGCAGGTTGAAAGTGTGCGAGCACTTCAAGACCATCTCGTAGCCGGGCAAGGGCAGGCCCGCCTCGATCAGGCGCTTCGCCTGCGATTCGTAGTCGTTGAATTGCGACAGAAGCCAGTCGGCGTCGCTCGCCTCGAAGTTGTATTTCGACTGCTCGACCTCGTTCTGATGATAGACGTCGCCGTAGGTGACACCGTCAACCCACACCAGATCGAAGATGCTTTCCTTTCGCTGCAGGTACATCGCGAGGCGCTCCAGGCCGTAGGTGAGCTCGCCCAGCACCGGCTTGCAGTCGAGCCCGCCGACCTGCTGGAAGTAAGTGAACTGGGTCACCTCCATGCCGTTCAACCATACTTCCCAGCCCAGGCCCCACGCGCCGAGCGTCGGTGATTCCCAGTCGTCCTCGACGAAGCGGATGTCGTTCTTGCGCAGGTCGATGCCGAGCGCTTTGAGCGAGCCGAGATAGAGATCCTGGAGATCCTCCGGCGAAGGCTTGAGCACCACCTGGTACTGGTAGTAGTGCTGCAGCCGGTTGGGGTTGTCGCCGTAGCGCCCGTCCTTCGGGCGGCGGGACGGTTGCACGTACGCGGCTTTCCAGGGCTCCGGGCCGATCGCGCGCAGAAAAGTCGCGGTGTGAAACGTTCCCGCGCCCATCTC
>WNGJ01018294.1_pt1 | contig 11421 bp, 11 predicted proteins | sample 5400611 | NCBI WGS metagenome assembly WNGJ01 (sample SAMN13153375, study PRJNA577476) | soil metagenome | isolation source: 40 cm soil or saprolite under Garry oak tree replicate 1 | place: USA:California | collected 2016-06-15 | reverse complement strand
GCTCATGAGCCGGATGGTGCGCTGCAACAAGCCCAACTGCCGCCGTTGCCAGAAGGGCGGGAAAGGGCATGGCCCCATCTGGATTCTGTCCGTGAGGGAGAGCCAAGGCCGGGTTCGCCAAATCACCGTCCCGCAGCACTTGAAGCCGGAGGTGGAAGAGGGGCTTGAGCGGTTCGCCGAGATTCAGAGCCTTCTCCGGCAGATCGGGGAGGTGAACCAGCAGTTGCTGGAGGAAAGGAAGCGGTCGTAAGGGCGGCTTCTTTTCTGTCTTTTTTTTGGGTCTTCTGTCTTTCATATATACATATGAAAGAGAGGATCGATGCCCGACCTCCTGACGCAATCCTTTGCTCCCCTCCTTCTGGCCTTCCAGCCCTGCTTTACCCAACCCAGCTTCCGCTCCTTCTGGGCTTTGGTCTGCGCCTGGATCCTGTGTTCCGGCCGCCGCTCCCTGACGCGCGTCATTCAGGCCGCGCAACTCTCCCAATTCAAACACTACTGCTCCTTCCACCGCTTCTTCAGCAAAGCCCGCTGGAATCTCGATGAGCTGGGACACCGCGTGTTGCGCTTGCTGTTACCGTTCTGCTCTCCGGTCCTGGTTGCGGCCGTCGATGACACCTTGGCCCGCAAGTCGGGTCGCCGCATCTGGGGCGCCGACATGCACCATGATCCACTCCGCTCCACGCGCGCCAGGCCTTTCTTTTCCTTCGGCCACAACTGGGTGGTCTTTTCCCTCCACATCTCCTTGCCCTTCGCTCCACACAAGCACTGGGCCCTGCCCATCCTGGTCCGGCTTTACCGTAAGAAACGGAAACACAAGTTAGCCCCGGGTCGACGAGGAAAGTGGGAAAGAAAGCAGACCGGCCAAGCCAGCCCTAAGCAGTACCGCACCCGCCCACAATTAGCTCTGGAGATGATTCAGATCGTAGCCGGCTGGGTCCCCGATCGCCTCCTTCATGTCACCGCGGACAGTGAATATGGGGGTCGCGCGATCAGCCGTCATCTCCCGGCCAACGCGCACCTGATCAGCCGCATGACCATGAAAGCTGCCCTCTATGACGTCCCCCCGCCGAATCCCGGCGGTCGCGGACGCCCACGCAAGAAGGGCAAGCGTCTGCCCAGCCCCCTTCAGATGGCCGAGGATCCTTCTTCGCCGTGGATCAAAACCATCTTGCAGCTCTACGGCAAGCGCGTCCGCGTTTGGTACAAATCCGTGGATGCTTTGTGGTACTCCAGCGCCGGCCAGAGACTGCTGCGTATCGTTGTCGTGCGCGATCCTTCGCATCGACGCCACGACGACTGCTTCTTCTCGACGGACCTCACACAGACTCCGCCCGATATCCTCACCACGTTTTCTCTACGTTGGCCCCTGGAAGTTTGCTTTCGCGACGTGAAGCAATTCTTGGGCTTCGAAGATCCGCAGAACCGCGTCTCTCGCGCCACGCAGCGCACCGCTCCTTTGATCTTCTATATCTACGACCTGGTGGTCATCTGGTACGCGCAATCCGGCTACAAGCTGGCTGGTTCGTCCACTTTGCGGCGGCTTTGGTACAAGCAAAAAAACTCCACATCGTTCGAGGACCTTCTTCGAACTTTGCGATACGCGACATGGCGGGAAAGGGTTTTTGAAGACCCCAGATTGGATGCGCCTACGCGAAAAATCCTCAAACCCCTTGTGGAATGGGCTAAAGTGGTGGCCTAAAGTGCAAAAGTCTAGTCTAGTCTAGGCGCCTGGCTCTCGCTTGAATCGGCCAGAGGGCGCGCCTAATCAATCAAACCCCGGCGCCCCCAAAAGGTTGCAGTCGAGCGGCCGTCGTTCTTCCGCATGCTCTCTCTCCGGTAGCTTAGCAATATCATCATGCATCCAAGCAAACGACACGATCTAGCGCGGTTCGGAAGGAGGGAACGATGCCCGTGCTTGGCGGCCGGGAGAGAATCTATGCAGTGGTTAAGGGCTGGCAGGAAATCGAGGTTCGACCGCATCGTTTTGGTGGCACCGAATTCCGTGTGGGCCGCCGCGAAGTCGGCCATGTGCACGGCGACAGTCTCGTCGACATTCCCTTTCCACTGGGCGTGCGGGATGAGCTCGTCGAAAGCGGGGCGGCCGAGCCTCACCATGTGCTTCGGAAATCCGGCTGGGTGAGCGTCTACCTGCGCAAACCCGGCGATGTCGCGCGGGCCATCGAACTGCTCCGGCGGTCCTACGAAATGGCCCTCGCTTCGCAGGTGCGCAAGGCGCACACCGCGTAATCGTTTTTTTTTGCAGGATAGCTCCGCGCGGGCTCGACGGCCAGGGCGCACGCACCTATCGCCCTTCTCTTGCGCCTTTCACTGGCGCCTTACAGCTGGGACTCGATCGCTTTGGTGATTTCCTCGTAGTCGATGAGGCCCTGCGTCTTTTTAACGATTTTGCCGTCGCGGGAGATGAGGAAACTGGTGGGATATCCGAGCAGCCCGCCGAACTTGTCGGCTACGGCGTCATTGCCCCGCAGGACCGGGTAGTTCATCGGGAGCTTCTGGCCGTTCACGTTGAAGCGTTCTTTGGCGGTGTACGCGGACACCACGTTATTGCCTTCGTCGTCCACGTCGACGCCAAGAATCGTGAAGCCCTTGGAGGAATACTTTTGCTGCATCTCGATCAGCCAGGGAATTTCGATCTGGCACGGTTCGCACCACGTGGCCCAGAAATTCACCAGCACCACTTTGCCTTTGTATTGGCTGAGCGGCACCTCCTTGCCGTCCAGATCCTTGAACGTGACTACGGGCTCCGGCGGATCGGCACGGACGGTGCCGCCGACGGAGTTCTGCGGTTTCAGCCGCGTGGCGCGGTCCGCATAAACGGTCGCGCCGATGAGCACTACCACGGTGCCGATGATCAAGAGAATTTTATTCATCAAAGATCCTTAAAAGATAATTATAAGCGGAAGCCGCACGCAATTTCTAATGTCCGAACGGGAAGCTCGTTATCGGCCTCCGGTCATCGCGCGTTCCAACCACAATACGATTCCGTTCAGGAAACTCAGTTTACCCGAGAGCCAGGTCAGCTTGTTGACGTATACCAAGCCTCCCACGAACAGGAGCAGGGCCCCGCTGAACAGTTCCACGGCGTGGAGATACTTTCGAAAATTCTTGTAAAACGCCATGAACCGGCTGATTCCAAGAGCCGTAAGCAGAAACGGAATCGCTAGCCCGGCAGAGTAAACGGCAAGAAGAAGGACCCCGCGGGTGATGGTCTCGCTGTTGGCGGCAAGAATGAGAACGGCGCTAAGGATGGGGCCGATGCAAGGAGTCCAACCGAAAGCGAAGGCGAACCCCAAAAGGAAGCCGCTCCAGATGCCGGGCTCTGCGGCCTTGGAGCGCAGGTGGACGTCGCGATTGAGCCAGCGCGCCATCGGCGGGCCAAAAAAACCGATCAGCGAGAGCGAGAAAAAGTGTATGGCACGGAGTCCGGCAAAGAGCGGAGCCTCGCGCAGCAGCGCGATGACTCCGAGCCCGGCGAGAACCATGCCCAGAATCACCCCAGCGCGCACCTTGAGTTTGGCCAGGACGCCGGTGAGATGCAGGCCAAAGAGAAGAATCAATGCGCCCGCAACCGGGGCAAGTAGCGCGCGGTTCTTGAGCAGGAAGGAGCCGACGGCGCTGGCCGAGGCGCCAAACGCAATGAATACTACCGAGAAGCCCGCGACAAAGGCCAAGGCGGAAGAAAACAGACCGGAGCGCGGAACCTCGCCCTGACGCAACTGCTCCATGCCGATGCCGGAAAGCATCGAGATATAGCCGGGCACCAAAGGAAGCACACACGGCGAAAGAAACGAAACCAGCCCGGCCAGAAGCGCGCCAGCGAGTGAGACATCGGTCGGAGTCATGTTCCTATCCTACCCTTAACTTCGCATCTGCAATGGAGGGAATCGCGTAATCCCCGGGGACATGCCCCTGACCGCTCGAACGCTCGCGGGCTTCTCGGGCGGGGACAGACAACCAGTCCAGCGATTAGACGCGCGGGAAAAGAAAAAGGAACCCGGCCGCCACCTGAAGCAAACAGGCGACAGATGAAACCTTTCTCTGGCGCGACTTCCGGAACGGCGCTTTCCCGAGAATGGCGTTTCTCTGATTCTAAAGGGATTGCGCCGTTCGAATTTTGGCATGCCGGTTGCCGTTCTCCCGAGCAGGAGCCCGGGAGGCGCGCGCCGTGATGGCCATCGAATGGACCCCCAACAAAGTCACCCTGCTTCGCGTGGCGGTAGGATTCGCAGCGGTGAGTTTGTTCGGCCGCGGTGCTTGGCCGAATCTGCTTGCCGTGGCATTGACCGTTGCTTCGATCGCCCTCGACGCCCTGGACGGGCACCTCGCCCGCAAGAAAAAGATGGCCACGCAGGTGGGCGCGCAGTTGGACATTCTCGGCGACCGCATGATCGAAAATGTGTATTTCACGTATTTCGCGGTGGTCGGAATGGTTTCGCTGTGGCTTCCCGTTTTGTTCTTCGCGCGTGGTGCGGCGACCGATTTTCTGCGCGGGCTGGCGATGAGGGCAGGCCGCTCCGGCTGGGGAGCGAACGCGATCGTCGAAACTTGGTGGGGCCGCATGCTCGTGGCCTCCCCCTGGAGCCGCGGCCTCTACGCCGCGATGAAGTGCCTGTGCTTTTGCTACCTCGGTTTGGAGTTGGCGTTGACCCGCGGGCCGGTGGCGCTCATGAGCGGGCTGGCGGGTGGTGCGCACGCGATCCTTCGGACCGGCGCGCAGGCGCTGACCTGGGCAACGGCGGTGTTTTGCCTGGTGCGTGGCCTGCCGGTGTTCTTGGAGGGCTGGAAGTATTTCGCGGGGACCGTGCGGCAAGGCCGCAGGGCAAAAAGCGCCGCGCCGGAGGCGGCCTGAATGGAAAAGGGCCGAACGGCACCGATGGGAGGAAAGCGAGGCGAGACGAGTGCGCCTGTCGCGGCCTTTTTTGATTTGGACGGAACCCTGATGCCGTTGCCCTCGCTCGAGCGCCGCTTCTTTCGACTGTTGCGCGACGGGCGCGAAATTCCGCTCGAGAACTATTTCTTGTGGTTGCGAGAAGCGCTGAAGTTGTTGCCGCAGGGGATGAGTCGAGCAGCCCAAGGCAACAGAATGTACCTCGCCGGGGTCCAAAGTTTGGACGACAGTAGCACGGCGAATCCGAGCGATTCCTCCCGGCAGAGCGGCCTCCAGGACGGGGGACAGGCGTCGAAGCCTCCGAAGCACAACCCACGATCGCCTGTCCCTCGCTTCTTTGAAGAGGGAGTCGAGCGAGTTACGTGCCATGCCATGCTGGGCCACCGAGTTGTGATTGTCAGCGGAACGTTGGAACTCCTGGCGAATGCTGCCGCGCGTGCCCTCGAAGCGGAAATCGCCGCTCGCGGGTTTGCCACGAGAATTCGCACGTGCGCCACAAAGTTAAGAGAAACGAACGGCAAGTGGACCGGAGAAATTCTCGGTGAACCGATGTTGGGGGAAGCCAAAGCCCGGGTGGTGTGCGCGTTAGCGGAGCAAATGCGCCTCGATTTGTCGCAATGCTGGGCTTATGGAGACAGCGCCGAGGATCGCTGGATGCTCGCAGCAGTGGGGAAGCCGGTGGCCATGAATCCGGGATGCCTGCTTGCAAGGATTGCCCGAAAGCGCGGTTGGCCCATCCTGCGAACGACCGGTCGCCTCGAGAAGATGCAAAATCGCGTGCCACAGGCGGAGCCATGCGCGTGAACGAGTTGGCAACGGGTAAGTATCAAGGCGGCGACAGCCCCATGGCATGGACGCCGCAGACAGAGCGGTTGGGATTTTCGACGCTGGTCGCCAGGACCTTCGCCGAGGCTTGGGCTCGGTGCGGCGCCTTCGAATGGATGGCGCTCGGATATTTGGGGCTTTCAAGCGTTCTCGTCGCGCTATTCGCGGAAAACCTGGCCCATCCGGCGCGGCTGATCTCGACCCAAGCGCTCGTCGCCGCGATGATCTTGCTCTTGTGCCGCGCCGGAGGAAAGGCTGACCAACTCCCGGACAAGGTAGACATGGCCTGTGCGTCAAAATTCTGGCACTTCTGGCGCCACTGGTACCCGCATCTGTTTTTCCTTTTTTGTTTCGAAGAACTGGGCAGGCTCGTGCATGTAGTCGATCCCGGGTGGGAGGACGCAAAACTCATCGCCTTTGACCGGTGGCTCACCGGCGTGAATCCTGCGCTCTGGTTCGAACACCTTGCGCATCCGGCGTTGACCGAGTTCATGGAGTTTTCCTATTTCACTTATTTCGTCTACCTGTTGATTCTCGGCGGGATTCTCTATTTCGAACGCGATCGGGAGGCTTATTGGTCTGTAATGACGTATTCCGTGATCGGCTACGTTTTCGGCTACGTCATCGCGATGCTCTTTCCCGCCGAGAGCCCGTGGTTCACCCTGGTGGGGCAGTGGCACGGCCAACTCACTGGGGGGCCGTTTACCTCGTTGATCACTCTGATCGAAAAATACGGGCGCGTGCAAGGCGCGGCGTTTCCTTCCGAGCACGCCGCGGGAGCCACGGCCGCGCTTTGGGGAGCGTGGCGGCATCGCCGCTGGCTTTTCTGGATTTTTCTCCCGTTTGTCACGTCGATGTGCGTGTCGACCGTCTACGTGCGAAACCACTATGTGGCCGACGTGCTGGGTGGAATGGTGACAGGAACCCTGGGATATTTCCTGGGCTGCCGGCTGATGAAAATGTGCCGGGCCACAGAGGGCGCTACCGAGGCAGGCGCGACAAGCGGCCGGCATTAAGATTCGAACCCTGACCAGGTTTTGCCGATGGGAAGACAGAGTTCAGACGCCACGCGGGCCTTCGCCTGATCATCACGGTACGTCCTTCGGCACGCGCCCCAATTTGGACGTTGTACCCGACTTCAGCGCTGCGAATCTAACCTCTTGTGTCCGGTTCGGGTCTCCGGAAAGGAGCGGTCCATGGCCTCCAGCACGACCTCTGCTCAAACCGACTGGCGGGAGGAGTGGTTCGAATTTGAAGACGCCACGTATTTGAACCTGGCGGGCCAATCGCCGCTTCCCCGTGTTTCCATCAGGGCCGTGCAAGCGGCGCTCGAGGCCAAGAAATTCCCGCATCACAAAACCGACGCTACGTATTTCGAAGTGCCCAACCGCATCCGGGAAAACCTGGCGAGACTCATCGGAGGCAAGCCCGAAGAGATTGCCCTAACCAGCGGAGCGAGCGCGGGCGCCGCAGCCGTGGCCTACGCCCTCAAGTGGAATCCTGGCGACGAAGTCGTCCTCGCCAAGGGTGAGTTTCCATTGCAATACACCTCTTGGAAGCCCATGGAAGAGCGTGAAGGCTTGAAGGTGAAGATCGTCCGGCCGCAGGAGCGATTTATTTCAGCCGACGATTTGATTGGGGCGATGACGCCAAAAACGCGCCTCGTTTCCGTGAGCCTGGTGCGCTACGACGACGGGACGTGAAGCAACTGGGCGCCGATTTTCTCGTCTGCGCGGGGTACAAGTGGCTGCTTAGCCCGTTCGGCACGGGATTCTTCTGGGTGAAGAGCGAGCATCTTCCCGGTGTTCGTCCCGGACCGTTCTACTGGATGGCGGTAGAGGGGGCGGACAATTTTTCGGCGCTCGATTTCGATGATCCTAAGCCTGCGCCGAATGCCAAGCGCTGGGACGCTCCCGAGTGGGCCAGCTATTTCAATTTCAACCTGGCGGCCATGGACACTTCCGTGGAATTGGTCTCACGCATGGGGCCGGAACGCGTCGCGGCACACAATCGCAAGCTCATCGATTTCATGTTTGACCGTCTTCCCAAGGACCGCTGCGTTCCGGCGAGCCCGCTCGACGCGGCCGAGCGCGGGCCGTATGGCTGTTTTTCGGCGCGCAGCAGAGAAAAGACCAGCGGGCTCTACCAGCGCCTGCGCAAGGAAAACGTGATCGTGAGCCTGCGGGAAGGCCACATTCGGGTCTCTCCGCACCTGTACAATACCGAACGCGACATCGACCGCCTCATCAGCGTGATCACTCCATGAGCGGACCCGAAGCGTGGCCCAGGATGGCCGTCGTCGGCGCGGGCGCCGTCGGCGGATATTTCGGAGGATTGCTGGCCCGCGCGGGCGCGCCGGTCATCATGATCGGACGCCCTGCCTTCGTCGAGGCCGTCAAGAAAGACGGGCTCTTTCTCGATACGCAGCAGTTTCAAGAGAAAGTGCGCGTGGAAGCATCCACCGAGATTGCCGCCGTGGACGGCGCAGAAGTGGTGCTCTTTTGCGTCAAGACCACGGATAACGCGCCGACCGCTCGCGCGATCGCGCCGCTCCTCGTAAAGGGCGCGCTCGTGCTAAGCATGCAAAACGGCGTCGACAATGCGGAACAAATTCGCGCTGCCGCCGCGATCGAGGCGCTTCCCAGCGTGGTTTACGTCGCCGCGTCGGTCCCTGAACCGGGCCGCGTAAAACACGTGGGCCGGGGCGACCTGGTTGTTGGTCCGGAGAACGCAAAAACCAGGCGCCTTGCCGCGCTCTTTGCTCGCGCCAAGATTCCCTGCCGCATCTCGGAAAACATCGAAGGCGAGCTTTGGACCAAGCTGGTGTGGAATTGCGCGCTGAATGCCGTCTCGGCGCTTGGCCGCGCGAAGTACGGCCACATTGCCCGAAGCGCCGACGCCTGGAAAGTGGTTGAGACGGCCGTCTACGAGGTGCTCGCGGTAGCCCGAGCAGCCGGGATCCATCCTCCTGGACTTGAAGACCCGAAAGCGGCGCTCGACGGCGCATTGAAGATTGCCACGCAAATGGCGGAGGCTCTCTCTTCCACAGCCCAGGATATGAACCGCGGCAAATGCACGGAGATCGACTCGCTCAACGGCTACGTTTCGCGTCGCGGCGCGGAACTTGGCGTCCCCACGCCCGTCAATCAAGCACTCTATGCTTTGGTGAAGCTCGCCGAAGGCCGCGCCTAAGCTCAAGCAACTCTCTTGAACATCCGAGCTAATTGCGCAAGGGTTCTCCGAAGGTGATCCAGAATCGGTTGATGTCACCAAGGATGAACTCGCGCATCCCGTGGAAGGTGTCGAGGGTCTTCCACGAATTCCACCCGGCCCTTAAGGCTTTGGCACAAAACGTCAACATTCTCGACGAAAATGTACCAATCCATTTCCGTAGCCCAGGGCCGCGGGAGACGATTTCACCGCCATCCTCCCTGCCGTGGTCGCGCCGTTTAAACCCAAGGGAGTTGTACCGGTCGATCATGGCACGGACGTCCGGAACATGGATCATCGGAACGACTTGTTGTTGCATGATCACCGCTGGCGTTGGAGATGAAGAAACCGCCGCTCAGCCTGGCACATTCGCGCTCGTGCGCATGGGTTATCGATCGTCCGGGGCATGAAAAGGGATGTGCACAATGGCCTCGAGCTCGACCGGCTCCCCGTGCCGCGTCGCCGGTCGGAACTTCCACTGGCCGAGGGCATTCATGGCATTCCTGTCGAGTTCCTCGTCTAGCCCGCGAACCAGCTGGATGCTGTCGACCGAGCCGTCGCGGCGAATCACGGCGTAGAGGATCACTTCGCCCTCCACGTGCTCGTTGACCAGCGTCGGCGGGTACTTCGGGTCGACTTTGCGGACCGGTGACGGCCCGGACAAATCCGAGGAAGCCAGGTGAGGTTCATCGGAGTTCGCAAGCAGCTCGGTAAAACTCAGGACCCAGCTTCCCGTCGCACTGTTCAGGTTCGGCATGTCGATCTGCATCTTGTAAATTCTCTTCGAAGCAAAAATGAGCTCGGGCTTGGCGCCTGGCGGAAGCGCTGCGAAGTTGGGCGGGGCAGTCCTTGCCGGTTCGTCGTGCGGCTCGGGCCGCGTGATGAGCGTATGCGGTGTTGGCGCGCCGATTTTTGCCGCTTCGCCAAGCCCCGACATTCCTCTGTTCGCGGGAGGATTCCCGCCGCGGATGCTTACGTCGACCCCATTATTCCCTGCGCTATTTCCCGCGCTTGCTGCTCCTCCGCTCGGGGACGACCCGCCAACCGCGCCGGGACCGCCTTTTGGCGCTCCCGCTGGCACGCCGGGTTTGTTGCCTTCGGGCGAAATGGAAACCCGCGCGGCGAGGTTTCCCTGCGGCGGCGCGACGGGCGCTGGCGGAGCCGGGGCTGCCGAGAGAGCGACGAGTGTCGCAGGATTGGCATTCGCGCCGGCTAGTTCCGTTGCGCCGACGTCCGGCGGAGGCTCCGCATTGCCGGCTTGCGCTTTACTCGCAAGGAGCGGCTGAGCTCCTCCATTCAATTCGAGATTCGGCCGCTTCGGTCCGTTGGGCGTCGAGATCGTTTCGATCGCGCCCAGCTTCTCGTCGAAGGCCGGGACGTCCGGCGGAGGTGCGTTCGTCACCGTGGCCACGCGACGCTGCTTCGGATGCAGCTTGTCGAGCGCCTCCTGGCTGATTTCCAGGCGCGGCCGCGCCGGGCCGGGCATGTCCTGGATCTCGACCATGTTCGGGAGGTTCGGAAGGATTTTAGGCGGCGCGGGCGGTGCCGCGGAATTGACGAGCGTCTGCCGCGGATGATTCGGATGCACCGGGTCGGTGAAAATGTGCTGCCGTGGGTGAAAGGCATCCGCGCCTTCCGGCGCCAGTGGTTTCTCCGGCTCGCTGCGCGGGCTTGGCGCGGGCTTGGGCGCTTTCATTTCGAGCAGCGGCAAATCGTTAATCGGCCCGGACCAGGAAAGGTCCACGTTGTCGAAAGAGGGATCATGGTGCGCTCTGGACGGGAGCCGCGGATACGGCAGCACGAAAAAGACGATGTGCCACAAAGCCGCAGCGATCACCGCGCGGCGCGGCGCCTTGCTTTCAATCCAGCAGTACTTGAAGAATCCTTCGATCGAGAGATTCTTGCTTACCGGTGATTTTCGCAAGAGCACGGCGAGGCTGCTGCCGATCCCTTGGTGAAAACTTCCCCAGGCAATGTCCAGTTGTGGCGCGCGGCCCGCGGGCAAACGCACTAGAGCGGGTGCGACGGCCGTCGCCTGTCCCATACTTCCGAAGGAGCCAAATCGGTTCAAAGGCACATCCCTTTCGATTCCCAGGTTACGCGCGTTCGTTGCCTGCGAGGGTCACGGGTGCCCGCGAGTATTCCTGAGCATAAACATCACCCTCGATGGGCGGGCTTACCGAGCAGAGTCGTGTTTGCCGGAAGCTGTGGCCGGGCGGCGGTAAAAACTCAGAGCCGCATCGCCCTGTTGGAGAACGCGGTAGCACTCGAATGCGCCCGCGTGTTCCGGCAAATCGAAGCTGCGGCGGTGCTCCGCGATCACCACGCCGCCGGGCGCAAGAAGATTCCCGGAACCCAAAGATTCTAGCACGCGGGCATACTGGTTAGCTGCAGCATATGGAGGATCGAGGAAAATATAGTCGAATCCAGAAATTTTGGCTTTTTTCCCGGAGGCGAGCATTGCGATTCCGCGAAGT